>Ga0307515_10023138_pt1 | contig 10907 bp, 10 predicted proteins | sample 17_EM_MG_FD_194513 | JGI IMG/M metagenome (GOLD analysis project Ga0307515, IMG submission 194513) | Populus trichocarpa ectomycorrhiza microbial communities from riparian zone in the Pacific Northwest, United States - 17_EM | ecosystem: Host-associated > Plants > Roots > Unclassified | place...
CCCCCCCCCCCCCCCCCCCCCCCCCCCCCCCCTTGTTATAATGTTTTTTGTTTAACCCTTGTCATTGATTGTGTTTATTTTTGTCTTCTTTGGATACATTTGCATAATGGGTTCTCGTGTAATGAAATGAATGTTAGAGTAGGATTTTTGGCGTAACATGGTTGAATTAAGAATAATGCTTAGTGGAGTCTCTCACATATACGTGAATCCACGCAGAGGGCTCATTGCATCATGATCTCACCTCCATTTTGGATTAGTGCTAAGTACAGTAGCTTTCATTGTTGACAATAGAAGCGCATGCTACTTTTCATCATCAATTTAGACTTGTTTGTATGATTATGTCTTCGGTGATTGGGTGGGGGAGGTGGAATGGTACACATAGAAAGATTAAAATTTGGTTTGAAATGGTTAAAATGGATAATGGTAGCAATGTGATGGAACATCGGAATGTGGATAGCTGTAAATATTTGGTGTTGTGCGAAGAAGAAGAGATGGGATTTAACGGTTTAGATCTGAAGAAGAGTTATTTGAGTTGCTCTCGTAGTATGCTTATTGTGTTAGAATTGCAATTAGTTTTGTGGAAGATGAGGAGAGCCATGGATTTGAATGGGTAAGAATTTTGACAGGTGTGAGAGAAAAGAGGATGGGTTATTTGAGCCAGAAGGTTTATATCTGGGGGATATAGCGTGGGTGAAGTCTGGGAAACAAATCCATTTTTTCCAGCCGGTGCTATTGATCCAATGACACAAGTGGCCGAACTGGTTTTGAGGTCACGAATGGCTGATGCAGTTTGTGAGATGGTTTTTTTGTCTTGGAATGGTGGGACCCACGACATGATGATATTCCCAACCAGATCTTGACAGCTACTCATTTGAAACACCATCATGTTTTCAGGAGCTTTTTCAGTCTTTTATATTTGTGAGGTCCCAATCCGTGATACTTGGTTTACAGTGTCTGCTGTTCCATGAAATTTACCTTGATTTTGGCTGTTTTGTGAAATTTACCTTGGTTTTGGCTGTTTCTTGATATCTATTTGCTGTCCTGTGGTTTGTGGTTATCTAATTCTGTTACTCCTGCTCTGCCTTTTTGTTTATACAGACAATATGAAGATTCTACAGAATTAGTTGCTCTATTAAATGGAACGATTTATTTTAAAGATAAAATTTCTGGGAAAATTCTTTGGTCATTTTCGTCTGGAGGGCCAACATATTCTTCATATCAAGCACCAGCCAAACATGACAGTGATAAAGAAAAAGGCCCGGGAGGACTTACAGGGTTCTTTTTAGATTATGGGGATGACTGGCAGTTGTATGCACATTACAAATACTCAGGTGGAATGGTATGGCACTATGGCTAAGAAGTTCATTTTTGTATAGAATAATGATGTCTATTTTCAAAAGATTATGCATTAGGTTTCTTTTGTTGATTATAAACATTCAAAGCATTCATCCTCTTGTTATGATTGCTTGCACATTTTAATCATTGATGTACACTGTTGATCTGACAGAAACTTCCAATGAATATTGAAGACTTTATTAAAATTACACCACACATGTCAGAGGATGGAGCTGTTATGCTTGGGTCTAAGAAAACTACTGTGTTTGTAGTCGAGGCTAAAACTGGAAGACTTATCCGCACTTTTAAGTCCCCTGATTCTCCATCTTCGTTGCAGAGTTTTGAAGAAGGGAGTGGTTTACATGATGACCTTAACAATAATAAGGATCTGCTAAAGTCTGGTTCATCAAATACCGCTCAGGTAATATACATCTTAAGGACAGATTATGCACTGCAAACGTTTGGTCCAAATTCAGACAAAGTTTCATGGAGTACAAAAGTGGCCACAATCGGGGCCACTTTTCTTTGTAAAGATGTCGAGAATCCATCAGAAGTATTTAACTTGAGCTTTGAGCTTGATTCTGATACACCGTTATCATGTCAATCTAGAAGGATTGTTGTCCAACGACAGGACAAGTCACAGTATTCCTCTGGGGATATTCATGGTGAAGATAAGCTCCCATTGTCTGCTCCAAATCTAATGCTTACCACACAGCCTGGGGTTGAGAAATCATTAGATGATCATCATGCAAGAATGTTGCTTGCAGCTCCCAGTGAACATGGTAAAGAAATGCTTGCTTTGCCTTCTGCTTCTGCAGCAGGTGAAGTCCATTATAGGTTTGGAATGCTCCTCATGTGGTCAACAACACAGTCCTTCATTTTGTTTGTTGGTATCCTGTTATTGTGCTTTGTTTTGTACCTGAGTAAAGAAAGTTTTACCTTGGAGGGACAGTTGAGTGGTACTGGATTAAAAGCTTCATCTTCCAAAAAGAAGAAAGCTAAAAAACCAGGAAAGAACAATGTAAGTGTTGAAAACGGGAATGGAATTGCACCGGGAGAGGGTGTTAACAAAACATTATCAGACCTTAATAAACTTGTTGATGGAGGCGCCAATGGACGCAGAATTGGTAAGCTATTTGTATCAAATACAGAAATTGCTAAGGGAAGCAATGGTACTGTTGTTCTTGAGGGTGTATATGAAGGTCGACTAGTTGCTGTGAAACGCCTTGTCCAAACTCATCATGATGTCGCTTGGAAAGAAATTCAGAATCTCATTGCATCAGACAGACATCCAAATATTGTTCGATGGTATGGGGTGGAGTATGATGAGGATTTTGTGTACCTATCTCTGGAGCGTTGTACATGCAGCTTAGATGACTTGATTCAAATATACTCCGATTCCTCTTTAAACCCTGTCTATGGCAAGGACCGAACTTCAAGAGCTGCAATAGAGCATAAACTTCGGTTGGACTCAGTGAAAGGAGTTATGCAGGATCTCAATTTATGGAAAGCAACAGGCCACCCTTCACCTCTATTACTAACTTTGATGAGGTAAGTGAAAAACTCTTTTCAATGCTTCAGGGCTTGATGCAGAAAAAATTACTGCCCTCCTTTAAATGTTTATGTTTGGATTCTTTTCATTTTCAATCCAATACAGGGATATGGTTTCTGGGCTTGTGCATTTGCACGAACTGGGAATAATTCATCGAGACTTGAAGCCTCAGAATGTGTTGATAATTAAGGAAAGATCTTTATGTGCTAAGCTCTCTGACATGGGTATCAGCAAGCGCCTCCTTGGAGATATGTCCTCATTAGCTTATCATGCTACTGGTAAGTATTTCTCATCTGAAACCATATCCATTCAAGCTCAGTGGTCTCCATTACATGGTCAGTGTTAATAGCTCGTTATTCTGGCTTTAGGAATATTATTTCTCATCTGAGCTGTGATTTTTTTTCCAATTAGATTATCCAAGTGAACATATCCTAACATATATATAACTGATTGAATGGCTGTTTTACCAAGATATTGGATGATGTCATTGCAGGTTCTGGCAGTTCTGGTTGGCAAGCACCTGAACAGCTTCATCATAGACGCGAAACACGTGCAGTTGATTTATTTAGTTTGGGTTGTGTCCTCTTTTACTGCATCACTGGCGGCAGACATCCATTTGGTGATCATCTTGAACGTGATGTCAATATTGTGAAAAACCAAAAGGACCTGTTCTTGGTGGAGTATATTCCAGAAGCTGAGGATCTTATTTCCCGCTTATTAAATCCTGACCCTGAATTGAGGTATGCTTTATTTCAAAATATCCCCGGATTTTTATCCTAGCATACAGATAATTTCATTTTTAATCATATTCTAGCATGGAAATTAGGATCTTTAACTCTTGTTTTGATTTTTTTTTCCCAAACAACTAAATGCTTTTGTTCATGACATACCTTTGATATGCTGTTAGGCCCAAGGCATTGGAAGTGCTGCACCATCCTATGTTTTGGAATTCAGAGCTGAGATTGTCATTTCTTCGCGACACAAGTGACAGAGTAGAATTGGAAGATAGGGTCTCTGACTCAGATATTCTGAAAGCATTGGAGGGTATTGCACCAACAGCACTGGGTGGTGGAAAATGGAATGAAAAGATGGAACCTGCATTCATCACTGACATTGGTCGTCATAGGCGTTATAAGTTTGATGGCATTCGGGACTTGTTGCGAGTCATTCGAAACAAGTTGAATCATTATAGAGAACTTCCCAATGAAATTCAGGTTTATTTCTCAGACAAACTATTTATTACATTACAAATGCTGTCATCAGTTTATTGTCATTTAATATTGTGTTCTAGTTTATCTTCTCGTTATTGGGGGAGGGGGAGGGAGCTAGGGGAAGAAAAATTGAATGGCTGACTTAATGCCCTGCTTCTCTTGGAGGTGAACCATTTTTAATACTCTGCTGAGTGCGACTTTCTCACTGTTTTGAGCGTCAGAAATCCAATATGAACTGCCCCCTCTGAGACAAATCAACGTGTTATCCTTCATTTTAGAACAGTCTATAATAGTATGCAAACATCAAACATATGTTTGTATATTGTTATATTAATGTCTCAATCTGTATCTGCGTCGGATACGTTTCCTTTGAACTTGTGACGTGTACTGGGATGATTGTGCCTTGCATGACTTCTCTTTACAAGCCAGTTCTTTGAATTTGTTTACGCAAATAGCTGATTTCAGTTTTGATTTGCGTTGATGCTTCAGGAACTTGTAGGACCAGTCCCAGAAGGTTATGATAACTATTTTGCGAGTCGCTTCCCGAAGCTCCTGATTGAAGTATACAAAGTTGTGCGCAAATATTGTAGGGAAGAAGAATGGTTTCAGAAGTACATTAAAAGCAATGTTTAGATCCTTGGTTCCTTTTCAATCCCTGAAGACTGATGAATACTATTGGTGTGTATAATAATTGTGAATGAAGTTGTAATCTTAGTGTACGAGACCCCATTTAATAAAACATATTATTCTCTTGAAGATTACTCATGAATTTGTTACTTATTTTGTTGATTAACATGTTCTGATATAAGTTTAGCATCACAGGTCAGGGAACACATTTAAACAAATCGAAACTGGATTTATCTTTTACTATTAACAAAAAAGTAAAAGAGATGAGGGTTATAATCAATGTGGATTATGTGATCTTTCACTATGGATTTAAATAGTGATTTCGATTTCAATTTCTCACCTTGCTTTTTATTATAGATTTAGTTTCTCATCCTGCGCTCCCTTTTTTTTTATTTATAAATTACTGTGTGTGATTTCTCCTTTTTCTAGACCAGACTGAGTAGATTTCTAGTAGCTAAATCAATCTGTTTTAGAGCAACGATTAGTTCGTTTGCTAATTTTGGTAAATTTGTTTTTGAGCAACGGTTAGCTTGTTTAATAATTCTATTTGTTTTTGTATTTTAAAAGTGTTTTTAATAAAAAAATTAAATTAATTTTTGGTATATAATGGACCATGTATATATTAATCCATATTTTCAAAGACATGCATGCATCACAACTATCACCCCAGCATCGCCCTTTTGCACAATATCAGCATCACAATCTTCTCCCCTCCTGACATAAAAAAAAATGAGGTAAACAAAGATTCACAATTAGTAAGTAGATTCACAAATAAAGTTCACAGAAACCAAGAGCACCAATCCACACATAAATATTGCATCATCAAGGATTAAAAGCACAAGTTCAAAGTGGAATAAAAGTAAGCTAGAGCCAAAGGATCAGCAAGATCACTCCAAGCTGGCTCGGTTGGATGCCCCTCTTCATCGTCACTTTTTTCTTCTTATATTTTCAAACCTACTCCTCCTAGTAGAAAATCCTAAACAACAGATCTTAATTAGGTGGAAACGAAATGCCTGTGCCTATAATTTCCAATTTTGTTCTTGCTGCCCTCTGACCACATCTGTAAGATCATCAATCCATTGGTTAAGGAGGTTTTACTTGACCAAAGATCTAGAAAGGTGTGTGGTTTCTTTGTAGATAAACCATTAGTACCATTAATTACCCCACTTGAACAAATGTTTGAGAAAGAAAATATGGTTGATATACAAGAAGAGGGTTTCAAAAGAGGGTCATTGAACATCAAACTGATTTACAATGAAAATCATTATTGTAAGTAAATAACCATAGATAAGAGGTGATTTTCCTTCGAGTCTCCAAGTTAGTCATAACCCAAATTATAAGTCCATCAACTTCATTGTTTGGGCAAAATAACCTATGGTATGGATTAATTTAAAGAGAACGCTCAAATGGCCGGCCGGCCGATTGAGAACCTGTAAACATTGCTTTGTTGTTATGACCAAAAAGTATCTCATATGCTCATTGGGTGGAAAAGTCATATCCACATGACCTTCTTTGAACACATATTTCCCATGAAAAGGAAGCATTTGGTAGAGGGAAGAAGGGAGCCCTACTTAAACATTGATATTCTTGTGGCATGATTTTTTTTATTCGTAGGTGATTAAACCTCAAATAAAGAGTCCAAACTCTAATACCAATTGAAAGATTAAAATAGCATAAGAGAGGTGAATTAGAGCTAAATTGAAATTTACAATCTTTAATAAAATCACCACCTTAAATTTTTGGCAACAATAATATACAATGCAGAAATACAATGAGACAAGTAATGAAAGAGAGACACTGATGCATCGATTTTTATAGTGATTATGAGAATCATCTACTTCACTTGTTGAATTCTTTGTTGAAGTACATCGCGCTAGCCAATTGGTTTGCTCTTTGCAATCTTTTCCCTGCTACATTCTAATCCTACTAACTGACATCTTTTTCTATGCATCAACGCTGTTACGGAGCAAAGCAGCTATCAGGAAGAGGTAGACCGAGCAGAAGAGCACCCACCAGCAGCTCCAATCCTTGATAAGTCATCCTTGCCAGCGAAGAAGCTGAGTTCTTCATCACCCGACCATGCAGAGGCACTGTTCTTGATAAATTCCCTCTTCGCCAAATTTTTATATAGGGAAGCATTGCTTTTTCTTGGTTATGCATCCTCTTAGATTATGCGTATTGTTCTCAAGGAAATGACATCTTTTTTTTTTTTTTTTTCCAAATCCTTTTCTCAGTCCCGCACGTTCTTTCCCTTAATTTAAACACATGTACACCAACAGGGACGAGTTTTTCTACCTCCTTATCGGGACCACGCTTTGTTTCCTTGACGATTAACTTGAGCACTGCTTCTTTTCCCTTTAAAGAGACACGGTTTCTTTGCTGTTGCTGTTTTTTCAGTACATGTTTCATCACCCTTTGTTTCATTTGTTCATCGAATCAACTCCAATGTTTTTTTTCTTCCCCGTTATCCCAAGCATCACATCTGTTTGTTTTGCGCTGCTGCTATTGCAGAACTACCCAGCTAATTAAAGAGATGCACATGTCTGTCTTCTATAACCATACCACCTGCGCCTTTTTCCTTCTTTGACAGATTATCTTAGGCTGTGTACACTCCTTTTGATCTAAGTTTATTTCTACTTTAATGTTGTGTTCCTAATATTATACACGTAGTGAATAAAATAAAATAAAATTATTAGAGAGTTTTTAGGATTCTATTAGACAGATCTAGAGTTATTTAGAAATTTATTATTTGAAGATCTGATCTTCTTTGACTTTGAATAATTTTTTAAAGGTTGGATTGCCGTAAACCACAAGTCGTTCAATTGTTCGGTCTCCAACAGTAATTCAAACGAACCACAAATGAAAAATCTATTAAATCCCTATTTAGAAAAGAGATTGTTATGCTTATAGTGCTAGCTTTCTATATATTATGTAACTTATGTAGTGTTTGTGTATAATAAACAATGAATCCTAAATAAGAGGCATAACTTACTATCTATAGGAAAATATGAAAAACCGTATACATGAGCAAAATATCAATTTGCTCCCTGAATAATATCTATATATTAATTCAGGATAATTTTAGAAATTAACTCAATCAAGTCCTTACTTGATTTTTCAAGGTCTAGAAACATAATCATTGTATTAATTATATATTAGTTCTTAATTTCTAAATTATATTTTAATCAAGTCATACTTAATTAAATCATCACAGTTTAATTTTTGACTAATAATTCTTAATATGTGTAACCCATTAAGTTCCTAATATGTTAACCCAAATATAAATTATAATTTTAGTTAAATAGAATTAAATGAATTAAACAATTTAATTTATTATCAATTTAAAAATTGATTAACTTATATTTGAAGATCATGTACATCATCTAGCAATGTGTCATGATCCCCCAAATATTAAAAAAGTCATTAGTGGTTTAACTTAACCTTTAGTGATCGATTTCTTAGTATAATTAATATCCTTTCATCAATAATTCAATTTAATATTAAAACATAAAGTATGTTTGCCATGTTAAATCATGTTTGTTCTCTACGTAATAGTCATTGATCGTTTGAATAAGATTTGGAATTCTTTTTAAATCTCATTCCACCTTGTCCAAGGATCTCAATCAATACTGTTTGAAAACATATAAAACATTTTTCATAATTCATCTAAGGTGATGAATCCTTTATTAATCACTTAAGTATCTTCATATAGTTCATGTTATACATAATGTTTGCCCCTTCGTTACCTTGATTAAGATAACATGTAACATGATCAAAGTATAACATTCTCTATATAAGATAACTTAGTGATATCAAGTTTAATGATTACTTACACAATTGTCACGTGAGTCTTTCCATAGATATATGTGATCTCTCCATATGAAATTCTCATGCGGGTCAGTTAAGTATATATGTCTTATAACAAACAATTACATATTAGTTTTAGGTATCTCTTATACCTCAGTTTATGAGAATAATTATTTTCTTTTATAAAGAAAAGAATATAATATGTATCAATCTCTACGTCTCTAACAAATTTTTAGTATTTAAGAGAGTATCGACCAAGAATATTTTAGGAACAATGTCTTGATGCAATAGAAATTCTATAATTATAACAACTTTATAATTTTCTTTGAAGTTTTTTTGTCCCATGAATTTTATATTTACTTTATATTCATAAATCAAATATTAGAATCATTAATTTAATATTATATAAATATTAAAAATAAATTAAACTTTTAATAATAATAAATATATATTTACATAATATAATAATATCATATATAACCACCTTCCATTTAATTGTGTTGTGCTGCTATGTTGTTACCGTTGATGTTGTTTCTCTGCTAACTAAGGATTGCCGCTTTAACCTTTCTCTCTGGGGCTGTGCGCCGTGTGAATATGGTTCTCGCGCCCATGTTGTGTGGCCAAAGATTACTAATCTAATTTTGAATCTAAATTGGTTGCTCTTGAGCATGTGCTGACCTTTTACAGTCTTTATGTGCTGAAACAGCAAGTTCCCTTTTTTTTTTTGCTGTCATTTACCATGCTTTTATCTGCATTTAACAGCTCTCTCTCCAGCTGACTTCACTCACATTCTTTCTTCGTTCGATCATTTAACATGCCGTTATTGAAACGCAGGGTGACTGGCTGTCTGGAAGATCCCACTAGGTTTTAAGAGGTGTCTGGCAGCTTCATACCCCAATAAACGAATAAATAAATTCATCGTAAACACACACTCAGAAGGCTCCTTTTTGTTGTCCCTTGCTAACCTGCTCTATCCAGCTCCATTTTAGCACCTTCTCTGTTATAAAGCACTGCTGGCAGCTTCTTCTTCTTCTTTTTATTGCCATTTCATGTTTGGACTTGCCAAAGCATTGCTGATGCTTATTTGCTGCCACCGTTGCTTCTTCGGGTCACTATAGCCATATTTTCTCTGCTTGGTGTTTAAACAGACTCGGAACTATGCTATTGCGCTTTTTTGTTACAATGATTTTGTTTCCTTTCAACTTCATCTATGCACAATGCTTTTCTCATTCTCCACTTCAAGCGTCACTTGATTCAGACGAGTATAATATATATATAACAGAATGGATGCCCACGGTGTAGCGCGGGCAACGTATCAAAGTAAGAACTAAAAGTTGCTGCCAGTAATTCTCTTTTATGTTGCCTGCATATCCCTTTAGGCGGTTGCAATTGCAGGCCATCAAGAATCAACTGAAAAGAGATGAACTAGCCCTGAAAGGAAACTCCACCGTGTAACAATACGTTGATGATGGATCATTAGGCTTCGGTACTAGCATGAGGACTTTCATCTGGAAGCTATTCAATGTCTCGTCCCTGGGAACTGTAACTGTCCATGGATTCATTTCGATTAGAGGCCATTTCCAGTTGCCTTCTCTTGGAGCGGCTTTTCACTTCCTGTTCCTTTTCATCAGCAAATGAAAGAAATGTTTGAAGACGTGTAGACGTTGAGCTTCGACCAGAAGAAGCTAACTCCAATGAGCTGTACTGCCTGAACTGCCGCACCATCTTCAAAAAATATATGAAGAGAGCAAGCACCTGAATTCCATTTTTTAACAGGAGCTACTACAACTAGCCCAGACTGGACATATGGCTGTGTAAAGTCAGCCATCCTTGTTCTAGTAGCGATGATTGCAATATCACCTCTTGCTGCATCATAGACCTATATGAAAGATGAAACTGAATAAACAATAAAGAACCATTGCACTTTTGAAAATCTGCAAAGTTTTTGTTTTAGGACACTCACACCCACTATGATCAAACGTACAAGCTCAGTTCAACTTGGATTACTAAGATCCCGTTTGTTTGCTGGAAAGTAGTTTTTTTTTAAAAAATGAATTCCGGAAAAAGTGAATTCCGGGAAAGTATTTTCCGATGTTTGGTAGTGTAATGGAAAATAAGTTGGAAAACATTTTCCAGTGTTTGGTTATGTTATGGAAAATGAGCTGGAAAATAACTTATTAATGTTATATTTTTTTCAAGTTTATTAAAATAATGAGGAACAAATCTTACAAATTAAAAAGTTGAATGAGAATGAAATTGAAAAAAAATATAATTTCATAAATTATCTCAGATAAAATAAATAATAATCAAAATAATAGAGATCAAATAAAAAATAAAAAAATTGAAAGATGAAGAAATTAAAATAATAATAATTA
>Ga0307515_10023142_pt1 | contig 10906 bp, 3 predicted proteins | sample 17_EM_MG_FD_194513 | JGI IMG/M metagenome (GOLD analysis project Ga0307515, IMG submission 194513) | Populus trichocarpa ectomycorrhiza microbial communities from riparian zone in the Pacific Northwest, United States - 17_EM | ecosystem: Host-associated > Plants > Roots > Unclassified | place...
GGCAATTTTCAGGCACTATGAAAGGCTGGGATTCATTGACATACAAAAGGAAAACCATATCCTGTATGTGAACTATATATCGTCGCGGAACAAAAATTACAAAGGATTTTAGCGCATTCTGGGACTTTGGCCGATTGCTGTCTGGCGAACCCCTCATCGCAGATAATACCCGATTGTTGTTCTAGGAACTCCAGCTCACGTAGCGTCTGGTATTTGAGCACCTCTGGCCCAGAATGCTCTACCACGGTGGCAACCAACAAGGGAAAGCTCCTCCTCATCTTCATCATATCGCTTCCACTGTGACAGGATCCTCCCATCGTGTGAGTGACTTGTCTCCATTCAGGGAACACGATACAGCGAGCAAATCAAATTCCCGATTGCATTGTAACCAAAGTAGCTGTACAAGTTAATATGTTTACACCTCTGGGCCACGGTAGAAATGAGAAGGGATGAACAGATAGATGCGCATAAGGGGGCCATAGCGTTTACAGGACAAGGACCAAACAAAAGAAAAAGAAAAAGAATGACGTACTGATTGATTGAAGCCAGCGATCGCCGAGGGTTTGCGGAGCACAGACTGTGGTCGGACTACTACTCTGGACTACTGAGAAGGACCAGCTGTTGTGGCACCCGAGTTGGGATTCTGGACCTGTGAGGATCTCGCTCTCGCCTGGCCAATTACCGCCCGGATCCGCCCGAGCGCTTCAGGGTCGCAAAGAATGGGTGAATGTTGCACCAAGAACCTCTCCAGGTCACGTGTCTTCTGGTCCGTTAGCCTCTCTGCCCCCCAATGCTCTACCATGATGACGACCATGCGTAAATGCAATGGAGCTAGGGATCCGTATGTGGAGTCGGAGTTTGAGTCGGAGTTCGAGCCCGTAGCCACCATAAATTCACTCAAATTGAAATTTCCTGCCAACAATGGGGTCACACGGGCCATCCAATCCTTTCGTTGATCGCGTACCCAGACCACCTTCAGGACTTCCGCTGCAAGGAGATCCTTCCACCACCTCGAGATCGTCTCCCACCTGGGAATCACCACGAGTGAGAGCAGCCGCCATTTCGCCAAGTCCCCTATTGCTTCGGAATCGAAGAAATCGGAGCAAAGCGCACGGGCGTCCACTAACTCTGCATCTGGCCCGGCTGTGTCAGAAGGTGAGAGCGGGGGCATACTCGGGGTCGAGCTGAATAATTCCAAGGTAAGGCGGTGGGAATCCTCGTATATGTCGGTATTGCGCGGTGATAAAAACAGGCCAAGTGCGACAAGATCAGGACGGAGCAATGTATGAAGGTTAATACGCGATTTTGCGATCATTTCTAACACAGTGGAGCGCTGTTGTTCGAGCTTGTGAAGTTCCTTGTCGAGGTCGAGCTGTTGGTTGAGCTGGTCGAGCTGGTGTTCGAGCTGGTCGAGCTGGTGTTCGAGCTGGTCGAGCTTCTGTTCTAGCTGGTGTTCGGACTGCTCGCCGAGTCGCTGGTCGACTCGATCGAGCCAGCGGAGGTTGTTGAAGTACACTTCGAGCTGGTTGAGGAACGGTTCGAGCTGGTTGAGCTGTTCGAGCGAGCGGTTGAACTGGTCAATCCAGCCGAGCTGCTTAAACAGTGGATCGTGTGGGCCGAGGTGATCAAGCCACACGAGCTGCTTGAGCTGCTTGAGCCTCTGGTCGAGGCGGAGGAGCCGGTCATGAAGGGACGGGGAGTATTTGAACAGTTTGAGTGGTCCGAGCAGCTGGTCAAGCCGATCGATCCATTTGAGCCATTTGTCGAGCCATTCATGCCGTCCGAGCGAGTCGAGCCGCCCCAACACTGCTTCTGGAACGCACCAGCCACGCCGCATAGTGTTATGGATGTGCATCACGAGCCACGGGTTGCTGAGTTTGACGGTCTGCGGCTCCCATGAGTCGCCCACAATGCTGGGTGACAGCATTGCTTGAATAAAATGGAGTGCATTGGAGGTCATGAGGAGTGTGGATTCACTGGTGTAGGAGTCATAAGCATCAAGCAGATCTTGGGCACTCTGCTGTGCGTTTGGGGGGGATATGTGAACATGGCTATCGTCTCGCTGCAGAAGCTGGGCAGCTATCCCGATCAATAAATGGCGCTCAGCATCAGGTGATTCCCAAGTCTCCCATAGTACCCATAGTATATCCATCAGCTTAGGGAGATCACTTTCTGGATCGGTGAACAGATCATACGTAATGCTGTCATAAATATCTGAGTATTTCACGGCGCTGTTCATGCTGACCATTAGCAACATAATAAGCAGGCGGAAATTCTGCTTGCAACCGGCAGCCGACGTGCATGACATAGTATGTAGATCGCTGATGAATTGCCTTCGGGAAGGTCTAATTGGAACGAACAGTGTTCCATCAGTTCCATTAGAGTTGGTCTGTGGTTCCATATTGGGAGGATCGGCGGTCGCCTTCTGTGACCTTTCAGCAATTAATTTGGTGGTGAGCAGAAGCGAATCAAAGAGCCCATGATCATCATTCATGATTCGGTTTCGAATAATATAAACGGCAGTACTGCAAAGGAAGGTGACATCGTGCATAGAGGTGCGCGAATCACGCTCATTGGGAAACTGCTGGGTTTCCATCAAGCGTCGGGAGACAACCCAATCAAGTATCAACCGAAGCTCAATGATAGTTTGCTGATTAGTTTCTAACTTTAAGACCATTTGGCAGGTGAGCGACTGGTCGGTTTCTGGCTGAAGGAGGTGAATGTATAATCGCTCAATTGAACGTTCCCCCGCATCATGATTTTCAAGGGCTTTAATGACGGCCGATCGACCTGTGTTAAACTCCCTCGAATTGAAGCAAAGGAACAACCGAACCACAGAACGGAGGGTATTATCCTCGCAAAGTGATCCTTTCGAAAAGTATGGCTGAACGAGAGGAAGCACCTTGTGCCAGTCTAGCGGCTCGTTGTGGTGTAAGCCAGGCATACGCATCCATTGGTCAAATATTTCCATCAAGACGGGGAGGTTTTCCACCGCGTGGGAGGTAGCAGCGCGCAATCGATCGGAAATTGCGAGGTGGATCTCTGATCCACCAGATTCGACATTGGCACCGTCTGTAGTCGAGTGCGTGGTTCTCCGTGAAGACCATTTGTGGCGTGACCATTGAATAAGCGCTTGCAGCACCTCGGAGTAAAGGGACGGGAATGGAGAGTTTGTGTCGAGTGTAGAGATCATTATCGTGCAAAGGTAGGAGCAAAAGCCAACTACGAGGATGGCAAGGGTTGGATAGGCAATGGGACGATAGATAGTGATCAGCATGAGACCGAGGGAGATAAAGTAAAGGACCAGTGAAGCTTGAATCAGGAGCGGGAGTAGAGCTACCACCCAACGTAGTTTCCATCGATTGAGGCCTTGAAGACGCATCTCTCGCTTTCTTGCACGCTCTTCGGGAACATTCGAAGACTTCCAACTCCGATCGAAGTCTCGTAGCCAACCTCTTGTCAACACCGCTAGATAGGCATCAACGAGGACAAGAGCCAAACTCGCAAAAAGGAGCGCGTTGACGTTTGCCCAACGCGGATCGACAAAAAATTCCGGCTCGACAAATGCGGGAAGAGAGGTATTGTGTAGTTGAAGGGATATGTGGAGTAATATCTCCTTTGAGAGATCGCTGCTCTCCGCTTGCAGTTTGGTCATGGTAAAAATGAGGAAAGCAGTGAGAACGGCAGCAAATAAGCCTGACTGCAAGAAATGTGAGCAACTTAGCATGGAACAGCATGCGCTATTTACGAAAAGTAGAATCGCCTCGGCGAGCTCGCCCCACTCGGTTTCTCGTGAGGCGTCCACTCCAGTGGCCATCTCATTATAATAGTCCCAAATTGATTTGTTTGCTCCTGAGTAGGAAGCTTATGGATGGTCCATATTTCAGATATCAGTGATACGGCATGCTCGATATCGGTAAGGGTCCATGCTCACAGAGTATTCGCCCAAGAATTGTTTTGACCTTGTCATCCTCTATGTGTATTCAGTGGACGTCAGTTATCCCGCAATTGTTTGTGGCTCCTCACCCGGCTGTCTGGAGCTACGAAATGCCATAGGGAGCAGTAGTTGGCTGAGACGAGATCAGAGATCGAAGTAGGTTTGGAGAGGGTTGAAAATAACTATAACACCTTGAGGCCTCGTGGCAACGGGGCTGTACACACGTGTAGCCAGACTCCAGGTTTAGGTTAATTTGGCGGTCGACCGTGGGAGCGCTATTTCTCACCCACTCAACTCGGTCAAAGGCAAGTAAAATATCTTTTCATTATTGGACACTATAAAATGAAATACATTGCCTCAGCTGATTGTGGTCCCGCCAGCTAGGCTCTTGTCTATTCAGATCCGTCGAGTAGCGGCAGCTGGCAACCGGCCTAGACAGGGAGGCGGGTATTTTAAATCCACGCCTTCATCTATCTTCAGATAGAGCGCACAGGTAGAGTCCAGCTCTCAGCTCCACCATATCGTCAGGGTATGGAGATCGATGTGGCACTGGTAGACGATCCCATTTCAAATTGCACAGCAACTGAATAGCTGCTTGTGACAGAAATGATTGGGAAGGGGGATTTCTCCACAACCGAACCGCGCTGCCATTTCTGGTCTCGTAGCTAATAGCCAGGCTTATATGCATGTGTAATAGAAACGGCGTTCGTTGCTGCATGTAACATACAGTAAATAAGAAGTTCATGATGTAGCACGCAGTAACTCCGCTACCGCGGGAGGCCACACCACTCGCCCTCCAGTTCCTCGAGTATACCAAATTAGCACGGGATGCAACGCCCATCTCACTCAATGATTGAGGGGTTGTCTACAAGCACACGATCTATTGGACAGTGTATAGAGCATTGGCGCCAAAGTTAGAAATGTCAATTCCACACTAGACTCGCCGATCAAGCGCGAAAATCCTCGTAGAAAGACAATGCTACATTTTACATTTCATTTCGGGGTGAACTAGTAGAGGTCATGCTTTGTACCAGAGCTCTCGGCATGACGGCTTGTGCTTGCTCACGTTCGAATCCCGCCTGCATCTTCTCTGCCGGTCGTAACTGTTCGTGGTCATCCAAGCGGGCGAGGGTCTCTTCTTCGAGGGTGGTGTGCATGTGCCCCCTGACACGGAGCTGAGGTAAAGCATCGGTAGTACAAATATCAGACCAGCAACCAGCAACACCCACGCCGAGGTGAATATGGTCATATGCGACGTCTTGGTTGCGTCAAGTCGCTATGCGATAGTGTCTGATATCGAAAATCGGAAAGGTTCACCACACACGATATTACATACAAAGCCCTGTGAAATGAGCAAGTTTTGCAGGATCATTTGACATTGCACCCTTGTTAAAGTTAGGGGCATCCAAAACTGGCACCCTCCCCGATTAGGGAACAAGGCAAGCCCGGTTGATCTTTAAACTGGGTCGGCCCTTGCCTACAACAACAAAACATTACCGTAGAACTGTAGGATAGGTCTAATAAAGATTTGTACTGTCTCATAATTCTGCGCACCTTCTTCCCTGAGGTGAAATTGAGGCATGGTTGAAATTTCACAGAGCACCGAAACAAACCATTTCTATGCGACCACAACTTTTTCAGGGTGTGAATTTGTCGTCTTGGTTGCTTTCTTCCATTTCAATTTAAGCGGAGCTTAAAACCTCGACTTACTCACTCCGGGTGCATGGAAAAAAAAGTTGACACATAAGAAATGGGTCGAACAAGGACCTACAGGTGCGCAGGCCGGCCGGCCGTTTTGGCAAACCGAAAGTACAATGATCATTGAACGCTTCCTCCCGAGGCAATCGACTCATTTTATATATTTATATATTTATTTTGCAATCCAATTTTACGTGCTAAGAGCTAGTCTATGTTACGCGATTCGTCGGATGTGGTCTAATATTACTGTGCCGCTAATAGATCCTCGTTGCTCCCTGCCGGAAGGAATGAGGCCTACTAGGGCATCTGTGGAGGTACTACTGTGATCGACTCATTTAATAGTGACTAGCTAATCTTTACAATATATGCTCTCAAATTCGCGATTCGGGGCACCATTTTGGCTTTAGGGCTAAGGATTGTTGGGGATATGAGACACGACGATGGAGAGTGGGTAAATGGCCCACTATCATCTAATTTCCCACATGGGATTCAACGGGCCGCAGAAAATATACAGCCAGACACGGGCTGGGTAGCTGTTGTTCTAGAGATCAATGCGAACAAAGTCTGTCGATTCTGCTGCTGCACGCATCTCTTAGGATCCCATCCTTGGTAGAAATTAGCCCATATATGAACAATGAACACCATAGCGAGGAGCATACGTACCCCATGCAACCGCGCGCGGTGAATGCGCAAGTGCGACGTTTGACCTTCGGAGAGCCGGCCCAGAAGGAGACCAATGTCAATCCGGCCAATAATTTGCGAAATCCAATATACTGAATTGTTGACCGCACGTCCGAGAACCAGAGGGTCATTAAACAGCTAACCTGATGGGAAATTGGTTTGGTGCAGGCATGCTCGTGAACAGGACTCCATTATAGTCTAATTTCCGTTGCCAGAACAATACCCTAAAAAAGGCGAAAATACCCATACTGTTAAATTGCCCGGTATATATGGAATCAGTTCTACGACGGATGTCAGCAATTACCGCCCCTTTCATGTGTCATCATGAGAAACACACCGATGCTAAAGCATAAGTGAGCAACCTAATGTTTCTCGAACACAAGCGAACATACCCAAGAACATGGGAAGACTGAAAGGCGATACCCGTTCATCCAAGGCGCATTAGATGACTAACAGGAGTATGATTATAGGTCACGCGTCAATGTTCGGTACGTTGTCATGTATGAATAACATGTCCCTCTTCATCTTCCACATACAGCACTCCGTCGCGCTCTTGATCGCGTGCTCACGCCACCCCTCAATGCAGATTACTACTACTATGGAACCGCTGGTAGACGGAGATTCTGGATGCGTTATCTGGAGTGGCCAACAGCGGAAGCGCCAGGCCGGTAATGACCATGCAAATCCTCCAGTTCGTAAATCGTCAACTGCGCTAGTGCCCAGCTCTTTCTCCACCACGCGTCCCGTTGCACTGCGGTACGGCACCTGCCCTTGGGATTGTCTGAATAACCACGGACCTGTTCTGTGCGCATCTACCACGCCCGCCTCCCGTCCTTGCTGCCCAAGACCGCCGACTATTATATTATGCAGGTACTGAAAACCCTGCACTGTTCAGATGCGGGCTCCCCAGCTCGTATTTGGTTTTGTTCATCCATATGTTCATCAAGACGTACGTCATTAAGCGCCCGGCTGCTGCTGGAGGGAGGGATAGAGCAATGAATGGGAAAGCAAATGGCATCTATCATACGCGAGTGGTCTTGGGTTTGTCTGTGGAGGATAGATCAGGCCATTGATCAGGGATGCTATGTAGGAAATAAGGTGGTGTGTTGGAATTGATGATTCCTGCACGTACCGACTGGGTAGAGTAGTAGCAACACGCCCTTTTAGAAATAGGGACCTCCCGGATTCGATTCCCGGTCTCGCCCCTCTTTTCCCTTCCTACATGGTGTGTAGCAGTGGGAGGTGTGGAAATTCTAAAAGGTATAAGAAGAGACTCGGTCGTGTGTTGTCACTCTTGGGCCCTGATATTATATCGCGACCTCGTATAATGTCAAGAGTACCTTATCTGGGTTTTGGAAGGCAGTTTTCAGGCAATGTGAACCGATGGGATTCGATGATGCGACATCGACATACAAAAGGAAAACCACTTCCTGCACGTGAACTATATATCACCCATATAGAGGAGCTTGAGGAACACGGCATCTGTTGAGTGAGCGTGACTCACCACACGTCACGTCTTTGTGTTTGTTGTTTGGCCCTTGTTCTGTAGATATAGCGCGAGGTGTTTGCCCATATATATCTCATGGTTCATTCTCACCTCTTCGTGCGTTAGGGTGGTCGTGTTAAGTACGTTAAATGACTAGACCAGGATTCGAACCCGGGACTTCCCCAATTCAGGAAGCTAGGGTGCTCCAACCGCCGAGCGAGTCAGACAGCAAGTGGCAGTGGATTCGTATTTCAACAGTGTTATTCAACAGGATCAAGCTTCAATAACCACAAATCATCTCATACACCAAATTATATACAAAAGGAAAGAATGGCTAGCACTGTGCACTGTTGTAAATTTGGGGCCAATCGGTTCCAAAGACAAAGTCTTCAAAATCAAGTGAAACTGATCGAACGCCAGATGTAGGAGGGATTGTAATGAGAGCGGGTGAATGGAGGCCTTTACGACAATCTAGGGGTACCCAATAGAGTAAACCGCGGTCTGAGTCTCTGACCCAACCCTGTGAGTCAGGCTGTGAACAAAATTGAGCGTGGAGTGGATTATAAGATGAGGATGGCTGATGTGAAAACGGCTCCGACACACGGACGGTGGTACCACTAGATCCAGAAATAATGTGCTGCCCATTGGGAGAGCTAGCAACGGATGGCACATTTGCAATTTCTCCCTTTAGTGGCCTACCGACTCCGGTATTGGTATCGGCATCCCAGATTCGAATTGTCTTGTCATTGGATCCAGAGATGATGTGCCGCCCATCGGGAGAGTAGGCGACGGACCACACCCACCCACTATGCCCCTTCAGAGGCCTGCCAACTGCAGTACCAGTCCCGGCATCCCAAATTCGAATCGTGTTGTCCCATGATCCAGAGATGATGTGCTGCCCATTGGGGGAGTAGGCGACCGACAATACACCGTCGCTATGCGCCACCAGAGGTTTGCCAACTGTAGCACTAGTATTGGTATCCCAGATTCGAATTGTCTTGTCCAATGATCCAGAGGTGATGTGCCGCCCATCGGGAGAGTAGGCGACCGACGACACACCCGAGCTATGCCCCACCAGAGGATTGCGAACTGCAGCACCAGTATTGGTATCCCAGATTCGAATTGTCTTATCCAATGATCCAGAGATGATGTGCCGCCCATCGGGAGAGTAGGCGACGCATGACACACCCTCGCTATGCCCCTCCAGAGGTTTGCCAACTGCGGCACCAGTCCCTACATCCCAGATTCGAATCGTCTTGTCCAATGACCCAGAGATGATGTACCGCCCATTGGGAGCGTGGGCAACGCATGACACACCCTCGCTATGCCCCTCCAGAGGTTTGCCAACCGCGGCGCCAGTCTCTGCATCCCAGATTTGAATTGTCTTGTCCAATGATCCGGAGATGATGTGCCGCCCATCGGGAGAGTAGGCGACGCATGCCACACCCTCCCAATGCCCCTCCAGAGGATCGCCAACTGCGGCACCAGTCTCTGCATCCCAAATTCGAATTGTCTTGTCATGAGACCCAGAGATGATGTACCGCCCATCGGGAGAGGAGGCGACGCATGACACATCCTCGCTATGCCCCTCCAGAGGATTGCCAACTGCAGCACCAGTATCTGCATCCCAGGTTCGAATCGTCTTGTCCAATGATCCAGAGGTGATGTACCGCCCATCGGGAGAGTAGGCGATAGATGACACACCCTCGCTATGGCCCTCCAGAGGATTGCCAACTGCAGCACCAATTTCAGCGTCCCAGATTCGAATCATCTTGTCACGAGATCCAGAGATGATGCGCCGCCCATCGGGAGAGTAGGTGACTGACGACACATAGCTGCTATGCCCCTCCAGAGGTTTGCCAACCGCGGCGCCAGTCTCTGCATCCCAGATTCGAATTGTCTTGTCCAATGATCCGGAGGTGATGTGCCGCCCATCGGGAGAGTAGGCGACGCATGACACACCCTCGCTATGCCCCTCCAGAGGTTTGCCAACTGCAGCACCAGTTTCGGCATCCCAGATTCGGATCGTGTTGTCCAATGATCCAGAGGTGATGTATCGCCAATCGGGAGAGTAGGCGACGCATGACACACCCTCGCTATGCCCCTTCAGAGGTTTGCCAACTGCAGCACCAGTTTCGGCATCCCAGATTCGAATCGTGTTGTCCAATGATCCAGAGGTGATGTATCGCCCATCGGGAGAGTAGGCGACGCATGACACACCCTCGCTATGCCCCTTCAGAGGTTTGCCAACAGCAGCACCAGTCTCGGCATCCCAAACTCGAATTGTCTTGTCATGAGATCCAGAGACAATGTGCTGGCCATCTGGAGAGTATGCAACGGACAGCACCTTGCGGGTGTGCCCAATAAGGGGCTCACCACTGATAGCACCCGTCTCGGCATCCCAGATTCGAATGGTCATGTCGTCGGATGTAGAAATGATCTGCCGCCCATTTGGGGAATAGCTCATACAATTAATACCACCAGCATGTCCCGTCCATGACAACGGCAGTGCTGGCCATGCCGACAATCTCCCTCTCACCACCTTGATCGCCTTAGTGAATCTCGTGTTGAAGGCTTTTGATAGAGTGGAGTGTAAGGGCAAGTAGGGTAGAGTTGAAAGATATGTGTGTGGAGCGCTGACGGAGACGGGGACGCGAAAAGTGATGATGAAACGGCAAACGTCCTGAATTCTCTCAAGAAGGGTCGGATTACCATCCTACTGCCAGTCAGAATTACCCAAAATACAAGCTGGAGCAGAACTCACCTTCGCCCAGGATATCACTCTTCGAAGGCTTGGAACACCCATCGGGACCATTCCCAAAATACTCAATAATTCAATCCAAAATAATGGCCACAATCCCTCAAAGAATTCTTCCAAGCTATCCCACACCCGTTGATCATTTTCTTCGGGAGCAAAGCAAAGGTGATCCGACCAATAGAGAGAACTATACTGCAAGCTATCGGGAATGTTATATTTGATTCGCGATTGGAGATCTTTGATGTCCGCATTAGCGAGTCGGGAATCTTCGAGCCCGCAGATATTGAAACGGAGTTGGTGAACCATTGTCTTGAGGCAGGAAATTCCCAGCTGCACATTTGCGTCC
>Ga0307515_10023143_pt1 | contig 10906 bp, 7 predicted proteins | sample 17_EM_MG_FD_194513 | JGI IMG/M metagenome (GOLD analysis project Ga0307515, IMG submission 194513) | Populus trichocarpa ectomycorrhiza microbial communities from riparian zone in the Pacific Northwest, United States - 17_EM | ecosystem: Host-associated > Plants > Roots > Unclassified | place...
TTTACTTGCAAATACTACGTTACGACTATGATGTATTCTTCTGTCCGTCGTTGCCGGTTCTACGCTTCCCGACATCTCTCTCCAAAACCTCCAATGCAACGAGCACCATCCCCCTTATATATCCAGGCATTTTTTAAGTATCCTACCCCACAAACTATATCACCCCCCGAGAATGAGGCTCTGGAGTAGGGAACGGAGAATCGGCCCGGAGTCGAAACTTGAGCTCAGGTTAGTGCCTGCACAGCTGGCAGCGGCGTTTGTGGTTTTCGTGAGCCCTCAGCTCGTCAAGTGCCACGAGCTCGAATTCCGAGCGACAGACGATGTGATGTTCATAAACGGAGTGTGGATCGAGGCTCCCACTCGCACGAGTGCTGCTTGCGTCAGAAGTGAGCTGGATCCAACACCAACGCGGAGTGCTATAAGGAGGTTGAGGACAGTCTGGATCCGGATATCGCACTCTGACGAATTGGGGAGAGTTAAAGCTGACGAGCGGGAAAAGTTTTGGGAGTACAGGAGTGTTACAACCGCGAACGTAAATGAGGCGAGTACCCGATATTCGCGCTGTGTGGGTGCAAGGTGTTGACAAGATAGAAGCAAGCGGGCATAACTAGACCGGGAGCTCCAGCCCTAATGTTCACCGGCAACTGCCCCTGTGTCCCTGACTGGTGGGGTTTCCGCTGTCGCCGTCTTGGCGGCCGAGGTAAATCAAGGGTGCCGAAACGATTGCCCTGTCCGGGTTGGCGCTCGATATCCTGGTATATCGTAGGATTTAGAGATATCCAGCCCCTCCTGACCCTGACCATGGGACGGTTTGACCTAGGGTGGGAACCGCGGAAAGAGAGGTGAGTTACAACCTGTTCGCCAAGATGTTTCGAAGAGACGAACCGGGATCCGTCCTGCCATTCCTCTGGTGGTACCTTTTTGGTCACGGAGGTGGACTTTCATTCTTTTGTTCAGTATAGTTATTGTCGATTCCATGCTTTCCTCAGACCCCGATCCCTTCGTTTACTCCAATGCGACGAGTGCATCTCCCGCACGCATTCAGGCCATTTCTGAATACACAGACCAACTGCGCCGAGCCTGCAGATGCAGTTCGAGAGCAACAACGCCCGCCGTGGCCATGGGTTTAATTGACTGAGTGCCACAAGCTCGAATTTTGAGCGACAGACAAGGCGACCATTGGTCTCGGTGATCGTGATGTGGGTCGAGGCCGATTATGAGCCATGTACGGTGAGAGCACCGTCAGTGATGTCGACCGGTCAACACCAGGTCATGGTTCGAACAGAAGCAGCGGCTGGGAACGACCGGCCCCATATGGAATTACAGGTAGTATGCTGTATAATTTAGATGGGAGTAAATGATTATGTTGGGGAAAAGTGCATCACTCTCCTTCCGCGCTTCTGATCTGGGGTGTCAAGATCCCTTCGCGTACCCGGCCGCCGAGCTCCGCAGACAATCCGACCGATCTGACCGTCCGCGCGTTTTGAAGACACGGGGCCAAATGAGCGCACCCATTCTACAATGCGACGCCCATCACGTTAGGCAGGTTTAGCTTCGACCGCAACGCTCCTGCGGTTATCCCACTTCTACAACTCGCCGTGCCATTACTCTCACCCTCCAAGATCACCCGGATCTCTCCCTTCACCTGCGATCTTTTGAGTTCTTCGAGAATCTGGCCGCAGCTTATAAACGTCGTGTAGGTTTCTCCGGACGCAATATCGTGCTCTGGATGGAGGTTTAATGGAAGCAAAAAGGAGGTAGGGATACGTCTAGGCGATCTGAAGACGGAAACATATGTAAATATCCTGTGTAATGCTTCCGTCGAGAGGAAAAGACTGGGTCGGCTCACCTGTCGATGCCTGAGGGTGAATAGGAATATTTTTCGACATTCAAAGCCACTTCCTGGACAGATATGAGCTGGAATCCGCCCTGGAATTCAGGGGCAAGGGGTACAAAGGGAGGACACCGTTGAATAGGTTCGCCGACCCTAGGCTGCCATGCATCTCCGCTCAAAAAGACAGCCTCGCTCGGGGACAGTCCGCGACGTTTTAACTTTTGGTAGTCTGGCATCAGAGTGTCAACAAGCTGGTGGTGACACGGTGGTCCTGAGTGCGTTCTCAAGCGTTATATACACGAGGCGTGGCTGAATATACTGAGTTGGCGACCCAGTCTCCTCAGCGATCAGCGCCAGATCAGCGCGCATCTTCCTCGCGGTGCACCGACCCACGACAGCTTGTGGGCTACCTCGCCCCTCTCCAGACTTTATATCCCTCCCTCTCTCAACAGCATCTACATCTGCTCAGGCCACACTATTCTCTCCATCGGCCGACTACACCCAAACACGTCCAATCATTCATGGAGGAGGCTGAAAAGGGCGGCAAGGAGTCCCCGCTACTCCGAATCGATCCCAAGTGGTACGTTCGATGCGTTCCGTTATTTTTGTCGCCAATTACTGAAGTACTGACCGAACGCAGCCTCCAAGATGCTCTCAAAACCTTCTTCCAACCCATCAAGACCGGTGATCCCCGTGTCGACTTCTACACGATGTACAAGAGGGAGGCGACCGAGTACGATACAGACTACGTCAAGAAGTACGATGAGGACCTCAATACCACCCTGATATTCGTACGTTGCTCACCGCCTGCACCTGTAAACCATCTCACTTGTTCTCACAGGCGGGTCTGTTCTCTGCCGTTAGCTCCGCTTTCGTCATTGATGTCCATCCAAACCTCCAACCTGATCCCAACGAGCAATCCGCTGCCCTCCTCCGTGCCATCCTCCTCACTCTCAATCAGTCCGCCATTCCCGGCGAGGCTCCTACCGTCCCACCTATTCAGGAGAGCCCACCGAGCGAGATCGTCACTGTCACCTGCCTTATGTATGCAAGTCTGTTGATCTCCCTGCTCGCTGCATTCGTTGCCATGTTGGGAAAGCAATGGCTAAACCGGTACTTGCGAAATTCTGGTGGCTCGGTGATTGAGCGCTGCGGTGACCGTCAGCGCAAATGCGACGGGCTCGAGAAATGGCCATTCCGCTCCTTCGTCGAGAGCCTTCCGTTGATGCTTCAGACTGCCCTCCTCCTCCTCGCCTGCGGGCTCTGCCGACACATGTGGTCCATCAACACCTTGGTCGCGCGCACTCTCATCAGTCTCACTGGCCTCGGAGTCATCTTTTACATCGCAATTGTGATCGCGGGCATGTCATCGTACGCGTGTCCATTCCAAACACCAGCATCGACCGCTCTTCGCGGTTTGTGGAAGAAGGTCCGGGGCGAGATCACCATGTGGAGCCGGAGAGTCCGGTGCAGAGTCGTCTCCTATATCGTTCACTCCAAACGGGCGTTCTCATGGACCCACGGCGTGTGGAATCGGAGAGTCCAGCCGCTCCTCCATCGCCAATCCTCACCGGCGATTCCGCTCGAGAATGTCCAGGTTCAACCACTTGTATCAGTGTCGTTTCCCGATAATCCTTCCCCATCAGAATCGTTCTTGACGCCCGAGGTCGCCTCCCTACCTGTACCATCACCTCTCCCTAGTCCTTTTCAGTCTGAGCCGTGGTTAACGCCCAAGGATCTTGGCACCGTTTATAAAACAAACACCAGTGACGCACGATGTGTATCGTGGATCCTCAGGAATATCACCGACCCAGAAGCACTCGACGCTGCTCTCCCACCCGCCGGGGAGATTCGATGGTTCGATGACGGAGTCGATGTCAACCCCCCTTATGATCTGATCGTCTCTACGTTCGAGGCGTGTTTTGATTCCACCAAGACGTTGAATCCCGAGTTAAGGGACAGGGCATACTACTCTGTCCGGGCAATGATGTGGATCCACACTCTTGCGATGTGTAAATCCGAGGAGCTTGCAAGCACGTTCCCTCTACCAGTTGATGCAGGATACACAACCCTGGTCCCTGACCCTGACCTCAGACATCTTCTGTGGGCCGAGTCTGCGGCTTGGGATCTCAGTTTTTACATTGTACGACTTCTCAAGATCAGCCCAGGCCACACACTCTCACACTCACAATGGGTTTCAAATCTACTCTTGCATTGTTCCTGGGCTAACCGGACCAAACTGGACCATCGGTATATCCTGGATTGTGTTTCCAGACCAGATGGGACCAAGACGCCCATCCCTCTGAACACAGCACTCAACCGCCTCTTAGTGTTGTGCACCTTCCTTGGGTCACCTATCGAAGAAGAGGCACTGAAGGTCCAAGACAAATTGTACGACATCTCCTGTTCTTGCTCCCCAATTTGCTCATTACTCTGCACCAGTGATCGCATCAAACCCATCCTAAATCGACTATCCAAAGTGGTCCTTTCAGCAATCAATGGCACCCCCATTCAACGAGAATTCATCCCACACATGCTGCGCGACTTGGTCGGGTTAGAAAACCGTCCAGAGCGCTTGACGGAGATTGTGTATGAATGGTGTTCTGTGATATGCGAGAACCGCGAAAGTCTCCAGGATTGGGAGAGTCTTCTCCTTTTCTGTTTGGAGATCGGTTTCCGTCACCTTGATTTTCAGCGCCGACCTATCGAGGCCATGATCGTTCACACTGAACACCACCGAGAATTGGCTGATGTAGTTTTCAAGAGTCAGGAAAGTGAAGCGATCGCGGATCTTCTTCACGCTTGGACTGCAGAAAGCGGATCCCGCGGGCCGGCACACGCGTTACTCGGCTTCTGCACAGGGCACCTTATCGGTCTTCACAATCTAGTTCCATTCTCCCCAAGGTTACGGCGGCTCATCATACGCTCCGTCGAGCTCATCGGTTATGAGGGGTTCAAGGGCGTAGGGGTAGAGGGGTTCATTGGATTGCTGAACTATCTCCATGTTGCAGTTGAGGATATGGATGAGAAGGCAAACTGGCGAAATCTCCTCCTGGATACCATCCAGTCCTGGGAGGGAGCCCAACACCTATCCCATTGGTACTGGGAGTCCCTGGTGAAGCTCGCAGTTTCGGAGTCATGGCGGCTGAGACTTGACATCACACGCAGCCTGCAAATCATAACATCCCTCGCCGAAGCAAAGGAATGGAGTAAGTTAGAGTGCTGGATGGGAATTGTCTGCGTGGGAGTTGTCTGGACTTTATTGCCATGGAAGGCAAATGCAATGGTGGAAGCGGACTTGGGCCATTCGATACTACTCCTATTTCGCCAACGGCCTGGGGCTGTCCAGAAGCTCGAACGGTGGATGGGACGGTGGGGCCAAAAACGCGGGATTGACGTGCCTGAGTCATTCAAACAGATCTGCAAACAGGCGCACGAAGCAGCCCAGCGGGACGCACCGTAAGTTAATTCCTTCGAACATGCCCTGCCGAGTCTTATGGTGGTTTGACCATTTTACAGCCATAGACCAATTTTATCCACCGATAAAGGAAATGAGGGATCCGCCTATGTACATGAACCATCACACGGAGGAAACGAGTTCTGGGAGTTGCTACCCTTCTAACATTTGGGTACTAGTGTATGATTGTTTGCATTCATCCATTTAATTTTCACTTTTTGATCCCACTATTCTAAGAACTCCCGATGCGTTAAGACCACCCCCCGCGGTGGTGGCTATCTCCTGGTCCTAGATTCGATGCGAACGTGATATATTCTTCTAGTTACCGGTTCTGTCTCTCTTCGCCGCTCTTCATTACCTCTCGTGTGACGAGCGCTATTTCCCATATATCCAGACCCTCCTGCATCCCAACCAGCCCCACAGTTGGATTGAGGCTCCGATAAGGATCAACTTAAACTTGTCGAGGCGGTTATTGGGAGAAAGGAAGAGGACCTTGAGTGTTCGATGGTGCTGCTGTTCCGCCAATGACCTGGTGCTCTCCAGAAGCTCAAGCAATGGATGGAACGATGGAGCCAGTGCCCCCACAATAGTGTCCCCGGGACTTTTCAGCGAATCTACGAGCAAGATACATCGTGAGTTTCTCTTTGCGCCCACAAGATGTGCTCTGAGCCTCACGTGGAATTTATTCTCGTATTAGGCAGGTTTCATCCACCGTTGAAGAAACCGCAGAGCTCGCTTGCTCATTACCGCCTAGGGCGATAAATTCTGGGAGTCGCTGGCTTACTACGTCTCCTAGGATTCGAGTGGTATGACTGTTATTCCCGCTCATTTCGTACTTTAATACCTTCATTCTATGAGCTCCCGGCGTGTCGGGCTCGTGCACCTCCTATTATGTTCGTTTACCTGCAAATACTACGTTACGACTATGATGTATTCTTCTGTCCGTCGTTGCCAGTTCTACGCTTCCTGACATCTTTCTCCAAAACCTCCAATGCAACGAGCACCATCCCCCTTATATATCCAGGCGTTTTTTAAGCATCTTACCTCACAAACTATATCACCCCCCGAGAATGAGGCTCTGGAGTAGGGAACGGAGAATTGGTCCGGAGTCGAAACTTGAGCTCAGGTTAGTGCCTGCACAGCTGGCAGCGGCGTTCGCGGTTTTCGTGAGCCCTCAGTTCGTCGAGTGCCACGAGCTCGAATTTTGAGCGACAGATGATGCGATATTCATAAACAGAGTGCGGATCGAGGCTCCCACTCGCACGAGCGCTGCTCACGTCAGAAGTGAGCTGGATCCAACACCAACGCGGAGTGCTATAAGGAGGTTGAGGACAGCCTGGATCCGGATATCGCACTTTGACGAGTTGAGGAGAGTTAAAGCTGACGAGCGGGAAAAGTTTTGGGAGTACAGGAGTGTTACAACCGCGAACGTAAATGGGGCGAGTACCCGATATTCGCGTTGTGTGGGTGTAAGGTGTTGGCAAGATAGAAGCAAGCGGGCATAACTAGACCGGGAGCTCCAGCCCTAATGTTCACCGGCAACTGCCCCTGTGTCCCTGACTGGTGGGGTTTCCGCTGTCGCCGTCTTGGCGGCCGAGGTAAATCAAGGGTGCCGAAACGATTGCCCTGTCCGGGTTGGCGCTCGATATCCTGGTATATCGTAGGATTTAGAGATATCCAGCCCCTCCTGACCCTGACCATGGGACGGTTTGACCTAGGGTGGGAACCGCGGAAAGAGAGGTGGGTTACAACCTGTTCGCCAAGATGTTTCGAAGAGACGAACCGGGACCCGTCCTGCCATTCCTCTGGTGGTACCTTTTTGGTCACGGAGGTGGACTTTCGCCTTTGCAGAGTGGCCAAGGAGTGTGTCGGAACGAAACCATCGCGAGCACGCGTTTTTTGATCGGACTGGGACAACGCGGCCCGCTACCCCTGCCCACTTACACATCACGCATCAGTTTTCCGCCACTGCATCTCTCAAGCCTCAAAATGCTACCATTAAACTAACCTCCACGTTACAGAGATCGCAAGGGAGCCTCCAGGTGATAATCGCAGATCTTCTGGCGTGGGGCGACCGGGGGGGATAACTATGCCCGAAACGCCCTGAGCATTTACAGGGACGATATGGCCTCAAGTTACGTGTACTAGACGTTTGCGGGTGTCATTCTGACACCATTTTCCTGGACCTTTGAACGGCTACTCCCTTGTCGCGGATACACGGAGATCCACTTCTCTCCTCCATCAGTGGGTGGAACGGTCTGATCACTTCATGCAGGAACCAGTGATTTTATAAATCCCTAGAGACCTGTCGTTGCGGGTGCTCGATCTCGCCGATGCCACGCTACTTTGCTCTTCCTACCTTTTCACTGAGCTACGTAAACCACGGACGGACTTCACTGAATGTGATTCGTTTGTGGAGATTTTAGAGGGGGGGACCGCATTGGATTCTCGGCCCTTCCCCACGATGGGAGAGGTTGTCGTTGATAAGACTTATACCGGAAGCCCTAGCCGTGAATAATCGACGGCAATATGTCCCCGCCAAGACCGTGAAATCTTCTTGCCCTTGTTCGCATAGCCACTGCGGACGACCAGTGGACCAGACCGTCAGTTCCGTCTCTTTCACCTCGAATGGGACAAAAGCTCCTCCTTTATAACAGATACTGCGAAGCAATGTGAACCGCTGTGGTGCTGGCCCGTGCCTCAGCCTCACGAGTCACGATCGCCCGGGATCCGCCCGGTTTTTCCGTTGATCAGGTAGGAGCCTCTCGCAAGAAGGGAAGACAGTAAGCGGCTCCGGAAAAACGGAAATGGAGGGCTATGGATCCATTTGTAGTCCGTGGGCTCTCGATCGACCGAGAGGGCGCAAGCCTAGTAGGAGACGAAATAATTGAACCAAATAAAAAACTTTCCTTTTTATTTGCTAACTGTCACCAACTGCCTCCGACTCTGTGATCAGATCGACGACACGTATCACCCGAACTCTGAGCCGACGCAAACGACAACACTCAATCCACCTCCGCTGACTCCGAGCCTACAAGCGACCTGCGCCATGCAGACCGCATATGAACGTTATGAACGGTTACGCGAAGAGAGCATCAAACGAAACAGGAATGCGCTTCGAGCCCTCGGACTCGATGGATTGGAGACCCGCCCACGCCCAAGGACCAGGAGGGAGGCGGTCCCCGCCGCAAAGACACGTAAGCGCAAATTACCGCCTCCTCAAGACACGGAGGACGAAGATGAGCCAGATGCCAAGGTTTTGAAAAAATACGCCGCTCAGAGTATTGCGAGCACGTCTGGTGTGCGGAGGAGCGCTAGGAGCGCTGGAAAAGCTACCGCCCGTGAGAGCACGGCCTATGGAACCCTCCCAGAAGTCGCCTCTACCTCTGCAAAGATCGTGACGAATGGTAAAGGAAAGAGCACGTCGGAACGTCGTCATAGCCCGTATGTGAATCCACTTGTCCGTTGTCATGCAATCACTAACCACAGCGTGTAATGGCACGTAGGAAACAGTATGACCATATTCCCGGCATAGAGGTTGGCCATTGGTGGCCGACCAGGTACGTCGTACCCAAAGTACTATGGAATACGAACTGGATATATCTGTCGTAGGGATGCGTGCAGTGTGGACTCCGTCCATGCGTGAGTGGTCTACAGCTCTTTCTCGGTTACATAGGTCGCTGATTTCTTATCCGCTAGGCCGTGGGTCACCGAGATCGCTCCAGGGAGAGATGGTGCCTACTCGGTCTGTCTCTCCGGTGGATATGGAGATGACATAGACGAGGGCTATGCATTGTCAGTTCTTTCTACGCGTGGGACTCCTTGACACCTGACGCGTACCAACCCACAGCACATGCGTCAGTTCGGGAAGAGGGGACCTCGAGGGAGCCAAAACTACATCCAAAAATGTACGTTGTTCGTTGTATCCCTTTCTCTGCAGCGAGTGACACCAGGGAACCCGTGCGTAGTTAAGGGTCACCCCACAGCCATCCGACCAGACTTTCGATGACAAATTCAATAGGGCTCTCAAGGTCAGTAACGTTTTGTAATCTCTCCGACCCAACTCAAACCTTTCGCATGCATCAGAACTCTGTCGATACAAAGAATCCGGTTCGCGTTGTCCGTGGCTTCAAGGACCGCTCCGAATGCGGCTCCAGGGAAGGGTCAGTCGGAGGGCCGCTGGCGCGTAGTTCTGTATTCCAATTGACGTCTTCATATAGGTATCGTTATTATGGCCTATACCAAGTCACAGATGTAGGCCAAGACCACGAAATCCGCGAAGTACAGAAAGCTTACTATCACTCAGGCCTGGACAGAAAGGGGACCAGACCCTGGCGGATATCTCGTTTGCAAGTACACGTTTAAGGTGAGGACGGAAGGTTGATTTGATTGACTTTTCAACCGACGCGTCTCTACCCAGCGTCTACAAACCTAGCCGTATATTCCTACCCGTGTCCTCGACGGTGACTCAAATACAGGCGATGGAGGCGACGAAGATCAAGGTGAGAACAGCGATATCGCAGATGGCGGAGAGTAGATAATGAAACGCTCGCCCATGCTACCCCTGGTACATTACACCAGATTGTATATGGACACCTTGTTATGCTCGGTACCACATACACCTGACCAATTGCAATCAAAGTTCGAAGGTTGGGTCAGTCTGATGAGGGAGGACTTCAAGGTCGTTCACTTGCCATCTCTTGTATGTTACTGTGATCTAGGTGTATGGGAATTTAGATCCAGAGACGGGGAGGGCACAGGGGGGACGCCTCTGGATGGCTCTGAGCAGGGCACCGGGCCATCGAGTACTTTGGCCGATCCAACCGGCAACATCGGAGGCAATTCGGCGCGTTTTGGTCCTTGGAAATGGATTTTGTGGCTACACGAGGCGTACTGTACGTGGACCACGGAGTCTTCCCATCCAGCACCTACCCCGGGCTTTTTATGCAGCCCGCCGCGGCACACTCCTCGTGTGTGTGTGTGTGTGCATCTACGGCACACTCCTCGTGATCCATCGACACACGACAGCTTGTGAGCTACCTCACCTCTCTCCAGGCTTTATACACCTCCCTCTCAACAACGCCTACATCTGCTCAAGCCACATCGTTCTCCTTATTGGCCGACTGCACCCAAGCACGTACAATCACTCATGGAGGGGACTGGAAAGGGTGAAAAGGAGGCCCCGCTACTACAAATCGATCCTAAGTGGTAAGTTGAATGCCTTGATACGTTGTTTTGGTCGCTGGTTACTGACCAGACGCAGCCTCCAAGATGCTCTCCGAGCTTTCTTCCAACCAATCAAGACCGGCGATCCTCGCGTCGACTTCTATACCATGTACAAGAGGGAGGCGACCGAATACGATACCGACTACGTCAAGAAGTACGATGAGGACCTCAATACCACCTTGATATTTGTGCGTTGTATATCATCCACTCCTGCCAGCTATCTCACTTGTTCTCATAGGCGGGTCTGTTCTCTGCCGTCAGCTCTGCGTTTGTCATCGATGTCCATTCGAACCTCCAACCCGATCCAAATGAACAATCCGCTGCCATCCTCCGTGCCATCCTCCTCACTCTCAATCAGTCCGCCATTCCCGGTGAGACCCCCACCGTTC
>Ga0307515_10023144_pt1 | contig 10906 bp, 5 predicted proteins | sample 17_EM_MG_FD_194513 | JGI IMG/M metagenome (GOLD analysis project Ga0307515, IMG submission 194513) | Populus trichocarpa ectomycorrhiza microbial communities from riparian zone in the Pacific Northwest, United States - 17_EM | ecosystem: Host-associated > Plants > Roots > Unclassified | place...
TCTTGTTTTATATTGGGTTAAAATTTTAGGTTAATCTGATATCGTAATGGCCTTACAATAAGGTCCAGAAGCTACTATGCATGAATTATATTAATTTCCTAGTTGATATAAGATTCTTTTTCCAATTTTATTTAAAACTCTTTTATTATTTTTCCAACATGGTTTATGATATTTTTACTTATTATAAATAGAGTTATCTAGCTTATATATATAGACTTTGATTTTTTTAATAATCTTATTATGTGTTTGTAAGAGGATTCTCATATTTTGGTTATTCATTGAACTACTTTAACTTATCGAAGAATTAATCAAACTTTGTGGTGTCTTTTATACTTTTTGTTTGCGTCTCTTCATAAACATTGGGTGGGGTTCAGTTTTTATAGTCTTGGTGTCTCAGTACAGGTTATTGTTGTGTCAAACCCAGTCACAAGTATGAATTTAATTTTCTCATGAAGAGTTAATTTAACAGTTGGTTCCTGGATTTTTATTTCCACATGGTTCATATCACTTTTATAATTGAAAATACATCAAAATGATGTTTTTTCATATATTTCTTTTTAATTTTTAAAATTAATACATCAAATTTTTTTAAAAAATACTTAAAAAACATCAATTTAATGTTTTTTCAAGTAAAAAACAATTTAAAAAATAAATTGAATCACAAAAACAAACACCCCTCATTGTGACACGATGAAGAGTCGAGATGCCGATGTATTTTGGTGGAAGTTGGAAAAAGTCCAAGGCAGCTTTCCCAATCAAAAGATACATACAAGTTTATGTTATACATACCATATGGACCGTCCTCTTTTTTTTTGGATTGCGTTTGGTAATAGATTAACTATTTAACCCGTACTTCGCTGCGGGTCAAATATTTTTTTCTTTCTTAAAAAAATGTATACATAGATTTTTACATCATGTTTTTATAAATAAATAAATCTCAAGTGAAATTAAAAAAGTTTATGAATATATCTAATTAAATAAACTGAGAACTATTTATGTAACAAAAAAATTATCAAGCCCGATCCTTACCTAGCAAAAGCTAATCATCTAAATTCGTGACCCGAGTTACGAACTCAATTGAGCTCAACAATTTTTTTATATAATTTATTTTTATCTAAAATAAACACCTATAAAATAATGAACCAATAAAATATCAAAGTAACTGGAAAAAAAATCAAACCAAAATAAATTGCGTTGCTCAATTAACAATCAACTTAATATTAAGTGATTATATTGAAAAATAATGCAAGAAAAGAAATGCAATTGTAATGGAAAAGAAACGGAAAAAGCAAAAAAGACCCAGTCTTTCAGGCTAGGAAGGCCCAAAGTTCTTGAGCAACCCACGTGTCTGGGCCTTGTTTTATAAAAAATTTCTTAAGGTGCAGATGACAGGTCGTCTGCCCTTTAATGCTTTGAAAAAAAATATCAGGCAATGCATCGCCTAGATTCCGACGAACTCCGGTCGATGGAAAATCAAGCCGGTCTGTTTCGGACCAATAGAAACCCATTTTCAACCATATTTTGACATGAAAAACAAAAAATAAAAACACCCTAAACACCTTCTAAACATATATCAATAGACTCTAACAACCCGAAAATTAGCTTTAAAACTCATAATTAACCCGAAACAAAAATTGTTTTCGGGTTCAGATATGTCATTTCAAGCAAGTGTAGGGGAGGGGGACACCTTGTATAAACTTTCCTTATCAAAAGAAACCCATTAACACTAGAATCACATGCTTTTATGGTCAGAATCGGTCTTCACTAAGATTTTCTTCCTCTATCATCTGAATCCGGCCACTTTATCTCTTTTCTCTCAAATCAGGAACCAAAAAATAAAAAAAATAAAATTAGTACTAAAACTGAATTTCATAAATTATTAGAGACTGAAAGTTTATAATTTGAAGAGTTAAATGACTAAAGTGTATATTTAGCTCCAAATTTAGAAAAACCATCTTTTATTTTTCTTTTTTCATCTTATTCCCCTATCTTCGAATATTGCTCTTCATTAATAAATGTGCTTTGATTCGCCATTAATTTAGGTATATAAGGGTATAATAAAAAAAACAAATCAATATAGCAATCCAAATTAATTTATATGTAAACAGTGTTATAGAAAACAATATTTTCCTTGCACATTTTAAAATATTTCTTAATTTGCAAGCAAGCCCTTGCAAACTTTTTATTTGTTAAAAAAGAATAGCAACCGATGTTCTCACTACCCCTCACGCGTTTATACAAGGTTCAGAGACTTATTGCTGAAATCATATAAAAATAAAATATGAAAGGGCAGAAAAGAGGAAAAAATGTTAATTATTTGACCTTGTCCTCTCCGTGGGCTATCAGTGTCTGCGTAAGCCAAGTCAAAACGAATATGTAACCACAGCAAAATGTTATCAATTAATTATAAAAAGAGATGGTAATCAACCCATCTAATACTATTCATTATAATAATATTTTTATTTTTTAAAAAATTATCATTTAATATTTAATTTATTAAAAATTAAATTTCATAATTTGTTATAATTTGTTTTCTATATAATTATCACATTCTCATGAATTATGTTGTAGATTTAGCAGAGTAACCTTATTGACTCAGGTTTTTTAATTATTTTTTTTAATTTTATTATTAAATATTAAGTTGATTGAGAATCAAGTTTTATAATTTTTTTTTATATATCATGATCTTGTGACGCAAGTTATGAATTTAGCAGATTAACTCAAGTTGATCTGGGTTAATCTGATATATTGTCGTTTAAATATATATGAAAAATATTATCTTAATTTTTTTAGTTAAATTATGTTTTTTAATGGTTGTCTAAATTATTTTTAAATTTATTAAATCTATTGAGTTATATTGAATCAATTCTAATATAATTTAAATTTTTACTTAAAAAATTACTAACAATATTTAAATATTTTTTTTATATTTAAAAATAATAATAATTCAAACCATGACAAAGCCTATGGACAAATAAACTAGTCATGAAATAGATGGTGCTGGGTTGACAATGTCTCTCCTCTGAGAAGTCAACTTTGCCTAGCTTGCAAAAAGTCTATGTTTCATAAAAATAAAACCTTTTCTAAATAATGATTTCCGTTACAAAATACCCACTCAATTTTATGAGGATATTATTTGAATAAACTATAATAGATGAGCAAACAATACCTTTAATTTATTTTTATAATAGAGATTTTTTTTTAAATATTCAAATAATTAAAAAAATTCAAAATTTTAAATTTCAAGACATATGATTTCTAAGAAAAAACATGGAATGAATTAATGAAAATTTAAGAAATTAGAAAAAAAAAATACCATTAGAGGCTTTTCCAGATTGCTAAATAAGTACACTCGTTGTGTTATCATTTAAAATCATACAAGGAAAACTTTTAAAAAATTATTATTTTTTAAATTCATCAATCTTTAAAATAAAAACAAATTAATGTATCATCTTTTTTCCCCCCATGACATTAGTCCAACGTTCCGATCCCTTTATGAATTTTTAATTGTCTCTATATTTTATTGCTGGACTTGGACACTGTTGGAATGTTCTTATTGGAGAAGGGTTAAAGAAAAAACTTACGTGAGATTATATTTGAGTGTGTTTTAAAAGGATATTTAATTTAAAAAATATTAGATTGATATATATATATATATTTCAATAATTTTTATATATTAATATAAAATTTCTAAAAAAATTATTTTAATATATTTTTAAATAAAAAACAATTTTAAAAATAACTCAACACAACATTAACAAACTCATAAACAGCTACTTATTTCAGACGTGCACTGTCAATGTTGTAGCAGCTTTAACATTAAACAACTCATGAAAGTCAAAAACGATACCGTGTACTAGCAATTTTTGCAAGCAAACAACCACGCATATTTCCCCCTTTTCTCGTTCACATTTTCCCTTGCTTTCCCGGGAAAAAGAGTTACGAGCAACCTTGTCGGGAATCGGTCCAAATTACTCCCTCCCTTCCAAACTTTCACTTTTATTGGGAACCACGGATTCTTAGGTTTTAAACAACCCCCCAGTTTCTATGTTGTCTTTTTTCATGTTTGTTTCTAAACGAAGAAAAATGTTACATGTTTTATACAAACCTCAAAGTTCTCACAAAAAGAGATAACAATAAACCTCAAAAATAGAAGTCTTTTGTCTTTTTTTTGGTTTTTCTTAAAATCCCATAATATTGATATTTTGTTCGTCTTGAAGTAAGTTGTTTTGAGGTTTTTTGAGGCTTGTTTTGGATTATTTGTTTTTTGTCTGGGTTGAGTTTGGTTTGTTGTGTTTTTGTTTCTGGATTTTAGCTTTTGAGGCTCAAGAATGGCTGAAGGGTCAGCAAAAGTTCGGTTAGTTCGTTGTCCAAAGTGTGGAAATCTCTTACCAGAGCTCCCTGACTACTCTGTGTATCAGTGTGGTGGTTGTGGTGCTGTTCTTCGAGGTTAGTTTGGCTTCTGCCTTTATCTATCTTGATTTTGGTTTTGTTTGTTTTCTCTCTTTGTTTGCTTACTGAGAAATCAAACGAAAATTCGAATTTTTAAATTCCATTTTTTTCCAACTTGTGAACAATAGCTTCAAAGTTTCAATTTTTTAAAGCTTTTTTCCTTCTGGGACCTTCTTTTAATGGAACTAAGGGGTTAACAGGTAAATTTTGGTGAAATAGGGAGTTTGATTTGTTATTTTTTATCTTTATTATACAGCAAAGAAGAAAGTGACTGTAAATGGTGGGATATTGGAGAAGTCTGGAATGGGGTGGGATGAAGAAGGCTTTGAGAAATTGGAGAGTTTGCCAGAGAAAGAGGGTGGTAGTTTAGGTAATGCATCTGAGACGGAGAGGGAGAGCGAAGGGATTATAAATAATAGGAGAAAAGCAAGAACCTTTGAAGAAACAAATGTGAATTTTGTTAGAAGTCCTTTGTTGAAAGCAGAAAAGAAAGATATTTTGGCTGCTAATAGCAACATAAATGTGAAGGAACAGCATGTGGGTTATCACAGTGGTGCAGAAAAAGAGAAACCTATGAAGCACCCCATTGATAATTGGATTCGCCGTGATGATAATGACATGAACATGAATAGATCTGAATCTGTTAGTTCAAGTAGAGAGAAAGGTATTCGAGAAATTTCAGCACAATTTAAGAGTTCTGCTGAGTTTTTTAGGCCAACAAGGGTGATGGATCAATGGGGTTCGGATAGAGAGGGTTTAGGGGGAGGGAACCACAGAGTGTCTGTCAAACAGAGCAAATTTCCAAATTTTGCTTATCCGGAGGAGGGCCCTTCAAACTATCATTTGGGTTCCTCTTCTTATGGATCCAAACAGCCAGTGAAGAATTATTACAACCCTGACAAAATTGCGTATTTCGAGCAGGATCGAGCTGAGCTTCTTAGGAGGTTAGATGAGTTGCAAGAGCAACTCAGCCGATCTGGTTCTGTGGGTGAGAAACAAAGGGAAAGGATTCCTATGTACAGTGAAATAGCTCCTCCTGATCCTTATCGCCATCAGGATACTTCCAATAGTTCGATGCTTCACTTGACTCCAGATAAGCATGTAGCAAATCCCCCTTGTTTCAAGTACTATGGCCATGGACCTGCTCCTTATATGAACAGTCATGACATGGATACACAGAACTTTTACAGTCCATCAAAGCGTTCTCCAAATGGAATTCCAGCTTACGAGGATCTATTTCAGCAACAAACTCCCAGGATGCGTCCCCATCAATCACCCCAACAATACTTGCGTCAACCACCTCATGACCACTTTGCAGGTCAACATGTAGATTTCAGTCACAAACCTCTGGTATCGGATTCGTATGGAAGATCGCATCACGGACCTGCATGCCCCTGTTTTCATTGCTACAACAAAAACTGGCATATTCCTTCACAAGCCTCACCCACTACTTTCAGCAATAAAAAGTTCCCAAAGGCCTCAACGGATTTCTGTTTCAATCAACATATCAATGCAGTGACACATAGGCCACTGCTTTACCATCCTCAAGCAAATCCCCCTGCATTGAGTCCTCGGGATCCACAGTCACATGTAAGATGGCCAAGTGATGTTGAATCAGATATGGATGGCTTTCCCAAGAGTTGTCCTAAGAAGGTGGTGATAGCCCGTGGAAATGAACAGCTTTGCCGTTCCATAGCTGGTGGTGCTCCCTTTATAAGTTGCTGTAATTGCTTTGAGTTACTAAAACTTCCTAGAAAACTTAAAGTGAGGGAGAAGAACCAGCGAAAACTGCGATGTGGTTCCTGCTCAGCATTCATCTTGCTTGAAATAAAAAACAAGAGGCTTATTACTTCTGTTCCAGCAGAAAACAAGCAAATGTTGGCCGAGGCTGGCATTTCCTCACATGAGGTGTCTAAAGTCTTATTAAATTCTGATGGCTGTTTGAATGCTGGTGGCACAACTTGCTCTGATGATTTTGAAGATCATGGGTACGACTTCCAGTCAGCAGATTTCAAAGATGTACTATCAGAAGAACGGAAGCTAAACACAAGCAAATGTGAAAAAAGGCAGAGCCTTGCTTCATCATCTTCTATTTCTTCAGAGGAAGAGGAGAACCTGGACAGTTTGGTTGTTGAGAGAGATTTTTCCTATGCTGCTGAGCTGCCCGTAAAAGATGAAGTGCCTTCAACATTTCAAAGCTCACCTTTCCAAGAGCATTCTGGCGATGTCTTATCTAGCCATGCAGAAAACAAATGTGAGCAAGGAAACAGAGTTGGATGGACAGAGCAGGAGAATGTTATACTTGAGAAGAACATTTCTCAGCAGAGCTCTGTGAATGTCTCAGTGGCAACTGAAATGGAGGTTTCTTTCAATGAGTACCTAAACACCAGTGTATCTCAAGACTCTGCGGAGGTAAGAAATGAAGAAAATCAGTTGAAGATCAACAAGGGGAGTGAACCATTCTTGCTGGGTTTCATTAAAAAGAGCTTCAGAGATTTCTCAAGATCTAATCAACACCTGCCTAATGAGAAACTTAATGTTATAATTAATGGTAAACCCATTCCGGATTGTATGGTCAAAAGGGCTGAAAAGTTCGCTGGGCCAATTCAGCCTGGAGATTACTGGTTAGTATTCACACTCTCTTGCTTCTTGTCTGTTGCATTACTTGTGCACGCAGCATAGTGTTCGTAAATTTTAAATGGTGCTGAATAGATGAAAACTAAACATTAGTATCGTATAGGACTTAGATACCTGTGTTACCCTTATACTATTACAAAATGGTTCATTAAGTGTGAGGGGCTAAGACATGATAAAATGAAGAAGGAAAGGGTACCACTCTTTTCTGTGCTTGCTTATTTACAGCACCTCTATGATCTGAAATTGGTAGCTGGATAAATATCATGTATAGTATGTTGAAGACTTTTCTCTGCAATAGGGCCAAGCAGTTTCTGTTTGATGTCTTTCTTCTTCTCAAAGCATGTAAATCAGAGATTAGATGGCCTTTTTCATATACTAAAAATTACTAACATTTGCCCTTTATGTGCCTTCATCAGGTATGATGTTCGAGCTGGATTCTGGGGTGTGACAGGAGAACCTTGCCTTGGCATTATTCCTGTGAGATCAAGAGATCTTCAGTTTACATATTTTATTTGGTGTAACTTCAATATTTCTGCATGACAAAGAATCTCTTTTCCTTTGCAGCCTTTCATTGAAGAATTTAATTATCCCATGCCAGAAAATTGCTCTGCTGGAAACACTAGTGTCTTTATTAATGGGAGAGAGCTGCATCAGAAAGATCTTGACCTGCTTTCCAGTAGAAGACTACCAACCGAGAGAGAGAAGTCCTACATCGTTGAAATTTCCGGGAGAGTTTTTGACCAGGACACTGGCAAAGAGCTAGATGGCCTAGGCAGACTTGCCCCCACGTAAGTTCCACTCATTGACTGCTTACTAAAGATTCTTAGACAATGTTCCGACAAGTTTTCAGACTATAGAACATATGGAAGCTATGTATATAGTAGAAATTTATATATCCTCCAGGAATGAGTTTTTTCTGTTACTAGAATCATGGATTTCAGACTATAAATGATGCTTTATCATATAGACAATATGAGGAAGTAAAATATGTCACTCCTAAAATCTGGTTCAAAATCTGCATTTCTTGTAAATAAAAAGTGTCTAATTTAAAACTGGTCACAAGAAGTGTCTGTAATATATACGTCAATCAACTTTGTCAACCCCTTCTTGTCGTAGGTTCTTGCCATTGTGGTTATCTGGAGAATTTTATCATGAATACCGCTGCTTATGTTTGGATTATGTGCCTGAAAATGCTCAGAAGGAATAGATGGAGCAAATTAGGAAATCTTTTGCGTTCATCTATATGAACAAAATTTCAACACAAATTATGTTTGAAAATTGAAGGAAATTTTTTCATATACTTTTAGGAGATGCTGCTTTGTTTTGTTTTTTAATTGCCTTGATCTATATGCATAAAATCACCATCAAACGTTTCATGGCCTGAAATATTGAAAGTGAAGAATATTTCTTGTTTGGCAGCTCACTCTTTTTAGTACGTGTTAGTTTTCTTGCCACTTCTATGGAAGAGTTTGCATTTGCTAGCTCTCATGGGAATGGATTTGAATGTATATTGATGTAGTACTGATTGCTGACTGTTTTGAACAGAGTTGAGAAGGCCAAGCGTGGCTTTGGCATGAAGGTTCCCAGAAATCTTTGTAATTAAGGTCCTTGATCAGTTGTGGATTCTGAGGTCATCAACCCTGTATTATTTGCCTTTGCTTTGTTGAGTTCCTAATTAGGTGTCTAGTCCTTTGCAATGGATGCAATGTCAAATCCATCTTCATGTTTACACGGAACTGCATGGTATTCATCTAATCTTCTTGTACTTCGTAGTTTATAACGTTGGATGCCTCTCTGTCGACAAGTCGATTAGTTATTGTCAATGGTCAGCAGCGCCACAGTTGTTCCGAAAAGCCTACAGGTTTCAATGATCATTAAATGAAGAGTTCCAGTCAAAAGTTAACGTTTGGTTACAAGGTGGATTAGGGCGTAGGCACTTGAGCAGACTGTCTTTTGAGCAAGGTTGCCCATCATTTGTCAACTGAAAACCATGCAACCACGATAATATTAGTTGTATATTTAATAGCGTGCTAAATTATTTTTTAAAATGTGTTTTTTTGAAAATATATTTAAATTATTTTTTTTATTTTATAAAATTTATTTGTGATGTCAGCACGATTTAAAAATATCAAAAAATTAATTTGAAGCTAAAAATATTTTAATTTTTTTAAAATATGGTTATTATGTGATGCTAAACGAGATTAAAATAAAATACTTGTAATTGTAATGCATTAAATAAATAAGATTTTTAGGGTTCTTTTTATTATAATATAAAAAAACTAAGAGGCATTAATGTTTTATTATACATGTCATATGTTATTGTCTATTATTACAATGAAATTATTATTTCCCTATTCTAAAAAAAAAAAAAAACATTACACTAGCAAGGATGGAACAATCTTTTTACATAACTTGTCGGCTATTAATTTTTTTTAGTTTAACGTGGGTGTTCGGGCCAGCTTGCGCGCATCTCGACTAATCCCACGGGCCCTGAAGTTAACGACCATGTAAGCCTCCAGTGATCATCATATGAGTAACCACAAGGCTCGAACCTGAGACCACAGAGAGAGTAAACCTATTGGTCCCAAGTTCTTGTCAGCTATTAATTAATCGGATACGTGGTTGTTTTTGTATTTTTACTTTTTCAAGGAATAATATAATTACTAAAATACTCTCAAATTTGTTTAACCGATGCAAAGGGTTTTTTTATTTTTTTTTATCATAATTTTTTGGTTATAAATAAATTGACTAAATAGTAATTTGGTAATTTAAGTATTAATATTATTAAAAGTGGTAATGCACATGTCAACGTATGGGTAGTGCTCGAGTAGTTTAGATGGTGTATGCAGTATCATCCAACGATCAAACATCAGCTTTTAGGATGTTGTTGAAATCTCCTTAGCATCCCTTCCATGTTTCCATGTCTGGGAAAAGAGAGTAGTCAATAGATATTTGGTTTAACATTAATTATCTTTTGTTTTTCTCCTTTATTTTTTGTATTCTTCTTGATTTTCATGTTAAATCTTTCAATTTCTTAAAGCAGTTCATCAATTTATTATTTCTTTAGATTTGATTCTTATTTTTTATTTGAAATAAATTATAAAATTAATTTTTTTTTCAATTTCATCACTCTTTATTTTTTTTTTCATTTATCATATTTGGTCTCTATTATTTTAATTGTTGTTTTTTTTGTTTTTTTTAATTATTTTCTTCATTTACTTCATTTTTCTAATTTAATGTCTTGCTATTTTATTTCATTTAATTCTTATATCAAATTTGATCCTCATTTTTTATTGCTATTTTTTATTTTTTTATTTACTCCCTTCTTATTTTATTTCATTTATTTTTTATATAGAATTTGTTCTTTATTCTTTTGATTGTTATTTTTTTTTGCCCTTTCCTTGATTTAATTTATTTCTCAATTTTTCCCTTTATTGTTTTATTTCATTTAATATTTATAGTAGATTAGATACTTATTCTTTTGATTGCTATTTATTTATTTAAAAAATAAATAAATAATTTGATATTTGACTTTGTTGCTGCAGTGAAAAGTGAATTTTTTTTAGTATTTGTTAATAATTAACGGGTCTCATATTTTAGTCAATATAATACTATTATATCATTTTATTTTGTAATTTTATTAAAAAAAATAATTGAAAGTAATAAGGAATAAATTAATACATAAGTAAACTTCTGTAATATCATAAACTCTTGAATAACTTGAAGTACCTTGATATGATATGAGTTGATTTACCATTAAAAAATTATTTTCTTGATTTTTTTCTTTTACATCTTTTTGAAAAAAACTCAATACACA
>Ga0307515_10023145_pt1 | contig 10905 bp, 1 predicted proteins | sample 17_EM_MG_FD_194513 | JGI IMG/M metagenome (GOLD analysis project Ga0307515, IMG submission 194513) | Populus trichocarpa ectomycorrhiza microbial communities from riparian zone in the Pacific Northwest, United States - 17_EM | ecosystem: Host-associated > Plants > Roots > Unclassified | place...
ACGACAGGAAGGAGGTGTTGAGTGGTGAAGTGAGTCGACTCACCCACGTAGAGCTGTTCAATTGTCCCAATGTAGCGGCCGGGGTGATGAAGCAGTTGAGGGAGTTCAGAGGTGTTGAGCACACCGTACTCCCTCAAGTACGGAAACACGACAAATTCACTCAACCCCCCGCAGTACCGTGCCTTCCTCCCAGCCCTCCCACACCGCGGCCACGAGTGGTACGGGAATGTTTACCACGCCACCCCCAACCAGTGGGAGCGGAAGAGAGTGTGATCGGTGACAAGTCTTCGCCGGAAGAGGCGGCCGTTCAGGACGTGGCGCCGGCATATTCTGAACTGGCACCCCCGGGGTCCCAGCATTTAGAAGCACCCGTATCTCAAACTCAAGATGAAGTAAAGGTTCCAGATGAAGTGGCACTGGTTCCAAGGCTAGAGAAGCCGAAGACCGTTCAGGCAAATGAGGCTCCGGCCCCCCTCCCTTCCCCACCTCCTGAGGCTCCCCTCCCCTCCCCACCTCCTCAGGTTCCCCTCCCTTCTCCACCTCCTGAGGCTCCCCTCCCTTCTCCACCTCCTCTCCAAGGGCGACAACCACTCCGCCCACATACATCAATTAGGAGGCAACGGTGGTGCTTGTAGGATGAGCCAAGCTCGTAAGTACTCCATACATCTGCCATGCGTGTCCACCGTTTTGTCCAATTGTTGGAGGCGCAGTTGTATAACCTCCATGTGCACCGCTCTACCACGACCTATCACTGTTACGCGAGTTCCCATGACACGGACTTTCCTCCTTCCATTACCTCGCACCTTTGTACGTATAACCACGGCCCATAGTTACGAATATGATGAAGATTTCTAGGCCATTATGCCTCCCCATATAGTCGCAAACCAAAGCCAATGCCCCAGACAATCTCAGGAGTCAGATATATCGAAGATCGCTTCGCATACATAACACCACGCGAACACCAGGAGGTGCGTGGTGTTGAAAATGCTACATCCTAGTCACTGGTTTCCGCTTGTGTTAGGATCTTGGTGGGCAGAGGTGGAGGCTTCCCCGGCAGTATCGCCACCAGCCGTCGATCTCGATCCAAAGCAGGCGTGAAGGGCCATATGATCTGTCCAGATCGATAGTATCATTATACGCTAATACTGGAATTATAGGGCCATTGGGAGGAGCCCAAGTGTATAATTTGAAGAGAGCTCTCATATCATCCTTTGACAAGACTGGCTCTGGAAGGGCCCAAAGGTATTCCTATTGGTTTCTTTAGCCTCCTGTCGTGGTTTATCGGCACAAACAAACCGTAGCGAGGGAAAGGTGGTCTCTATAGGCAAGGTTTGAAATGCTTGTACGATCGCTTTCTTCCACGCCTGTCCACGCTTGCTCGACCTCATTCAGCACATTCCGAGATTTATCTGACTTACATGGGAGTGAGTTAGCACTGAGCGAAATGTATATAGTGAATTTCACCACAGTAAATACACCACATATATCACCACATGTTTCACCACGAAATGTGGTGATTCAAGGCCCGGTGAAGTTCACCTGAAGATCTGGTGAATTTCAATAATAGATCTGGTGAATTTTAATAGTAGATTTGTCCGATTTATGGTGTTTTCTTGGGCTGTACTTACAGTGAATTTCAACACGTCTTGTAGTGAGATTTACAGTGAATTCTACAATCAAAACACTACTATAATAAGGGAAGAAAAGATGGAATTGGCAAGAAAGTTTTCATATACAATGTGCAACCACCATACCAGTCGATGGCTTCCGAATACCTGGTCAGATGCCTATGCATAAGAAAGGGTAGGTAAGAGCTCACATACCTGGTGCCAATGGTCCAAGAAGTTCGAGAATGGGATGCCGGAAGAATTGGTTAGTGAGAGGAATGTGGCAGAGATAGGTTCTACGCACTAACGCACCCTAGTGCTTGGGGTGACGGCAGGGTCTCGACGCGGTGATTGTCACAGGAGGTGTAGGGGCCAGCGCTGGGGCCTTGTGTCCTGTGCACCCCGTGTGTCCTGTGCGTCCCATGCCCAAAGGAGCCCGATCCTTTCCTTTACCTGCCCTATCCTCGAGAGTGCATTGGTTGTGCTTGTCACCTGGTGGTGACAGTGAACGATCGTCAGTGGGAACGACGTTTGAGGCAAAAGGGAAAGAGGAGTGCCTTGGGTACTGTCAGGGAGTGCGACTGGGTTGGCAGGTTGGCTTGAGGAGCCGCTGGGAACAAGAGTGGTCAGACAAGGAAGCAGAGCAACACGTGAGACATATGACTACCTTTTGAGATATTTGACAACATCTCCTTTACACTAAGATTGGGTGATTAGCAATCGTCGTTCGTTGTCGATATGTGTCCTACCTTCAGAGGAGGTAATCGTTTTGGTTCGCGCTAAAGGTGGAGTGCGGATTATTGGGTCATCAGAGTCGTCACTGGGACAATGCTTCTCCCCTGTGACCCCCTCGCTCGTATCTGACTCACTGGCTTCCGTCTATTGTTAATGTTAGCACAAGCAACAGAGCAAGAGAAACACACACACCGTCTCATCCCTCTTCCTCTTCCTCCTCTCCGAGAGCTCTCCCTGCCTCGTCTCAAGAACCTCTGCTGTGCTCTCACCTTGAACGCCATCGCCTTGTCGAAGCAAAGCCTGCTTCGCCTTCCCACGACGCTTCGAGGGAGGTAGGTCCTCTCCATACGCCTTCGCTTGCTTCTGACAGTTGTGTAATGTGATCTGAAAGGCGACTGCAAGAAGGGTGTCGTTTGTGCTCATGCTGGGCAAACTCTCATCTCGACTCCCATGGATCGAGACCCTGGCTTTTGTGACAAGTCAACATCACCTTTGCGGACAACTCGTTCTGTTCAGGGCACCATGTGCAAGGTGACGAACATAGCGTTGGACAGCCCATGTTATCGTTGATAATAACATTGGTTGTGGATTAAGACAGAGGGAAGATGTAGCCATGGTCCTATCAATCTGGTTAGTGATGTTTGTGTGGTGATGCCCCGCATCAGTGGCTGACTCGATTGCTCATTCACACTCATACTGTGCATACATGCCTACTTTGGGTGGAGGAGCAGCCTTCTTGATCCGCATTGGAGGTGGAGTGCAGATAATTCGATCCACAGAGTACGTTTCTGCTCCTGTGACCTTGTTGTTGATGTCCATCAGTGAAATTATTGACGTGGACAAGTGAAACGGAGTTGAAGACTCACTGTCAGCGCTGCTGTGGCCGCTCCCTTAGTTGGAACCATTGGGAGAAGTTGTATCAGGAGCAGTAGTAAAGATACGCACTGCGGTCCCAGCTCAGGCAGGCCTTACTACCCCAATAGCGCACTCTGCATCGGCCTTCCAGACGAATTGAACGAAGTCGCATGACGGACTTTGACCTGGGGAGGTGTATGTATTAGGGACAATAGAAAGGTGCACAAGAGATGAGATGAACAACATACGCAGTAAAATGGACCAAATTGCGCAACAAAGGGTCTCAGGGTGTCCTCGGAGATGAGTGGCGAAAGCCCACCTACAAGGATTAAGCTTAATGCTAATTAAGGTTGCGACTGTGGGGGGTTGGTACACACCGTTGCATTGAGAAGGTCCGAAGGCCCACTCGGGTCGGGAGCCACACCAAGCAAGTGTTCAACTACAGTACAAGGGTGGGGAATTTGGTGGGCCCACCGTTGAATCTGAGCGGGAGTCAATCCAGGGAGGTAAAATGCTGGGGTTTATTCGGATAAGGGCCTGGCAAACGGTGCTGACTATACTAGGCCATGGTGTTAGACAGCCGCGCGATGCGGGTGATGAGACTCAGGTGCAACTCGTTGTGGTAGCTGTCCTTTGAGATCCGAGAATCAGCGAATGTGCTTGTGACGGTGCAAAGGCGTTGGATCGTCATGGGGTCGATCAACGTGGGGGCGACAATGAGGGTATTACCAGCATTGCGGACTGTGACGGGGACTGTATCTGGCGCTTCCTCATCAGTGACTGCAGCCTTGTGCTTAGCCATAGCGTGCGACAAGCGCAGCTGAGGGGGGATACCGGAAAGTCAGACAGGACACATTGTGCAAAAGTGAAAACATCACATCAACCTTGTATCTCTGTGAGTGGGTGGATTTGGTCGGTCTCATTCGTGAATCTGGTTGCACAACGGGGTCAGAAGGTGCCGTCTCGATCAAGGACCTCTGGGGCTTCCTGCTTGGCAGCGCAGGGAGACGAACGCATCATGACACCTGTTGCACCTAATTTAATGCACAGAGCATGTTAGCCAGCCCCGGAAACTGCCTCCTGGTACACAGTCCCAAATTGGGGATGTGACCCAAATTGGGCTCACGCATCCCAGCGGTAGGAAAACTGCACCACACTCACGAGTATAGGAGGTAGATATGTGGAGAGTAAGGGATTCGGGGAGACTTGACAGGAAACGCGTCTGTTGTGCACAGTCGAGGTTGGCCAGTTCCAAGTTGTGACTTGTGGCGATTCGGACTTGGAGAAAAAAATTGGTTTGCATTTTCTTGGTCTGAAAATGTTCCTGTATTCCTTGCAAAAACACTCTAGGTACAATGTACACATGCTATCGAACATGTTTTTGATGCTCTCATAGTGCCCCCGACCTTTGACCCAACTTCGAACAAATCACCACAAATATTTGTGGTGATTTGGACTTCTGGCGAAAAACACCACAAAAAACACCACACCGGGTGAAAAACACCACATATGCTTTTATCAGTGTTAGTCGTTCAGTCTATGTGCATATGACCTACTATGTGGATACCAGAATATGCTGTAGGCTCAGCTTGGAAGGAATCCAAAAGTTATTCTAAAATATGAGGAATTTTCTTCAGGTTTCCAACAGTACAGGCTCTAGTGGGCACCCAAATAGAATTGTTTGGCCACTGGAAGAGTGCGACTTAGATAGAGTATTTTGTTAGTAGATTGGTGAAAACAGGTGTACTGTTGGATTTGGTCCCGCATTTGGTTCCGCGTCGCAACACCACTTGTCGGACCGGAGGTCGGTTTCTCTGGTTAGTCGGTCTCCCTGGTTATCACACTCTCGGTCTCGGTTTCCTTAGCTATCTCGAGGCTCGACTCCACTTGCTTTAACACATGCATCGGCCCCTTGCTTTTGATTCCGATCCCCCGTTCTATATAAACCCCATAACTTGGTACATTTGTCGCTCAGCGTTTGTATTATCTCGCTGAGCAGTACATTTCTCATTTCTCATATTCTTAATATGTTTGTCTAATCATCTGTAGTCCTTATTACGCAGGTGATTAATATTATAGCGTTTGTATTATCTCGCTGAGCATCCTTATTACGCAGCCGTCTGTCTAAAAGTGACATGCAAACCCGATGGCCTCCACGGGACAATTTGCATCAACAAGAGGTTTGATATTCTTGGCCGATGCCCAGAGTGCTGATCGAGTCTCTCCACACCTTTTTAGCCCCACCATCTATTAAACACAGGTGCGAACGACGCGCAATTTATGCGAACACCAAGGCATGATGACGCTAACAACAGGCACTGCAACGAAGCAGGCATCAACAGGAACCACGGAAGTGGACGGCGACAAACGGCGAGGCTTTATTGACCACACAATACCAACGACCAGCATCGAGCCGACACATGCACCAGTACATGACAGAATAAGAAAGAACACTTCTAACACCATCGATAAATGAGGACGTGTGGCGGTGGCAGCCACCAGCAGCAGAGCCAGGCAGTTCACTGGCGCGGCACTCACAGAACGTGGAGGGCGTCGCACCGCTAACGCAGGCACATTGCACTCGAAGAGAATGAGGAGTGTACAATATGGGCTTTAACCTTACGGTGAGGAAGGGCGCGCGTCTGGTATCGATCAAATTTCCAGAACGGCATTTTCGAGGAGAACAAGGTTGGACTTGTCGCTCGTAGTGATCACCAGCCCCACGGTATCACCTACAACAAGTCATGCCTCGAGTCCCTCCGCATGCTTCAAGCCATGCCACCGACAACGACAGCGTCTGAAGGACAAGAGGTCACAGAATATATAGGACGTAGAGGAGGGGACTCGTCGCTAACATTATTTCAATACAGTGCATTGGGCTCAAAGAATGAGGAGATGCTTATAGCGCTTGCTCTAACATTAGATTATGATATGATAGTGGGACGGATCGGATCTTCACATCAAGCCGGAGTAATGAAATAGAAGGTCGGCTAAATAGTTTACAATACTCTTAATATACATATGTATAGTTAGAGACTGTGTAGGCTTCGCTGTCGCTCAAAGTTGGTGAATAGACATCCATGGTCTCGAACCTTGGTTTCCCTATAGGAATAGGTATAACCCAAAGTGGTCCGGGTGTGTATGTGGAAGCCTTGTATGCTGGAACACGGTTTTCCGCAATTGGCAATGGCGAATTCGGGTTCAAGTCGGCTCACGGTACCTAAATCTCGGCGATGAGCAAACCACTCTGTCAAACGAAAGAACGTAATGCACCTAAGCATAAATGTACATTATATGAGGTTCATGCGAAAGGGCTACAAAGCCTTAGGGTCCACAAAATTTCGACCTGATATTTGATGACCTTTGTCGGAATATAAGTATTCTCGTCGAAAGTGTTACGGTTTGGTCCTTCCTATGGTTACCGAACATCGGCCATGTGCCCCATCTCCGTGCATGTTGCATGTGTGGCTCGGTTATCGCTACTACATAGGTAATCCCATCGTAGAAGTAGATAAAAAGGTAGTTGTACTTTACATCATACATTCCATTGTGTGTAACGCTAGTTGAACGATCGACGGTACTAGTTGCTTGAAAAGACGAACATGTAACGGGAAGGATCCTGTCGGAATGTGAATGTTCTCGTCATGATTGCTACGGCTCTGATTGTTTCCTATGTCAACAATGCTCCGGTCATATGTGGGTTCGCCGACGAGCCTCCGCATTTTTTGCAATCTCTGGTTAGCCTCATTTCCGGCCGCATCAGATCTGGTGTTTCAATAGCTGTGATTTCAAATAATCGTGCTACAGTGGATGTAATACAAGTATGGACTGTGTGACAGCCACAAGTGGCACGATCGCTTCCAGGACCCAATGCAACCAGGTGACACGCCTGAGTTCAACCGCAGTCTTTATTGAACGTCTAAAGGTTTTCCTATATCGACGGGCTACAGGTTACGAACAGCGCCGGTATTGGCGCCCACGTTGATCCCTCCCACCTCCCACGTTGATCCCGCCCACCGTACTCAACTAGCACTCTGAAACAAGTACTGAAGTCTATCCTTCCCAGTGATGGCCGAACCAAGACCAATTTTACCCCTTGCCAATGAGGAGACTGCACGCCTCAAGTGGTTTGAGGCATTCATGCGCGGAAGGTGCCCAGCTTTCTTGCTGCCCGCCTTGCGTAATTCCTACTAAATCGGTCATCAGAGTGGAATTGGAACAACAAACGTACGCTGACAGCAACATAGTCGACGAACCTGGCACTAATGGTCCAGAAAGGATTTTGGGCCTTCGAGAGTTGCTTAAAGGGGCACCTCTTCTACCCAAGCGAAAGCTGTCGTGGCATTGTGCGCTCGAGAAGCTTCTGGGTGGTACTCGAGAAGGTTCGAATCCAATGGCGGGCGATTGAGATCGGAGACTAAAATCAACGGCAGAACTGCACGCTCGAACAAACGAGCTGGAAGTACTAAAAGATCAAATGGAAGTTGTGGGAAATTCCATCGTCAAGGCCGTGAGTGACGGCATCTTAATTCTAAATTACGACAATCACAGCTTTCCATCAGGAAATGTGTATTCGTGACCTGGGTATTGAGTTTGACAAACTAGAATTAGCAGAGAATGTCGACTCCGCTCAAGCTGCCACAGCGACTTCACACGAAGATTGGCTCGACATCAGTTTCAAAAAAAGCCTATCCGATTTGCTCTCTTCGGATCGCGCTCGAAAAGAACTGAAGTCAATGGACTCAAATAGAGCATTCGGAGTCTATTACAAGCAAGGTGAATGAAGGAAGAGTGACCACCGGAACAACCTGATACGTTTGTTCTAGATTTGGCATATCGTCGTACGGTACATCAGCAACAGAAAAGCCGAGAACAATTCCTCAACTCAATCCCGGACAGAATTCAGGTCAAACCAGTGCCATTCGTCTGGGTCTTGATTGACTGGGAAACACAGGAGTATGGGGTTAAATATTGGACTGCTGTGCGAGGCGTACGTATGGTGATGGAGTCATTTTCAAACTATATTCGGTATGCCTAAGAGCATTGGATCCAGAAACTCTAACGACCTAGTTCATTGGCAGGAAGATATCAAGCACTTGCAATTCTTCTCTACCAGCAATCTGGGTATCGGCCAAGAATATCAAGTCTCTTGTTGATTCAAACTGCCACACAGAGGCCATTGACTTTGCATATCACCAATCACCAATTCGGTTTTCACCAATCTACTATCATAATCCCGGATCGAAGTCACGCTCTCCCAGTGGCCAAATTATTCTATTTGGCTGTCCACTAGAGCTTCGCACTGTTGGAGGACTCAAGAAAATTCCACCCATTTTGGAATATCTTTTGGATTTGGTTCCTGATTCGTATGCGCCACATCCTACTCCCTACACAGTAGGTCAAAAGCGTAAATATTGTACGACTAACTCACTCTATTGTAAGTCAGTCGAACGCTGGTCATTGGCGAATGAGATTGAACAAGCTTGGACCGGTGTGGAGGAAAGCGATCGCGCTATCGTTTCACAGCTTGCCAAAGGCCACCAAAGGTTCCTTATTCAGGTCTGTCCACTCTTGTACACCATTAAAGAGAGCTGAAAGTCCCTGCAGGAATACTTTCTCGCCCTTCCAAAGCCAGTGTTGTCAGAGGATGATATTAGAGTGGCTCGGAACGGACTGGCTAGTTCTCCAATACTGATTTGGAATGCATGGAGTAAAGACCCCATCAAAAAGGCTGTTTTTGTGGCCATAATTCCATGGACAGTTCGTGCTCAGGCTTTTCGTGCGCAGATTATTTACGCTCTGGCTCAGAATTGGGTGTGTTTCATTCATTTCTGTTATTGGAAGTGGGGAAGGTGCATTGCTAAAATCCTTTTAGGACATTCACGGTGCTGAGTGTGTTCTCGATTTCCTGTCCGGATAGACCGATGATAGAACCAGTCACCAATCTTTAATAGGAAAGCAAGTAGCTGGTGTGTGCAAATCCAATGTCATAGTCCTTCTGGTCCTTCATGTGTGTTTTGGAATGGTTATTAGTGGAATTGTATGACTTGACGCGCGCGCGCTTCAGAGGAGGAATGGATACTTACCATAGGTATTTCTTATCTAATATCCTTTGAATTTAGGGTCTAGCTTTGGATGATCCATGGATTGACGACTGTATTGCCGGTCAATACAGTCTTAATACAGTCGTCGATCCACGGATCATCCAAAGCTATACCCTGCCAAGAATAGACAGAATATATATTTCAGACACTACGTGGCAATCTACCAACGAATACAAAATCATCAACTGCGACATATCAGACCATGACGGAATAGCAATGATGATCAGGAATGCAACCGCCCCTAAAACCGGCACGGGAGAACCCAAACTAAATTTAAAAATATTGAACCACCCGGAATTCACAGAGGAAGCACTCCGACTACTAAGAAAACTAGAACGCCAATTACAAAAATACGATAAGATGGAAATAAGAAAGAGCAAACCCGGAAGAGAAACCGCCCTCGCAAACTTGAGATCCCACTGTAACCCCCAAAGACTATGGCACGAATACAAAGTCGGCATAATAAGAGCGAGCGAGAAAGCCACCCAAACCCGAAGAAAAGAAATATCAATAATCTGTAAGAAAGCGGAGAATGAGGTTAAAAAAGCAGAGAAACACTTACAAGATTGCGCAACTGAAGAAGAAGGTAACCACAGAAGGACCCTAAGCCAAAAGAAGAAAATTCTGAGCGACCTCGAGGAGGAGTCGAGAGATAACAGATCAAACATGAAAGAAGTGAAATGGTTTGGAGTTAACGAAAAGTCATCGAAGCTGTGGTACAGCCAAAACAAGTCACGTACAGCAGGCCCAATAATAGACTCCCTAGTCGACCCAGCCTCGAACATAGAAACGAAAAACCATGCAAAGATGCTAGAGATAGCTAGAGATCACCACTCACGCCTACAAAGCGAACCTCCAATGAACGACTCACGAGTAAGAGCAATAGACGAAATTCTAGCGGGACTGACGAAGACACTAAATGATGACGAAAAGAAAGAAATAAACAAAGATATCACGTACAAGGAGATAGTGGACATATTAAGAACGGCCCCCAATGGAAAAGCCCCAGGCCCTGACGGGATACCAAATGAATTCTGGAAAGAGGAAATTAAATGGCGCACAAAAATGAAGCTAGATAAGAAATTCAAGCAAGGAAACATGAGAGAAGATAACTCACTAATAAGACCATGCGTGGCGGCCCTAATGACAAAGATAATAAGCGACATAGAGCGATTCGGGGCGAATGATGAAAGGTTCTCGGAAGCGAGAATGGGCCTACTCTACAAAAAGAAAGACAAAAGAGATATCCAGAATTACAGACCGATCACACTACTCAATACAGACTACAAAACATACACAAAAGTGCTAGCAAACAGACTAAGAGAGGTAGCCCCAAAACTAATACACAAAGACCAAACGGGATTCATGCCGAAACGCAGCATCTACGACCAGACAAAAATAGTGGAACTAATGCTGAAATGGTGCGAAAACACCGAGACCAAAGGGGCGATCGTATGCCTGGACCAAGAAAAAGCATACGACAGAATAGATTTGACATATCTATGGAAAGTACTGAAAGTGTTCGGATTCCCAGCAACCTTCATCACGAAAATCGAAAACCTCTACAGCAAAGCCTCCACGGCGATAAGACTAAACGGGTTTAC
>Ga0307515_10023146_pt1 | contig 10905 bp, 4 predicted proteins | sample 17_EM_MG_FD_194513 | JGI IMG/M metagenome (GOLD analysis project Ga0307515, IMG submission 194513) | Populus trichocarpa ectomycorrhiza microbial communities from riparian zone in the Pacific Northwest, United States - 17_EM | ecosystem: Host-associated > Plants > Roots > Unclassified | place...
TGTAATCTTCGTTAATTGTGTTTTAGTGCATGTGTGTCAAAAAATGCCTTCCCTCGACATATAAGTTTAAAAATACACTGTTTAGGGAATTAAGAATTAAAAACACACTAACCTAGGAAAAAAAAAATCAGGAAAAAACCTACTAATGTGATCTTCTTTGTTGATGTCTGGTAATCTATATAACAACAGCAGCAGCAGCAGCAGGTGGAAGCAATTTCTTAACAAAGCTTCCTCCTTTCACAATTAATCAATCTTATCCTGTCGTTTTTTACTGCATGTCTTCGGTATTTTCTCTTTCTTTTTTTAAAAAAAAACAAGCTGCAGAGTACATTAAGGCTTTCGGCTAAACAGAAATGTCTTTTTTGCATCGATCAGCCAAACATGTATCCTCCTCTCTTTTTCTACTACGCTGACACAAGCCCCGAATAAATTCATGCCATAATTGGAAGCCTTGGCATTCTTTTTCTTGAAATTACCAATCGGCTTTCCCTTTAGGCCCGATAGAGCTAGCTAGTTTGGCTCGCATGTCTGCCTTGCAACATCAATATTTTACGCGAAGAGACAGCCAGCTTTATTGGTTGCTTTTGATAATTGTTATGTAGAATACTGTTATAAGGTGTAAAACTAAGCTTAATTAATAAGCTATATTTATCTATGTATTTATACACATGTCTTCATAAAGGAGTATATTGTATACGCTAGCTTGAATTAGTAATGTATGGGGCGATCGAGGGGGGGCGGTCAGTACTGGTGGTGCTGTTGAACATGTTGATTGAACAGAACAGAAGAGAAGACACTTTTGTCTCCACTCTTAACATGGAGGTCCAAGCACTATCACAAAGGCAATAAAGGGCAACGCGACATCCGTGCAAGACGCTCCCTCGAGAGTAGTAGTCACTCCCATCCTTCCCTTTCAGTTTCTTTTCATGGCATCCAAAGAAGGTAACGTGAGTTGTAAAGCCAAAGCACGCCCTCCTTTTTTTTATTTAGCCTCTCCATTATAAGTAATATTCAACTATAGAATCATGAACTAGCTATCAGGGCTTACTACTTACGATAATACTCTACGTACAGGAGTAGCATTACTGATACATGGTATCATTGCCGATGGAGTTGAACACATAATTTGTTATGAATAGTAGTAGTATATTGAAGTTTCATTCAATGGAAAACAGGAGGGAATACTTGATTGGAACATGCGTGAGCGGATATATAGTACTTGTCCTGATAAGGTCAGAAATATTTTACTGCTATTAGAGACAAAATGTGAATTTTTCCAGGTGCAAGGTGGTATGATATTTCATATACGATATTACTTTCTTTGTGGCTTCTCTCTTTTAACAAGTGTATGACACAGGATGGCGACTTTTGAGTACAAAATCACAAAAACTATATCTGAAATATATTGTGGGCATCATTCCATCTTCTGAACTCTTTAGTTCCCAATGGGCCTATAATCCTTTTACAGCAACCCCACGAGGCGCTGTGTTACAACTAAAATCATCTTTAAAAGCTGAATTCTAGGGTCCTCCATTTTTGTCATGCCCACAGAATAAAGTTTAAATTTCTCTAAGAAAAGGTGGAGGTAAAGAGTAGGATTCTGCTCCCTACACTCCCATAAGCCCACCTTTCACTGGGAGGAATAAAGAACTTTTGGGGTTTATACTTAGGATTCCTCACTTTAAGCACCATTTTGTTTAGGAAAAAGAAAAAGAAGTGCGCGCGTGGGGAATGAGATAAGAGAATGAACAATGGTGCCATGGCTAGGGGACCTCAAGGGCAACTCTCATGCATATTGGATCTAACGAGGTAGCCGTTGGCCGTTGGCTACGTGCTGCTATAGAAACCCCATTTTCGATCTAGCTATTCGGGTTAGATATGCCGTCCTCTAATTGGTCTGATTAAAGTGTGCTTGCAGCTCATGATTATTACTAGTTATTACTGCAATTGATAGCATTCATTCATTCATTATTTATATTATTTTTTTGGTAGAAATAGCTTTCATTCTATTGATAATTGATATACGCTATTATAGGTGAGTTATTATAGCTACAATTTAATAAGAAATCAACAAACCGAAATTCACATGGCATAAAATATATGGCTGATAATTCAGTATTATTTTAATCGGTATTTCTGATACAACATGAAAAAATCTAAACCATTAACAGGGTCATAACTTAAGCCAATATGGAACTGACGAATTACAATACCTAATATATTTAGGTTTGATTGTTCAAATTAATACGAGTTTGGTAATTCTCAGATTCATTTATTATATTTGAGTTTGATTATGTGTTGAGCTCAGATAAACATGAATATGATGAATTATTAAAAAAAAATTATTTAACTTTGTAAAAGGTTTATAATTTCTACTCTTCGTGTATTTATATTTTAATTCTTAAAACATTTATTATATTAAAATAAAAATAAATTCTTGAAATTTAAATTTTTCTTTCTTTTAATTATAATCTATTATTTAAAAGTCATTGATTTTTTTATTGGAAGGTCCCTGAACCCTATAAAAAAAACTATTTTACAAGTATTAAAATATCTACTATTAATAATATATTTCTTGGGCTATAAAAAAATTAATATAAAAACATTATTAACCACTATCTAAATATTAAATAATTTATTTTTTTTAGCGTATCAGAATAGAGGATAATGGTGGTAGAACTGCTGACAAAACCCAATTTTTTATAAGTTCAACTTTTTTTATATCGAATAAAGAAGCCCGAAAGTCACCATCCTCCCCCAATTTGCTGGTTGCATACCCGCGTGTTAAATCACACTCTAGGGCCCCTAATATCAGCCACTTATTACTGTGCGTGTGTGTCTATGTATATCATGTTTTTATTTTAAGAGAAGATTTAAAAAAGTTTTTAACTATTTAAATCTATTTATAAAGAAGGTAGTTTTCCTCAATTAAATTACAGCTAGGAAAATTGAAATGATGGAAACTTAAACATGATAATTAAAATAAATTATCCAATATACAATCTTTAAATTAAGCCTGCATGTTTTATTTATATATATGTGTGTGTCATTGCGTTCCACGGACCGCAGCTTGTCATATTGCTTGTCTATTTGATCGATCAGTGCTTCTGTCACTTATCATCCTCGGCGTCTTATTACTGTTAAAATAATAATTATCATCCGTTGGTTCCCAAAGCAGACCTTCAGGAGGCCGGGAGGATTAAGAGATGCATTTTTTATTGGTAAAATCCAAATCCCCGTGGCTCCCACCAAGCTGGTCTAATGAGGAAACGCCACGTTACATAAACTTGTTAGTGAGCCACTGCAATGCATACTAGCATTCACCAAGTTGATTCCGACATGCACCATGGCTTCTGGGATCCACGTCGGTGGAGCGAACTATGTATAAGGCCTTGAGAAAATATATGTATATTAATTTCTATGAACTGATTTTTCCTCGGTGTCGTTCACTCGAATTATATCTCAAGCCATTGAACTCCGATTTCATACCAATCGGGTGCTCCTAATTAACTGCCCATGATCGGAGGCATAAATGGTGCTTGCTCCGAAGTAATTCCAAAAGGAACCGTCGAGATTGTACCGACTAAGAATTGTTAACATGCGTGTTGCTAGCTATCTTAACTTCTTAATTTGTGGTCCAATATTAAAGCAGAGATTTGATGTGAACGTGTGAGACTTTATGAGATGGATGTTTTATCCATGATATGGATCTCACAAATTTATGAGATGAAAAGCTATCGTGATAAATGTGGGTATCCCCTATATTGCATGGTTACCTTTCAAAATAAACAAGGGAAGGGCCATTGTGCATGCTATAACATATCACTACATGCAAAAGATAATATATATACCTTGTGTCGGAGATCTAGGGCTAAATGACAACCTTTCTCGTGGGCGTTTCTATTTGTATTGACGTGTAGAAGCTGCAAGTATGTTTAAAGGAAAAGGAGCTTTTGAGGTCTTCGCCTTTTTCCCACAGTATCTGATAACCACTATGCAACGCACACTCAAACTTGTACTTACCGTCTTGTGTATATACTTCAACATCATGCCCTAGCTAATTATTAGCTTGCAATTTCTTAATTACGATCGAGTAATAATTTGAATGGTCAATAAATCGGATGGGCATAATACCAGAAACATTTAGTTGCAAAATAGCCATGAATCAGTCACAGGATGCACTGTGTAATAGATAACGATTAAGGAGTCATATTCATGACAGAAATCGATTTTAATACTCGCGGGACCGATCCATCGCTGTGCTTGGCCCTTTAGTACGTGCACTGGGTAGTGGCCTCACTAAATTCCTTGCCTGCTCTTAAAAGTTCTTGTACAGTAATAAAAACAAATCAGAAAGCTACAAAGTTACTATTGCCAATCACATGCCATGCACAGAGAGTAGAGAGGAATATAAAAAAAAAAAAAAACTAAGAATTGGATTATTATATTGATCAAAATCGGATACAGACACGCATGAAAGGCCCCAGAGACCTTTTGTGTTGTCAAGCCTAAACTTAGGCCCCGAAAGAGGGTTTTTTCTCCTCTCCTCTGGAAAAAAATTAAACAAATAAAAAAGTTTACAAACGTGTAACCACCACAGGCGTGGACAAAGTCTATATGGGATGTTAGGCCAAGGTGGACCAAGAGGCAATTCCCGCCAAAAAAGCACAGATACACACTTGTGTGGTATGCACCTAGCTAGAGCACAGGCACACAGACCACTCTCTCAGAGTCTATAAACAATCAACATGCGTTGGAAGGTCATGTTATCCCGTTCTATACAATGCCATCAATAGAAACGCACACATATCTCGGTGTAGCAATCATGGTGGCCAATATGAGAAGCTCTGCCTGCATCACCTCCCATGACCAGGAGCTCAAATTTCAAAGTTCAATCCCTTGTCTTGCCAGCCCATTTCATTTTTCTTTGCCTCCTTTTCCGCCGAGCCTAATACTAGGGTCCCGCCATCTCCCTCCCATTCATTCAACAATCAATGCTGAGATTGAAATTCAGCACCCCACTTCTTTCACACTTGATGACTCCACTATATGCAACTATAAACACAAGCTTCTTTTTTTTCCTTCTTTCCTCACACAAAAATATTTAATGTGACAAATTCCCTTCCCTTGGGAATCTGCAATGCCATTCATAATGAATGGCAAAATCCCACTGAAAAAATAAAAAAAATCTTCAAACCAAACTCTCTCATGCATACGTATATACTAGATAATTTTCTCTAATAATCTAATCACTCGAGTCAATTTTCTCTCCAAATCCTCGAAGAAAATATTTAAGGATACTAGATATGTTGGGCCACTTTGTTTTATTCCTCCCCACTTTCAATCTCTTGTTTTTATTGCTCTCTCCCTTCACTCGGAATTTCCTTTGTCATCATGTACCCAAAAGCAGTTATTTAATTTTCTCCTTTTATAAGATGATGTCGAAGAAGAGGATGATGAGTCGCTGCCAATGGACCTCATTCTGGCCCGAATTGTTACTCGAAGTTGAGGCAGTAAGACCTTTGTGGATTTCCGCCGGCTATTGTCGAGCACGAGATCTTGCATTAGCCGGTAGCAGCTGATGATTTTGTCCTGCAATTTGATATGTTTTGGAGTTGAGAGGCTATTTTGCACTTATTAAAAAACTAAGGCTTGTCAAACCGCAATCATAATCATCAATTGCTTAGACTCATCATATTAATTCTTACTTTGCTTAGCCCATCACACCATGATTCAGCATGTTCAGGATTAAAGAGAGGCAAGTTTGGAATGTCATTGGCTGCACAAAGTATCGCTGCTGCAGCAATGCTTGATGGCCAATACTCGAGAAAGCTCGCCTCTGCTCACAACAAAAAAAAGAAAAGAAAAGAGGCGATTATTGATCAGTGTATGCACGGAAACATATAAAATGTATGTGAGGTATGCATGCATGTATTTGTATTAATTACCTTTGATGTTTGATAAAATGATTTCCGTAGCCCTTGAAATCAGAAAGCCAATATATGCTCCTGTGGGATCGAGCTTGCATGCAAAGAAACCTGTAAAACTAAATGGTGTTATGGATCTTAGCCTCCAGTCTAAAACGCTGAGAACCAGGAGTTCCATCCTACGAATTGTTCTTGGCTCGAAGATATATTTGGCACCCTCGACCTACAAACCAATATAATTCACATCGCTTAATCTAGGACTTAATTATACAGTCTCGTGAGTCAAATTAAAGATTACTCGTATCACAGCAAATACCTGGAGATCCAATAGAGAAGGAACCAGAGGTTCCTCCATTTTAGCAGCTAGTGATAAGCAAGCAACAGATAAGAGTTGCCATGGCCACCCGTCTGTTTGCTGCAATGATATAGTAAAAGCAACCACAAAAAATTACCATCATCGTCCATAAAGCATTAATAATCATCGTTCAAGAAATATTAATTATATAAAAAATGATGATAATGATGATGATAAATGTTTAATTATTATCCAACCGTTAATTTTATTTATAGCGTTATACTTTATGATTGCATTTTAAAAGCATTACACGTGTTTCAAGTAGGGACAGAGTGTGATAAAGTCTAAAACAGAATAATGTATAGAGTCCAAAACTTTATAAGAGCATTATAAAGTATAGAAACAAAGTTATGCACTGTATAGATAGTTTAATTACATTGGAAAAATAATCCTTGACAATATGATAAATCACAATAATTGTTTGGTCGGTTCATGTTTCCAAAATGGGCTTAACACATGAAAAAATAAAAAAAAAATAAAAAAACAACACAACTTCCTCACTCGCAATCGTAAATAATTCTCCACGGCATCTGTAATTTCTTACGTGAGGTACTTGCGTCCCCTTCATTGTTTGAAAAGTCAAATATATTATTTACCTTCAATCCTTCATAGTCAAAATCGTTACTTTTAAGTCCCTCAATTTATCACATATATACATCTTTTATTTTTATATTACACCGCTATTGCAAGTAACAAAGTTTAACGAGTAATTACCGGTAATCGGCGAGAATAGAAGAAGCGATCCAAATAGTTGACGGAGAGATACGCCGTTAATGGCTGGAATCCATGGTATGCTTGCACCTACGATTAAAAATAAATAGTTAATAGATGTTATGGAATCAAGCTAACGTGCGCCGCCACTCCAGCATTTAAATCAGTTCATCCAACGGTTGATAAATGACTAGTTACTCGAACTGACGAGCTAGTTCCTCGAACTGACGAGCTCGACGGCACAGATCTCTTTAAAGCAGTTGGTAAATAGGATATGGTGTCATTATGGTAATAAAATATCAGAAAAATGTAGAGTTTTTTTTTCACCTTGAGAATCCATGCAACAGATTCTTCTCGTGCGGAAGCATCGAGAGATTGAGATTGAAACCGAGACAAGTAATCGAAACCAGGCACGAAGTTCCTTTCATCTTCTATGAAACTAGCAATGGATGATTCTTCTACAAAGTCGTGAGATTCGAGGCCCGTCGAGCATCCCGGCGACTCGCCGGAGAATATATCGGAGGATTCCTCGCCGCAGAGAAGGTCTGATAAGCAATCCGAATAAGACATCGCAACCTTTGATGATAGTTTCTCATTATCTTCCCATCTCGCCGGAATTATGGCTGGAGATTCCACCCGTAAGCGATCGGGATGTTCTTGGTTGGCGAAGGGCTAAGCTAGCAAGGCTTTGAAAGTTGTACTGAGTAGAGACTAGAGGGATAGAGAAGTAATGTTAATCCATTGCTATTATAGCCATTTAAATATCAAGGATGCGAGTTTTTTATATATATAAATATTTTTGGGAATGGAAGTCAATTAATGAAAGAAAGGGGGGGAGAAAAGAGTGTGTGTGAAGGGTGGGGTTATTGTTTTGCCGGGAAGATTGATTTTCCACTTCGAGACGGAAGAAGCGAGGTGATGGAGAGCAGCCCTCATTCGGTGACATATGGTTTTATCATTGCTTACTTCTGCATAAAATGCCTTTTATTGGCTTTGCAAGTCACGTTGTCGGAATGGCCTCCAGTTTTTGATAGTTTCACACCGAGTTACCGTTTGGATCTTCTTTATCAAATCTAGTGGTGCCATGTGGCAAATAATCTTGCACTTTTGCTTAAAATTATCTCGCAGGTTACAATTGTTTTTTTTAGGTTAACTGCTCAATATTTCTTTATATAACAATACAATTTTTAATTTATCTTTATATTTTTTATTAATTTATTTTTATCCTTACGTAGTTACGTTTAAGTCCTTAATAAAACCTTGTGGCAAGGTTCTCAAGGTAAACTAGAAAAATCACATAATCTATGCATGAAATCATTCCAGTACTTACCTGTCTTATTCAAATATAAAATCACATGATCTTTTAAAATATAAAAAATAATATGTGCAAATCACATATTTTCAAATGTAAAATCGAATCAATTAAAAATATAAAACAAATTAAAAAATATTTTATTATATAATGACAAATTAAATCACTAACTCTTATTTTCTTCTATAATAATACACGACACGTAACATGAAAGAGATTTTCTTCGGAAGAAAATAGTTTGAGCATTTGTATCGTCATCGGGCTATGAAAAATGAAAAAAAAAAAAACGATGTTATGGCATTCGCTACAATGAATTTGTTTTTTATTTTTTTAAAAAAAATTGTTTTTTTAAAGAATAATATTACTCATGGGTCCTATTGACATCTGACTTGAAATTGAAAATTTGTTTGAATTTAATGCGTTTCGACGCAGTTCAAGGTAAAAGAGGTTAATTCAAGGATCAATGGGTTGATCCAGGTTTTAATTTTTTTTTAAAACAACGATATATTTCTTTTTTTTTAAAACACCAAAACAACATTATTTTTTATATATAAAAAAACTGTTCAATATAAAATCCAATTTAATTCTTTAGATCAGGTTGAGTGTTTTGTTTTACTGTACAAATTGGGCATCTAAGTCTACAAAATACGATTCTCCATCTCCATTTTTTTTTTCCTTTTCATTTCCATGTTTCTTTTCTCAATTGAGAATTGTAAAACATTTTTATTTTTTCCAAAATATAAAAAAATTATCTAGAAAATAAAAAATACATCTCTGTTGTAGCTATAGATTCAATGAAAAATTAAAACCAAAGTTTATAATTAGTAATATAGGAAGATAAACACATTGTGATCATGACAAAACGATCGTCTCATACTTGGTGTTTCAAACGTGATTGATTACACCAAAGTCAACAAAACTTTTTGTTAGTCTGTCTCGATCAATAAATGCCACAAATTAAGAGTTTACTTAAATTAACACAATTAACAAATTGAAAAATAACAATTTTTTTTAGTCAATAATTCTGGCACGATAACTTTTTTACACCACTAGATATATAAAAATATTCAAAATAATTTACAACTTATTTCTTATTAATAATATGTAATTAAGAGATATTTACCCTCTTTAAAGCTGTTAGGATAAAATTACATTATAACTTCTCTCCATATAAAAACAAGACTCGTGGGTTTAAAATACCTCATGAATCCTTTAAGCTTCAGGTTCACAGTCTCTATTATCTAATGTATACGTATTTTATTAATATCTCCCTCTAAAATATCATTGAATTTTCTCTAAAAAAATACTTGAGTATCTAAGAGTTTTTAAATTTATCAAGGAGAGCTTTTACATGTATTAATCTTTAACTATCCTAACTTACTAGACACTAGCTACTTTGATTATGAGAAATAGATCAAATTATTAAAATTAAAAGATTAACCGATCATTCAACTTATAAATCTTGCTCTTAAACTATTGAACTTTTTGGGACACTTAAAAAGAAAAAAACTGGTATTTGTTTTATACTTCCATCAAGCCATGGTTTCTTTTTGTCAACTTCTAAGTTCTAAGCAATCAAGGATCACTATTATTATGTAAACCTATAGTCTGCTGAGGCATAATTTCCCTCCCCGTCTTATTAGATAACCTTTGATTGACATAGGAAATGAATAGTTTTCGAGAAAAAAAAATGTAGTGATTGAATCGAACTTTTTTTCTAAAAGTTCATGCAACCTTCACGATCAGGATTAAGCTTTGTTTTGGATTGCGTTTTCAAAACCATGGTTTGAATTTAAAATCATGATTTTAAAAAAACATCAAATTTCAACTTTATAAAAACCAGGGTTACACAATACCTATTTTTTACTCAACTGACTGTTTGCATACTCAACCACTAAATATCAAACAACCACTTTCAATCCCGACACCACCAGGCAGGGAGTTTTGGTTGCAGGAATGGTGGTGAGCCAGCACGGAACAGCGACAGTGGAGGACAGAGGAGTTTCGTGAAAGGAAATTCAACCAAGTACTCATATTTTCAAACATGACAACCCACTTAGCAGTAATTATTGATTGGAGTCGATTGACCAGCATTTTACCAATTCTGGTGTCATAGACCAAGTTCAGGGTACACAAGTTATTCCATCTCACCTAGATGTGTGCCAGTTGTCCCTGGATTTGTTGCCCGCGCTCCACCACCAAGGCAAAAAACTTTTTTGATGTACAAAACTTGTTAGGGAAAAAAAATCCAAACAGAGTCATTGTTTCAATTAATAATTTAAATAATATAGAAAAAACACAACAAAAATAAATTAACTAATAAAAAAATAACAACAAAAAAAAATATAAAAAACCAGATTTGAACCTATTCCGATTATCAAACAACCTAATGGTGTAGGGTGAAACTATAAAAAAAAACAATTTAAGAAAAACAAAAAAACCCTATTAAATAGAGTGAATTCAAAAATCTTGCGATCATAAATATAAGATTGAGATAACTTCATGAAAAAAAAAACATGGAAAAAAATTGAATGATGAAATAAAAATAAATAAATTCAAAAAAAAAAAAGTAAACCCACTTTAACCTTTAAGACTAGTGA
>Ga0307515_10023147_pt1 | contig 10905 bp, 10 predicted proteins | sample 17_EM_MG_FD_194513 | JGI IMG/M metagenome (GOLD analysis project Ga0307515, IMG submission 194513) | Populus trichocarpa ectomycorrhiza microbial communities from riparian zone in the Pacific Northwest, United States - 17_EM | ecosystem: Host-associated > Plants > Roots > Unclassified | place...
ATATTATTTTTTTTTTTTTTGTTTTAGATATATATATATATATATATATATATATATATATATATATATATATATATATATATATATAATTTTGTTCAACTTTCTGTATCACCAAAGTTGTTGTTGCTATTGGAAAAAATATTATCACTAAAAAAATATTGTTAATAATAAAATATTCTATTAATAATTAATTTATGGATAACATTTTAAATTACTCATCTATAATTGTTCACCAATGAAAATTTTAATCTCTAAATTATTGCTCACAAAATATTCTATCAGGAATTATTTTTCCTTTGAAATTAAAAAATAATAATTAAATTTCAATAATTAATGATATTAGTAAATAAGATAAATAAAATTAAATTCCAAAAATATTCCATTGGTAATGAAAATTAAAAAAGAAATTAATCAAATTAAAAATTACAATCCAAAGAATGTATTTTTCCATATTTTTATTGATGAAATTATAATATTTTGGCTATCGATTTTAAAAAATTTAACAAACCCAACAAAAAAGATACTTTATCACAAATCTTTTTCCTCATCACACATAATCTTACACATCCTAACAATAATAAAAAAATTATAAAAAAATCAATAACAAAAACAAAATAATAATCTTAACATCCAAAAACATAATAATCTTCCGAAACACACAAATACATCTTTTTAAAGTAATAATTAAAATATAAAAAAATCAATAACAACAACAACATAATTATCACAATCTCTAAGCAATATAATTAGTCACCATATATATCTACTCAAAATAATACTTAAAAAGCTATAAAGACACAATAGAAGAATGACAAAAAATTTAAAAATAGAAAATTTGCAAGAATAGCAGAGAGAAAAATATTAAGTTGAGAAAGTAAGAAATAATATACAGAGAAAAAAAAAGACATGAATAAGAAAATAAAATAAAGAATAGAGAGAAAATAAGAGATAAGGTATGAAAAGAATATGATATATTATAGAGGATAGTTTTGAGAATCTGAAACTTAATTGCATTACAACTTATAATACTATTGTAAGTCATTAAGGTATATTTTGGTATCATAATTTTTTGTTCCTGTTATTTTTTCATTGCTAGAAATTATCAAATACCCGACATAAAAAATAGCATCGGTAAATTTCAGTGACATTTACCGACAGAACATAACGTCATTGTTTCCATCGGTGAATATGGAGAGAATTATAGGTGCAAATCGAGGAATGAAAAGGAAAATTGGACGGGTATTCCCTTGTTATTTTCATCGGAAAATATGACGTGTCAATATTACAGATAAAATTACCGATAAAAACTAACCGCCGCTAATATTTGTCGGTGAATTCGTCGGAAATATTTAAGTTATAACCTGTCAGCTGTCCCCCCTCCCCCATTTCTTCTTCTTCTTCCTTTTCTTTTCTACAGAAAACAACACCCCCCCTCATTTTGTCACAAATAAAGTTCTCATCATCACAAATTCGGCCACCCCAACACTCAATCTCTCAGTATTCCTATTTTGGTTTAAGTTTTTTTAAGATTCGTCATATTAAGTAAATAAACCTACTTGCTTTTTGTTGTAACTCATTTTTTTTTGTTTCAAAGAATTCAAGCTAAGCATTTAAATTTAGTAAACTAATATATTTATACTGTCATTGTTGATGTATTAATTGTGACGATTAGGAAATAACTAATTCTTCGGGGAGAAAGTTTTGCTAGGTGGTGAACATTTAAGGTCATGTAAATGAATGTGTACCAGAATCTCCATAGAAGATATAAAGAAAGCAGGAAATATCCAAAATGGTGAAGCAACAGTCACTTTCTGGGAGCCAGCCAAAGCAGAAAGAAAAAGTTGGTGAAAAACAGCAATGGAGAGGCATCTTGACCTCATCGAGTAGAATCTGCAAGTACATATTTCCATGCAGTCCATAGATGAGAGCTAGGAGTGTTTCAAGCCAACTGCTCAATAATTTACTGACAAATGCATGATGCAAATGGTGACATCTTGCTGTGGTGCCAATGTCTTTCTTTAAGCCGAACGCATACTTTTGGCAGCCATGCGAGCAAAATCCCATTGAAGTTTCCATCCATCTTGTATTCAATCATGCACTCAAAGCTAGCTAACTGATCCTCTAGCACCATCACACTATCCAAAATTTAAACCTAGGTCAGAGAGATCTTCGTTAAAGGGTCTGTTTGGAAACGAATGATGATCATATTTAATTTCACTTTTACAAAAAGTTGAAAAGATTCTTGCAAGACAGTCATGGATCTTGTAAGAACAGCTACAAAGGCCATTTAAAACAAAACTACAGAAGAATGCTGCACAGTTATTTTTGCGCAAGTGAGCTTTAGTCATTTACCCTATCTTTTTGAACTTTATAAAATAATTCTGAACTCCATATTGGTATGAATAAAATTAATGTTCACACCCACTTATGAAGTTGGTGAGTGGGAACACTACATTTGATTTTCACCATCCCACTTTAATGAAGAAATACATAGATGGATTTCAAATACCTAAATTTGAAGCATTTATCATATGAAATCTCGAGGGTCAACTGAGAAAATGAAAGCTTTAAGTGACAATCAAATCATTCCAAGAAAAAGAATAGTGATTTACCTTTATCCCTTTTCCTATTAATTAAAAAAATAAAAGTTTCACTCGTGCAGACACACAGTAAATGATTTCATTTTTCATCGAGTGAATGCTCACTCACTTTTCATTTTTTCTTTTTTTGTGCAAGTAAATTTAATGACAAGTTCTTTACAAGGCAACTTTGCCAACTAATCTATTTAAATTTTTTATAATTATGAGAGTTTACTTCAACTGGTTGTATTTTAAGTTTGCTTTTTAGAGATCATTAATTCAAGTTCTATAAACCTCAGGGTCACTAGAAGCTTACATGGTCATTAACTTCAAGACATGTGGAATTAGTTGAGGTACACGCAAGCTGATCCGGACACCACGTTAATCTAAAAATAAAAAATTATTTATTTATTTGATTTCACAAGCACGATCATGCATGACACCACCCTAAAAATCAATATACATTTCTTGAAGCAGATTAGCTTTACTTTTCATATTGGAGGAAAACTTGTCTCTAACGTGTTCTCTTTTTTAGGGGATTTCATTGATGCAATTTCTCTGCAGGGAGTTCTTGGGTTTGGGCATTTCGTACTCGAGTAACTAGTTGTGAAGATTTGAAGGAAGATAACAAGGTAGCTTTGGAGTGAGTTCCTGTTGTAGCCTGTTGTTTTATTGTATTTTTAAACATAGAATGCTTATTCAAAATCATAGCACCATGGATGAAAGGGAAAGGTGTCAAGAAAAGGTGGTGAGTGTAACTAAACAATTACGAGATAGAAGAAAAGGAGAGGAGAAACTTTGGATGTGACTTTTGTCTCCCAATATTCCAAAGAGGTCTGCATCAAATCAAAACCCCATCTTGTAATGGAGGGTCCCTAATTGCACTATCTTGTTCATCCATTCCAAAAGCATGGCTCTCAAAAGTATCTTCCCAGCAAGGATACCTCTGCAAAAGCATCATCTCAATTTTATGTCAAGAGCAAATCTCTCTATAATCCCTCCTTACAGCAATTACTCTTAATTACCTCCTAATTATCTAGTAAACCATAAGTTTAATTGAACAGGAACTCGAGAGCAAATGGGGATGAACATTTTTGTTTCTTTTCACACTTGTAAATTACTGCATTTTAATGTTTTTCCTTTTCTAGTTTTTGAAAAAGATGGCCACAAGTATGAAAGTAAGAAGAGGAAATGAAAATGTAAGGTAATATCAAAACAAACACTACCAATTCCCTTCTCTTCATCTGTAATTTGTGTTGCACTTTGTAGCATAAAACATCTGGGAATATAATTGAAAGGAAAGCTAGTTAACTAGGGAAACATTTTTTTTCCTTTGATAATTTGACTACAAACATCGATTTTACAACTTCGCTAGGCAAAAGAAGACATTTCACTAGAAAGATTCACCATGGCTGCTGCTTTTCTCTCTGTCCTTTTAAATTTTGATTTCCAACTTTTCCATGCGCTAGCTAGTAGCCTAATTAGGGTCTGCATGGCTTCCAATATCATAGGTGTTTTTCTTTCCGCTTCATAGCCCCAACAAAATGTAGTACACAAGAGTTATGGGCAATGCAATCAGCATCCCAAATATGACACTGCAAATGGAAAATCAAAAGCAAGTGATGAGAATAAGAGAAAGGAACGCAAAAGGGGAAAAAAAATTGCTGTGCAAGCTTATGATGCTTTTCTTGAAAATATACTCACCCTGTGCTGAGAATTTCAGGATGCACGTTGTACTCCTTGGCGAAGACAAAGGGGACTATTCCTTGTGGTAGAGCTGCCTGTGTTTTTTGTTTGGAAATCCAAGCACAATAAATGCAAGAAGACATGTTAGCAATGTTGTACAGACGTTTGTTGTTCATCAATAACCCCAAACGAGTCCTTATTTTGATTAATTATTACGCTCACTGTCATTGCTTTTTCCAGATCAGTTTTAGCTACCACCAAAGTACTCAAGTCTTTTTCATCAACTACAATACGAGTACTGACTGACACCGTGTAAGCATAAATATAAATATATATTGGGTTTTGGAAATAAATAAATAAAATCTGAAAAAATTATACTAATGTTCTTGTTTTATTCATTTGGCAATATGGCTCCTTCCACATCCAGTTCTGCTACCCTTTCAAGGATTCAATGTTTTTTGCACTAAAGAGTCCAAGACCCATATGGGGGACACTTCAATTGGCATCATGTATAAAATAATTTCTTCTGACAAAAACCATTAATAAAAAACCTTATCTGGAGATAACAACAATATTGTTTGAGGAAGGAGTACTTGAAATCTTTTGGAGCTTCTGTAGTTAAGTAGGATTGGTTGTGTCAGAAGGAGGCAAGAGAAAGAGCAAAAGGGGTGTTAAAGTGACCTGAACAATGGCGATGTGTAAGAGCGTGCCTCTAATACCAACAGCAATAGAAGCAGCTGCCATGATAGCTGGACCTGTAAGGAATCTCACAGCCATAGAAAAAGCTGCAATGGAATTTCCACATGCTATGATCCTTGGTTGCAAAGCCATGAACAGACCTGTCAAGACATCAAAAGGCAGCAGCAGGCAATAAGAGCACGCTCACGCTCATCCACCATTTTTTTTTTACAGAGCGACCTTTCATCATCACTTCCATTACCACTCAATCCTCATCAACACAAATTAGCTAGCTAGGTAAAAAAGTGAAAGAAAAAAAAAACAAAACCCCCAACAGCATTATCATCACTACACTGTTTGGCACACTTTACTTTGCTAGTTTGCTTGCTTTCTTGGAGCATTAATAATGAAAAAGCAGCAAGAGAGAATCAAAAGATCTTTTAGCTAACAAAATGGTAAAGAATGAATGGATCGTAAGTTTTAACGAAAGTAAAAGGAGAGACAACAGCAGTGTGATACTGACCAAGACTGAACATTGCCATGCCAAGCCCTGCATCTGACAGAATGGAAATGGACTTTGCTATAATGAGTGGCATCTTTACATTCCACCTGTAAAACCAGAAATTCAAAAACAATCAATATCCCAGTAATCGAAAAACCAAAATACTCAAGATCATAATGGATTTAGTAGCACTGTACCTGAAAGAAACTAAAGACCAAATGAGACCAATTAAGCTGGAGTAAGTGTTGGGGTTTCTGATAAGTTTTCTCCAGACCATGATTAGTATAAGCCTTGTCATGACACTTGTTGGAGGCATTGGTTTTGGTTTCCCATCAAAACCGACTTTCTCACCTTCATGGCTATTCCTTTCTCTGTCCAACCCTCTATTTCCAAAGCTAAAATCATCTCTCTCCAAATTATAGTCCTCCTGGTTTTCTCTTTGTCCCTCTACTGAAAATCCAAAGCCGACAAGCAAAGCAATAAAAAACCACATAATAATAATAATAAAAAAAAAAAACAGTTAAACAAAAGTACAACAAGAAGAAAACAATCTAAAATCTAGATTGATGATATTTACAAACTAAGAAATTAACTAAACTGAAAAAACTAAATACCTTTTCCAGGGGATACAGCAACTCTAACATCTTTCAGGTCATGGGCGCCATAATCATGACCACCAAAAACATCTGAAACAGGAGAAGCGCTTGAACTCCAAACAAACATATGAAGGTCCCTACCATCTTCAGCTTTCTGTTGGGCCTGGCCATTAGGCTTCTTCGCAGCAGCAGCAGCAGTATTATTAGCATTGGCAGAAACACCTTTAGATGCAGCAGTTGTTGGAGAGAACATGCCAGGGTTCGGTGCTGGATAATGAGTTGCACCACCTGGCGCGTGGTAATGGTGGAACCTTGGTTTGTTACTTCCACCATGTTCTTCTTCAAAATTTGATGGCCGTGGTGTCGGTCCCCTCGACGCTGATAGTCCATAAACATCTGAAGCACCAAAATTTGAGTTTCTTCCAGCAGCCATCATCGAGTAGAAATCTGTATGGTTGAAGCTAGACCCTCTTGGAGTTGGGTTTCTTGATGATTGTAAAGAGTAAATCTCTGCATTTGTGAGATTTGATGGCCTTGGTGTTGTTGATGACAGACCTTGAGACCTTCTTGAGAAGATATCTGATCTTGAAGCATTGGATTTCCTAACAGTGACATGTAGTTTTCCATCTTCTTTGATCGCTGCTTCGGTTTCTAGAGGCTGTCTACCATCAAGTGACATGATATCAGAATCAACATGGATTGACACAATGGAACCAGCAGTGTCTGGGAATTGCTCAGAGATGAGCAGTTTAGCACCCCTATATTCGAACATAAACAGCATCAAAGTGTACCAAATGATACATTGAAGGACAACCACTTGCACCATTAAACTACCAGAATAATCACCATACATTCCTTTGAGCAAAGGAATGCCCATAACAAGAGTGTTCGGCAGGGTTGAAAGCGAGAACAATGTAATGGTCCATTCCAAGCAACCCCTTTTACTCAACTTAGTCCAAAGTGCTAATACTACCAAAACTATGATCTTTTGTAGAGAATCAGCAGTTATGAAACGAAGGTTCATATTATAAGGATCATTGGTAGATATGAAGTGGAAAGAGAGGAGAGGGACTGCAAAAAGAGCCACAAAACGGTTTATGCCTGAGCACTGATCAGGAGTGAAGATCTTCCACCATTTCACCGAGCCGTAGGCTAAGATCATGGCCACGTAAAGTGGCACCATTGCAGTCATTACATGGTAGAAATCTAGTAAAGAAATCATCTTTGGTTACTATTTGAATCACCCAAAACTAAAGATCAAGTCTTTTGAATGTGCAGAAAAGACTGAAGTTGTCCAAAACAGACCAAACAAAGTATGAGCTAACTAGAAGAGAAGAAGAAGAAGAAGAAGAAGAAGAAGATGGTTCTTGAACTGGTGGTGAGGGTGATTGTGATGATGAGAACGGCAAAGTACGTGGCTTTGGGGTTTTGGAGTAGGTGGTGGTAATAAACAGAGTTGAGGAATTCTTTTTACTTTGCTTTGAGAGTTGCGAGACCAAGCTTGCACTTGCAGTCCAGTCCCCAAAGCACAAGCACAGGTGTGCTTTTTTTTCTTTTTTTCTCTTTGTTTTTTCCCCCTTTTGTAATGAGTTCTGTTTGGATATGAGAATGAGAGAGATCATGGCCTGGGGTGTATTATAAATATAATAATTATTTGATGTAACTTGTTGAGTTGGCATCTGGCTCAATCTTCAATGGACCAAATGGACAGTCCAAAAGTGTACAGCTTATAGAAAAAAAAAAGAAAAAAAAAGGCATTTTACTTAGGAGAATGAAGACGGTATAGATTCGAGTTGATTTGTATGAGTAATATATATATGTCATTCCATAAATAATAAATATAATATTAATATTACTAAATCGAAAATATATGTATATTATGTTAATATATTAAGATATAAATACTTTTCGAGTAGGATATATTTTCATGAGTTTGGCAAGGATCCTCAATCATTTGTTTTTCTGTTTTTTGAATTTTTTATTATTATTAATGTGGATATTTGAGTCAACTTGATTGTATCTCGACCAATTCAATAGGCCAATCATTTGATTTTAAGTTTTTACTACTAAACCACCTACTATAAATATTATTCGAGTAGGATATATTTTCATGAGTTTGGCCACGATCCTCGACCCTTTTCATTTTTTCTTCTTGGATTCTCTTTTTGAAGCTCATGGGTTGTAGCGACTGTGTTATGGCCGTGAGTGTATGTTCTTATTCTATTTATTTCATATCGTTCTTTCTCGTGTTTTTGTACAAAGATTTTGCTATGGAAATGAGGAACATAATATTCCTTCTCTTCCTAATTAGTGGTGAAATTAAAATCATTTCGGGGAGAAGTGATCAAATAGCTCCACAAACTTAGATATGAAGCACTAAATAGAGTCGAGGAAAGCATATGCAAATGCAAAGGGAGAAGATTGATACCCTTGTTTGTCCATTCTCTCATCAAATTTCATTAATACTCGGCTCTCGGCAACTTCAGGAGAACAAATCCAATAGTTGAGAAAAAAAGGTAAGTTACTTTAGGGTTTTAATCGATTGATGTTGACTAAATACCCAAATCACCTTACAACTCCTGATGTAATACAGGAAATATTTTCATATTTTAGAGTATTATTACTTAAATCATCGTGTTTGAACATTATTATTTTTATTTTTAATTAAAATTAATTAATAATACGAGATTTTTAGGGTGAATTTATATAAATTTTAAGTTTAAATTTTTTTTATTTGAGAATGTATATTAAAATATAATAGTTAAAAGGGGATAAAATAAAATTGATAAAAAATAAATTCATACTCCAATTGGATAACAATTCAGTATATTATTCATGAAAGACATTTGTCAATTTTCTCTTACGCCAGACTTAATTAGCTAATATGGAGCTAACATAACCTGAAATAGATCTAAGATCTCTACTCCATCGTCTTTTTAGCTTCAAACATTCAAATGGTTAATTAGATTGAAGTTAAAAAAAAATGGGTTTTGATGTGGATTGATATTTCTATTATGTAATTGAAGATCAATATTGGGTCTACTAAAATATTATAATATCACCATCACATAAATTAATTATTCTAACTTAACCAAATAAGATAGTATAAAGCAAATAAAAAGTTAATCATACGAAAAAGATCTAATTCAGGTCTTTATACTAAATGATTCAAAATTGAAGGGGTTTGAAATTATCTAAACTATGCTAAGGTAAACAAAATAAAGCAATCAAATTAAATAAACCGAAACTTATTAAGAGAAAAACCTTGATCTCAAGTAAACATTCACTGACAAAAATCAAAATGATCATTGAAGCGACATGTCAATTTGTATTTTAAATATTTATTTTTTCTTAATATTAGTTAGTTAACCGATTCACATTATAATTAACCATAACCATTAAACAACCACAACGTTCACACTAGTAATTTAATTCAATTGCAGTCTTAAGAACTAGATAGGTTGACAAATCTAAATAACATAATTGTTTGTAGTCTATATTCGATTTAATTGAATGTTTTCTCTAAAATTAATAATATTGATCCGTCATAATTATTAAATTTATTCGCTTCATAAGTTAAATATCACACTCTAGTTTTAATAGTAAAATTAGCAATAGATTGGTTAGAATAATAACTTAGAGTCCACTTTAATAATCAAACTACACAATCATAAGAAATAAGAATAGGAAAACATTCATATTCATCATAAAAACTGAAAAGAAAAAATAAAATAGATCTCATAGTTTTTGAAATCTAAAAACTTATATATCCTTTCAATCAAGAAAAATAACTTAGCCTTATATGACTATCGAAAAACTAAGAAAGATAAAAGATAAAAACATAATTTTGGGTATAGGAAAAAAGGTGGGAGTTTCTTTCTTTTTTCTGGCCGCCACCCTCTTTCCTTTTATCCGATAGAAAACCCTACTCCCCCCATTCCTACTAATTCATTTATATCCTTAAAAAAAAAATATAAGTGTCCTTTTCAAAGTAGACAATCTATATTTAAGTAGTACAATAACTTTTTCCTATAAAGAAGGAAAAATAATCTTGCATAAAATCTTCAAGTTTTGACTTTGAACTTAGTGAAGTTAATTTGCCCAAATAAAGATCTTTAATATATGAAGAAATAATTGTCATATCAGTTTGGATGTTTGGGAAGTAAGTTGAACTTGTTTCTTCACAAAACCTGTTTATTGACATAATTTATAGGTTGTCTTAAAAAACTCCTATCTCTCTCAGATGAGCTCCTTTTCTTCTGAAATTTGGTAGGTTGATAGTTCTTTGAGTAAGGAATCTAAAAAAATTGAGTTTGTATCAAATGAACTTCTCTAACTTAATATATTTAAGTCGGAATGGCCAAAGGTTAAAACTGACAGAATACGAGACTTGTCTTGGAAGGCTGCGATTTCCATGCTCTTTCTTTTGTTTTTCTTGCCATAAAGGTATAAAAAAACATGGATGTTAGCTTTCTAATGCCACTAAAATCACTTCATTTTAACTTTTAAAGGTCAAGTTCTGCGTAAAATATCAATCAAAGGTCAAATATGTCAATATTGACATGAGTTGGAACATGATATGAATTTTATCTCCAAATTATTCCTTTTTGAATCTTACATCCAAAAGTACCTTCAAAACATAAAATAAAGAATATCAATATATTTTATATATAAAACATGGGCAAAATACTAGGTAAATGTAGGTAAAACTATCAAATAATATGGTTGGATCATGTGAGGTAAATTGACTTGGATTACATAAATAATTAGTTATTTAATTGTCAATAATAATTTGATATCATTTTTTTTTTAATCTGAATATTAAAGTTAGTTTTTAAAAAATCTATTTAAAAAGAAACTTGTT
>Ga0307515_10023148_pt1 | contig 10904 bp, 10 predicted proteins | sample 17_EM_MG_FD_194513 | JGI IMG/M metagenome (GOLD analysis project Ga0307515, IMG submission 194513) | Populus trichocarpa ectomycorrhiza microbial communities from riparian zone in the Pacific Northwest, United States - 17_EM | ecosystem: Host-associated > Plants > Roots > Unclassified | place...
CGCGCGGTTGAGGTCGAGCAACGAGCCTTGCGTCGCCAGCAGCTCCGTTAGCCGCGCGGCTTCCGCGCTATCGCTCTCCCCTTCCAACGCCAATTGCCGCGTCACCAGATCCAACCCGTTGATGGCGACGCGGAGCTTGAAGGCGTTGTGGCCCTTGATGGCGGGCGCAATCTCGTTGCGCAGAAAATCCGCGACCGCCTTGATCAGTTCGGTGGGTGTCGGTTCGTCCTGCATGTCACTTCCCTCTCGGGGCTAACAACCTGAGCAAATCAATTTCCGTCTCCGACGAACGCCGCCCGATCATCCCGCGCTCCATCGAATGGTCAGGGCCTTGGCGAAAGCGCTGCATCATGCCACAGCACATGATGCCCCAGCGCAGCGTGCCCATCACTTCCCAGAACATGACGCGTTCGGGATCGGCCTTGCGTCCCGCCGCTTCATAGCCGGCAAATAGATCTTCTCGCGAACCAAAGCCCCCGACCGGCTTGTCGATCTCGCCAAACCGCCAGGAGTTGACGCAGATCCAGCCGAGATCCTCCATGGGATCGCCGAAATGTGCGAGCTCCCAGTCCAGCACGGCGCGGACGCCGTCGGGACCGATGATGAGGTTGCCGTTGCGGAAATCCCCATGCACCAGCGTCACTTCCTTTGACGGACCGGGATCGCGTTCGCGCAGCCAGCGCAACGCCAGTTCGAATACCGGGCGTGGCCGACCGAAGCTGCGATATTCACGGTCGAGATCGGCGATTTCCTTTGTCGCCGTCATCTCGCGCAGTTTTGGGAGTTTCGACGCCGGCAAGCCGTGGATGCCCGCGATCACCCCGCCAAGCTGGCGAGCCAGCATCGGGCGCGCGCTCGCAAATTGCTCATCGCGCAAGATCTTGCGAGCGATGGTTTCGCCCTCGATCCGTTGCATGATGAAGCCAGTGCCGAGTTCGTCCTCGGGCTTCAACACATGCATCACGCGCGGCGACGGCAAACCCGCATCGTGCGCGAGCTGCATCAATGTCGCCTCGGCATCAAGCCCGGCCGCACGTCCCGGCGACGCGCCATAGCCCGGTGGCGCGCGGCGCAGGATCGCGCCGACATTGCCGCCGGGATGAACGATGTCGAACGTCCAGGTCTCCTGGCTGGCGCCGCCGGAGAGCTTTGCGGCGCCAGTGACGCCGGTCGCGCCCGGATACCAGGCGGCGACGCAGCGTCCGAGTTCGGCCTCGATCATTTGCCTTTGAACTTCGCCGGACGCTTTTCGAGGAACGCGGTGACGCCTTCCTTGAAATCTTCCGCCGAGCCCGCGATGCGCTGCGATTCGAATTCGAGGTTGAGCTGCTCCTCGTAGGAATTTTCCGGGCTGTCCCAGTAAAGCTTGCGGATCAGCGAGAGCGCGATGGTCGGACCGTTGGCGAGATCATAGGCCATCTTCATGGTCTCTTCCATCAGCGCCGCATCGTCGTGGACGCGGTTGACGAGCCCCCATTCCAGCGCCTTTTCCGCCGGCAGCCGTTCGCCCATCAGCGACAGCTCGACCGAGCGCGCCTTGCCGATCATGCGCGGCAGCAGCCAGGTCGATCCGCAGTCTGGCACCAGCCCGATGCGGCGGAACGCCTGCAGGAAATAGGACGAACGGGCGCACAGGATCATGTCGCCCATCAGCGCGAAGCTCATGCCGGCGCCGGCCGCGGGGCCGTTGACGGCGGTCACGATCGGGCAATGCAGATTGCGCAGGCGGCGCAGGAACGGGTGGAACGCGGTTTCCAGCGCGGCACCGGCGTTGACCCTGCCCGGCTTGGCGTTGTTGCGGCCCTGCAAATTCGCGCCGGTGCAGAACGCGCGGCCGGCGCCGGTGATGACGAGGCAGCGCACCTCCGCCCGTCTGTCCTCGATCGCGTCGAGCGCCTCGCCGAGGCCGCCCAGCATGTCGATCGAGACCGCGTTCATGACCTCCTGGTGGTCGAGCTTCAAAACCGCGACCGAACCGTCGAAATCGAGCGTGACGTGCTTGAACTGCATTGTTTCCTCATGAGTTGTGTTTACGCGCTATTTGGCTTGCGCGATGGGTCAGATGTGTTGTCTGGACCCATATTTGATTTTCCTGATCGGCTTGTCCATGGTTGAACCTGAGCATCTGCCCGCCATCGGGCGCACGACCAGGGATACATCCATGAGCATTTTCGACCTCTCCGGCCGCGTCGCCGTCATCACCGGCGGTAATGGCGGCATCGGCCTTGGCATCGCGCAGGCGCTGAATGCCGCCGGTTGCACTGTTTCGATCTGGGGCCGCAATGCCGACAAGAATGCGAGCGCGGCGGCAAGTCTGGCCAAGGGTCCCGGCAAGGTCGACACAAGGATCTGCGACGTCAGCGATCCCGCCTCCGTCAAGGCTGCGATGAAGGCGACGCTCGATACGCTCGGCCGCGTCGACGGCTGCTTTGCCAATGCCGGCATCGGCGGCGGCGGACGGCGCGCCTTCATCGACCGCACCGAGGAAGAGTGGCGCAAGATGTTCGCGACCAATCTCGACGGCGTCTTCCACGTGTTCCAGGCCGCCGCGCGCCACATGACCGAACGCGCGGAAGCCGGCGACAAGTTCGGACGTCTGGTTGCGACCTCCAGCCTCGCCTCGCTGTTCGGCACCGCGCGCAACGAGCATTATGCCGGAACGAAAGCGGCGCTGAACGCGCTCTGCCGCGCGCTCGCCGTCGAACTCGCGCGCCACGGCGTCACTGCGAATGCGATCCTGCCCGGCTGGATCAAGAGCGATATGACGGCAGGCATCATGGCCAACGACAAATTCGTCGCCAACGTGATGCCGCGCATTCCGGTGCGCCGGTTCGGCGAGCCCAGCGATTTCGGCGGCATCGCGGTCTACATCATGAGCCAGGCGTCGTCGTATCATACGGCGGATTGCTTTGTGATCGATGGCGGGTACACGGCGTTTTGATAATTCGTTTCGTAGGGTGGGCAAAGGCGCGCATGCGCCGTGCCCACCATTTGCATGCACGAATGTAGATGGTGGGCACGCTTCGCTTTGCCCGCCCTACGGTTCTGTGGTTGGAAAACACACCTTCGCGTTCTCGCGACATTGCGCCCGAGCTTTGTCAGAAACTTTCCCACCCTCCCAACAGAGGGCGCAGGGAAGACCGGGTGCGCGCTGCACCCACGGTCTCGTGTGCAATGTATGCAAAAAGTTGCGCACACGAGCATACAGGTTCAGCGGAGAGCATCCGGCCTTCCCTGCGCAATGGCTTTACGGCTTATACGTGATCTCCCCGGTGAGCCATGCGCTTTTGCCACCGTCGACGCCAGACTCGGGGCGTCAGGACCACACGACTTCGCCGTACGCATCAGTCGCGCTCGTCAGTCGCAACATCCGCGTCCACCGCATCCCACCGCGCGTTCGTGGCGATCGCGAGCGCCCCTCTTGTCGGGCGGGACGAGCAGATTCATGCCATCGATTTCATTTCGGATAAAGAGAAATATTTTCAATTCTGGGGCTTGACACGATTTCTGCAAATCCGAATTGATTTTCCGTCGGGCTATTTCCCGGACCGGGTATTCAACGCCGTGAGGTTGACCGAAAACCTCTCTTTATCCACCGCTCAATGGTGAATTGCGCTACGCTACTCCACGCTGCCGGTCTGACGAGGAGGACGCGATGGAGAGCGAAAGCCGTCAGTCGCACTGGGAAAACGTCTACACCAGCAAGAACGAGAGCGAAGTCAGCTGGTTTCAGGAGCGCCCCGCCCTCTCGCTGGCGCTGATCGCGGAGATCGACGCTGCGGCCAGCTCCGCAATCATCGACATCGGCGGCGGCGCGTCACGGCTGGTCGATCAACTCATCGACCGCGGATTTAACGACGTCACCGTGCTTGATCTGTCCGCTACGGCATTGGAGGCCGCCCAAGCCCGTCTCGGGGAACGCGCTGGCCGCGCGAACTGGCTGGTCGCCGACGCCACCCTATGGGCGCCGTCACGGACGTATGCCATCTGGCACGACCGGGCGGCGTTTCACTTTCTGACCGAGGAACGCGACCGCGCGGCCTACATCGCGCGGCTCAAGCAGGGTTTGAAGATTGGCGGCCACGCCATCATCGCGACCTTCGCGCCGGACGGACCGGAGAAATGCAGCGGCCTGCCGGTCATGCGTTACGATGCGGCGCACCTCGGGCAGACACTGGGGCCCGGCTTCAAACTGCTGCAAAGCAAAGGCAATGACCACGCCACACCCTGGGGTTCGCACCAGCAGTTTCAGTTCAGCGTGTTTCAGCGCGTAGAGTAACCAGCCCTTCCGTCATTGCGAGCGAAGCGAAGCAATCCATAGTGCGACAAAGAGCAAAAAAGAGTGGATTGCTTCGTCGCTGCGCTCCTCGCAATGACGTTTCCCTGAGATGACGGATCGTTGATGTGCATCCGTGATTTGGATCGATAGGATCAATCCACCACCGCAGGAGAATTTCATGAAAGCCATTGCCACAGCCATCAGTATCCTTGCCTTCGCTTCAACCGCCGCGCTGGCGCAGTCGCCTTACGCTGGCATGCAGACCCGTTCTATCAAAGCGCTGTCCGCACAGCAGATCGACGACTTGAAAGCCGGAAGGGGCATGGGCCTGGCGCTTGCCGCGGAACTGAACGGCTATCCCGGACCTTTGCATGTGCTGGAATTGTCGGACCGGTTGGCGCTATCGGCCGAGCAGAAGCAGCGGATTCAAAAACTGTTCGATGCCATGAAGGCCGAATCCACCCCGATAGGCGAGCGACTGATCGAGCAGGAAGGCGTGCTCGACCGGCATTTTGCCGATCGCTCGATCACATCGGACGCATTACAGGACGCGACGATGAAGATCGGCCTGACGCAGGCCGAGCTGCGAAATGCGCACCTCAAATACCATCTCGAAACGGCGCAAATCCTGTCGCCGGAGCAGATGAAGCAATATGCGGATTTGCGGGGATATACGTCGGATACCCCCGCCAGACATCACCGCATGCACTAATCACGCTCACCCCCACGGTCCGCGCGAGGCCGAGGGCCGGCCCCACGGACCGCGGCGCGGAGTGTTGCCTGCCGCATTGGCGGACGCCGTTCCAACGCGTGCGCCGAGGTCGGCCGCGAGCTGCTGCAACGCGGCGATGCGGTTCTCGGTCGAGGGATGCGTCGTGAACAGGTTGTCGACGCCGTGCCCCGACAGCGGGTTGATGATGAACATGTGCGCCGTCGCCGGATTGCGTTCGGCTTCGGCGTTCGGGACCTGATGCGCCGCGTTCTCAATTTTCGACAGCGCGGATGCGAGCCACATCGGCTGGCCACAGATGCGCGCGCCGAGATCGTCGGCGGCGTATTCGCGGGTACGGCTGATCGCCATCTGCACCAGCATGGCGCCGAGCGGCGCCAGGATCATCATCGCGATCGAGCCGATGATGCCGGGGCCGTGATTGTTGTCACGGTTGCCGCCGAAGAACATGCCAAACTGCGCCACCATCGAGATCGCGCCGGCAATGGTCGCGGTGATCGTCATCAGCAGCGTATCGTGATTCCTGATGTGCGCGAGTTCGTGGGCGATGACACCGGCCAGTTCCTCGCGGCTGAGCGACTGCATCAGGCCGGTCGTAACCGCGACCGCGGCATTCTGGGGATTGCGGCCGGTGGCGAACGCGTTGGGCTGCGGCTCGTCCATCAGGAACACGCGCGGCATCGGCAGGCCGGCGCGGCCGGCAAGTTCTGCAACGAGATTGTAAAGGTCAGGCGCCGTGCGCCGGTCGACCTCATGGGCGCCGTACATCGACAGCACCATGCGGTCCGCGTTCCAGTAGGCGAACAGATTGGTCGCGGCCGCGATCAGCAGCGCGATCATTGCGCCGCCCGCGCCGCCAATCAGGTAACCGACGCCCATGAAGAGGCCGGTGAGACCGGCCAGCAGAATGGCAGTCTTCAGATAGCTCATTGTTGTCTCCCTGCTGCCGCGGCCGGATGCCGTAGCAGGCATCCCTGAGGTAGGGACCGTGCCGGCCCCCCTTCAAGATGCCGTGGTGCGTCGAGGCGCCGCGGATTAACGGAATGTAATCCGGCGGACCGAGGGCAGTGTCATTCCGGGGCGTGCGAAGCACGAGCCCGGAATCCATTCATCTACGGAACTTGCTGCCCAATGGATTCCGGGCTCGCGCCAAGTGGCGCGCCCCGGAATGACGAGAATTGGCGAATTAGTGATCCTGCTTGGGTTCCCTTGGCGGCTGGATCGTGGGAGAATGCGGGCGTGAAAATATCGTTCCACCTTTCCCGGCTGCTGGCGATCCTTGCGATCGCAGGGCTCGTGTTCGCTCCGTTTTCCGGGCCTGCGAATGCGGGCATGGCTATGGGTGGATCGATGCCGGAAATGGCGGCGGCAGAGATGGCCGCCGACATGCCGTGCTGCCCGGACAAGTCCGTGCCCATGGATTGCGACCAGTGCCCGCTTATGGCGCTCTGCATGGTCCAGAATTTTCACGAGCCATCCTCGGCCGGCATGATTGAAATCCGGCCCGTTACCGTGCGGATGCTCGCGCCCGCCAGCGATCCGCGAGGCGATAGCCTCGGCGAACATCCCCCTCCAAGACCTCCCCGATCCCTGGTCCATTCGGCTTAACGCCGGACGTTTCGCGGCGCGTTCAAGCGCTCGACATGCATGCCGCTCGCGCGGCAGATCCAGGACAATCGAGGACTAGATAATGAAGACGTTCACCCACGCGCGCGCCTTTCGGGCCGTGCTTATCGCTGCCGCAATCGGCGGTGCACACACTGCCGCTCTCGCTGACATCACCGACTACAAGTTCGAACTCGTCGACCAGTCCGTCCAGGCCGGACCCGACAAGATCGTCACGGTTCGGCTGATGAACACGAAAACCGGAAAGCCGGTACCCGATGCCGTCATCTTCGCCACCCGCCTGGACATGGCTCCGGACGGCATGCAGGAAATGGCGACCAAGATCGTGCCGGTGCCGGGCGCCGAGCCCGGTAGCTATAAGTTCAAGGCAACATTCGGCATGGCTGGCCGCTGGCAGCTTTCGCTCGGCGCGAAGGTTCAGGGCGAGACCGGTACCGTCGAAAACAAGCTTGTCATCACGGCGCAGAAATGAACCGCGCCATCATCGCAAGCGCCTCCGCCGCGTTGATCGCGGCGGCGGGTGCCGGGCTCGTCCTCGCCGGCGCACAGGAACCGCCCGCGCGCGCCATCACCATGATCACGCGCGCTGCGGCGGATGAGGCCCGCGCGCCCATCTATTTTCAGCACCCGGACGGCAGACCGTCCTATTCGCTGACGCCAAGAAAGACGCCTGACGGTCGCGACTATCGCGCCGTTCCCGCCGGGGCAGACCTCAGCTTCGACCAGGATGCTGCCGCGGAGACGTCGGCGGCATCCGTCGGCGGCACCGACCGCAAGATCAAATATTACCGCAATCCGATGGGGCTGCCGGATACCTCCCCCACGCCGAAGCAGGATTCGATGGGGATGGATTACATCCCGGTCTATGAGGGCGAGGACAGCGACGACGGTTCGGTAAAACTGTCGCCGGGGAAAATCCAGCGCACCGGCGTCAAATCGGAGCCTGCGGCGCCGCGTGTCATCCGCAGCATGATCCACGCGCCCGGCACCGTTCAACTCGACGAGCGCCGCGTCTCCGTCATTGCGATGCGGGCGGAAAGCTATCTTCAGAAAGTGGCTGGTGTCACCACTGGAAGCCATGTCGCCAAGGGTGAGCCCTTGATGGAGGTCTACAGCCCGGCGATCTCGTCGGCCGCGGCCGAATATATATCCACGATCAACTCCAAGGCCATCAGCGGCGACGCCACCTATGGAAGGGGTTCACGGCAGCGGCTGATGAATCTCGACGTGCCGGATGCGGCGATAGCAGCGATGGAAAGAAGCCGGACGGTTCCGATCGGGATCGAATGGACGTCACCGCGCGACGGCATCGTGCTCGAGCGCAACGCCGTCGAGGGCGCCCGCGCGCAACCGGGCGACGTGCTGTTCCGGATCGCCGACCACACCCTAGTCTGGGCCATTATCGATTTCGCCGAGCGCGACATGGGGATGCTGTTGGTGGGACAACCGGCGACCGTGAAAGCGCGCGGCTTTCCAGGCCGCGCATTCACCGGAAAGATCAACGTGATCTATCCGCAGATCAACAAGGAGACTCGCACCGGACGCTTGCGGATCGAACTGGCCAATCCGGATCTGGTGCTGATCCACGACATGTATGTCGATGCCGAAATCGACATCGGCAGTCCCGCGCCGGTGCTGACGATCCCGGAGAGCGCGGTGATGGATACCGGCCGGCGCCAGGCCGTGTTCGTCGACAAGGGCGAAGGCCGCTTCGAGCCGCGCGAGGTCAAGCTCGGCCATCGCGGCGACGGCTATGTCGAGGTGCGCGAGGGGTTAAGCGAAGGTGAGCCGGTGGTGATTTCGGCGAACTTCCTGATCGACGCGGAAAGCAATCTGAAGGCCGCGCTGAAGGGCTTTGCCGACGGAGCGCAGCAATGATCGCCCGCCTGATCGATTGGTCCGCCCGCAACCTGCTGCTGGTATTGTTCGGCGCCGGCTTTGCCACCGCGGCCGGCATCTATGCGCTGGCACATTTGCCGCTCGACGCCATTCCCGACCTCTCCGACACCCAGGTGATCGTCTACACGGAATATCCCGGCCAGGCGCCGCAGGTGATCGAGGACCAAGTCACCTATCCCCTCACCACCGCGATGCTGACGATGCCGCGCTCCAAAGTGGTGCGGGGCTTCTCGTTCTTCGGCGTGTCGTTCGTCTACGTCATCTTCGAGGACGGCACCGATATCTATTGGGCGCGTTCGCGCGTGCTCGAATTCCTCAACAGCGCGGCCTCCCGCCTGCCCGCGGGCGTGACGCCGACGATGGGCCCGGACGCCACCGGCGTCGGCTGGGTCTACCAATACGCGGTCATGTCGAAAGAGCTGAACCTCGCCGATACCCGCGCGATCCAGGACTGGAATCTGAAATTCGCGCTCGCCAAGGCCGAAGGCGTCGCTGAAGTCGCCAGCGTCGGCGGCTTCGTGCGGCAATACAATGTCGTGCTCGATCCGCAGCGGATGCGCGATCTCGGGATCACCATGCCAAAGATGCGTGACGCGATCCGCGCCAGCAATGCCGACGTCGGCGGCCGCACTGTCGAGCTGTCCGAGTTCGAACACGTCATTCGCGGCAAGGGCTATATCAAGGGCATCAACGACCTCGGCAATATCGTGCTCAAGAGCAGCGGCGGCACGCCGGTGCTGCTGAAAGACGTCGCCCGCGTCGAACTCGGTCCCGACGAGCGTCGCGGCATCACCGAACTCAACGGCGAAGGCGAAGTCGCCAGCGGCATCGTGCTGCAGCGCTTCGGCGTCAATGCGCTGGACGTGATCCAGAACGTCAAGAAGCGGATTGCCGAGATCGCCAGCAGCCTGCCGAAATCGGTCGAGATCGTCGCGGTCTATGACCGCTCGAACCTGATCAATGCGGCAATCGACACGCTCAAGCGCACCTTGTTCGAGGAAAGCGTCATCGTGGCGCTGGTGTGCATCGTCTTCCTGCTGCATGTCCGCAGCGCGCTGGTTGCGATCCTGATGCTGCCGGTCGGCGTGCTGATGGCGTTCGGCGCCATGAAGCTGCTCGGGCTCGGCTCCAACATCATGAGCCTTGGCGGCATCGCGATTGCGATCGGCGCCATGGTGGACGCCGCGATCGTGATGATCGAGAACGCGCACAAGCATCTGGAGCGCGCCGAGCCCGGGCGATCCCGCGTCGACGTGTTGATCGAGGCGGCCTCGCAGGTGGGCCCTGCGCTGTTCTTCAGCCTGCTGATCATCACCGTTTCGTTCATGCCGATCTTCACGCTGGAATCGCAGGAGGGCCGGCTGTTCAGCCCGCTCGCCTTCACCAAGACCTTTGCGATGGCGGCCGCCGCGCTATTGTCGGTGACGCTGGTGCCGGCGCTGATGGTGATCTTCGTGCGCGGCAAGATCATTCCCGAGCACAAGAACCCGATCAACCGTTTCCTGATCTGGATCTACCGTCCCGTGATCAAGGCGGTCATGCGGGCGAAGGTGCTGGTGATCCTGCTGGCGCTGGCGATCCTCGCCGTGACGATCTGGCCGGCGCGGCAGCTCGGCACCGAGTTCATGCCAAACCTCAACGAAGGCACGCTGCTCTACATGCCGACGACGCTGCCAGGCATATCCGTCACCAAGGCCGGCGAGTTGCTGCAAATGCAGGACCGGATCATCCGCAGTTTTCCGGAGGTGGACTCCGTGTATGGCAAGGCCGGTCGCGCCTTGACCGCGACCGATCCCGCACCGTCCGAAATGTTCGAGACCGTGATCAACCTCAAGCCGAAGGAGCAATGGCGGCCGGGCGTGACGGTGGAAAGCCTGACCGCGGAGATGGATCGGGCATTGCAGTTCCCGGGCGTTTCCAACGCGTGGACCCAGCCGATCAAGGCGCGCATCGACATGCTGTCGACCGGCATAAGGACGCCGATCGGCGTCAAGGTGATCGGCACGGATCTGATCGAGATCGACCGGCTGGCCAAGCAGATCGAACAGGTGCTGAAGGCGGTGCCGGGCACCTCCTCGGCCTATGCCGAGCGCGGCATCGGCGGCTACTACCTCGACATCGTCCCTGACCGGGCGGCGCTGGCGCGCTACGGCATCATGGTGCAGGACGTCCACGACGTAATCGGGACCGCGCTCGGCGGGCAGACCGTCACTACGACAATCGAGGGGCGCCAACGCTTCGGCGTCAACATGCGCTATCCCCGCGACCTGCGCGGCGACACGCAGGCGATTATCCGCGACGTGCTGGTGCCGATGCCGGGCGGCGGCGCGGTGCCGCTCGGCGAAGTCGCCAAGGTGGCCCCCTCGCGCG
>Ga0307515_10023149_pt1 | contig 10904 bp, 11 predicted proteins | sample 17_EM_MG_FD_194513 | JGI IMG/M metagenome (GOLD analysis project Ga0307515, IMG submission 194513) | Populus trichocarpa ectomycorrhiza microbial communities from riparian zone in the Pacific Northwest, United States - 17_EM | ecosystem: Host-associated > Plants > Roots > Unclassified | place...
CTACAGGGCTTACAGGGGGCTAGGAACGGCTACAGGGAGATTAAAGTAAGACCTTACAGGGCATTTAGTGGTCTTCATAAAATAATGCCCTGTATTCCCGATACTTTATGCCGTTGTCTTCGTATATGAGCATCATTTCCGGTTTCACGTCCATGGTCGACAGAAAGGTGCGTTTCTTAGCAGATTCGTGGCATATCAAGCATATTCACACCCACGAGCTGCTTGCTTCTCCCTCATGCTCGGAGGCCAGAATAGAAAAAAAAAGCTGGAAATTGTTCTGAATGACCATAGTGGACTACTTCCGTCGGACTATTTTCATTTGAGATAGAATTCAAAGAGGAGAGAGAAATCGTCGATTCATGTCCATCCACTATCTCAACCCCAACACGTTCTTCTCTATGACCTTCATACCATCTCGAACAGCAGGAGAGAAGTGCTTCCTCAGCATCTCCCCCTCCCAGACTGTTGCAGCAAATGGATTGCTGCCCTCGACCTCACCTCCCAATGCATGAAACACTCCGTCTCCTCTTCTCTCCTCCGTATTCCATAACGCAGCAATCTTCTTCTCGTGCGTCTTCGTAATTCTTCCTAGTAACCCGATCATTGCGATGCAAGACTTTTCTGGCAAATGCAACGAGCTCGTCATAAGCTGTTTCGTGAAAGAAGCAACTCGTAACGGTGGAACAGCCCTTGCTGCAAGCGGCGGGGTCAGGACCGAGGACAGAGAACGCAGTAGGAGTACAGTGGTTGTCTGGATATTGACTTTATTGTTGGTGGAGGCGGGACCATTTGGATCGGGGAGATGGAGCGATTTGGCGCTCAATTCGATATCAGGGTTGAGGGACAGGGCATGCAGGGTTCGGTACAGATGCGTAATGAAGAAGCTGAGGTCGAGGCTGAGTGTTGCTTGTGCTTTGGCTGCATCCTGACCTTCCAGGAGGGCAAATGCTGTGATGATGCAGAGAAGGGCCTCACGTGTTAGATTTCGGGTTGTTTCATCATCCTCCTGCTGCTGCTCTTCGAGATCGTCGCCCGTCTCAGCGTGGCCAATGAGATCCTTCAACGCTTCGAGTAGATCCCCAAAGAAGTCTTGATTGATGAGATGTGCATAACGAGCCAAACCTTCCAGGACAGCCCCCATGAGGTTTGGCGATTGCATCTTCAAGATCCGGAAATACGTCACGAACACCAACTTCAAAGTTTCGGCTTGCATGCGATCCTTCTCCTCGTTGCTGACTGTCGCATCTGCTTGCTTCATTTCCTTCTCTATGACTTTTCGCTCCTTCATCAACTTCCTCTCTTTCTTCGTTCGGAAAACTCTCTTTTCTTTCAACTGCTTCCCCTCAAATCCACCGTCACCCTTGCTCGGCTTGTCAATATGGTTCGTCGAAGCTTTCCACGAGAATTCTGAAAGTAGGCGTAGATGTAGAAAAGTGTTAAGGACGCTTTCATCAATCCGGTACCCTCGAGCCTTCATCATCTTCGTCAGAATCGACACGGCGTCGAGTGATGGTGTTCCATCGTCATCATTCTGAAATAGGGTTTCAATTGTCTCTCGGCAGCTGACGAAATCCGCATCCAATTTTCGATTGCTCAATTTCCCAACCAGGATCTTTAACAAGTCCCCTCGAAAGTTGAAATGCGGTACTGCTGTCAAAAGAGCACAAGCACAGGATATGGCAACACTCCCCAGGCTAGGTTCTCCGTCCCTAGACAGGCCACCTTTTCCAGACTGTGCAAGCTTGGCCAGCTCTCGAATGTATATCTGGTACCCTCCCACCAACGCCTGCTCATACGCTCGAAGCTTTCGCACCTCCTTCGAAACCTTAACCTCCATATCTTCTTCGGAAAGCGGTCGTATTCGATAACCAGGAATGACATCTTTGTAGATCGCCAGTTGTGTTGCAAGCGCCAATTTCTTGATGGTTGTGTTCTCTGATTGTCCGAATTGTGCCAATGTCTTGAAAGCGCCAACATTCTCTTCCGGATCCTCATTCAACATCAAGGCAATTCGAGCCATTTCCTCCTGTGCCTCCAAGATCTGCTGCCGCATGGAAACTTTTGGAGTCTTCACGACCTCTACTTCAACCACCTCCTCTGATTCCTCTGCACCGAGCCATTCCAAATCACTCACGTCGTCTCGAGCCTCTTCAAAGGAGTCAACTTGTTGAATGAGCCCATCGGACGTCTTGATCGGCAATCTTGTGCTCTCCTTCTCTTTCTTGCTCCCCTTGCGCGGTCTCGACTCGTAGTCCTGCTCCAGATTCCAACCCGAGGCTTGTTTGAAGAATGCGCTCGTCTTCGTTTCGTGCTCGAGGGTGGAAGGCGAGGAGTCGTCTCCATCTGTCGCAGGAGGTGTAAGCCTTCGTCGCTTGACTGCTGGTATTCTGGCCATGTTTGGAGTGGTGTTGATGGACAAGAGCCGGATGATTGTCGCCCATGTTGAGAATTCGTGAATGCGGCCGCATCCAAAAAAAAAAAAGTTGCTCGGAAAACTTCCCCGCCAAAATTCATCTTGATCGAACCTCGTCGCAACAACAGCACCACATCAGCAACGCCAAAATGCGCCCTCTCACCGAGACAGAGACTCAAGTGCTGTTTACGAAGTTGGCAAACTATACAGGGAACTCGTTGAAGAATCTCATAGCGCCTCTGGACGATTCTCCCAACAGCGACCGATACGTCTTCCGAATCCAAAATTCTCGATGCTACTACGTCCGACTGTCTCTGGCAAACCTGGCAACCTCGATATCGAGGGATAAGTTGCTGTCTCTGGGGACATGTTTAGGTAGCTCCAGTCCAGTCGTTGTTGCACCTCAAGCTCTAATAGCTCCCAGGCAAGTTCACCAAGACGGGTAAATTCCGCCTGCACATCACCGCGCTTCCTCACCTCGCTGAACACGCACGATACAAAATATGGGTCAAGGCAAATGGTGAGATGCCATTCCTCTATGGAGGGCATATTGTTAAGGCACACGTCGGGCGGTGGTCCGAGGATTGTGCCGAGCATCAAGGAGTCATTGTCTACAGCATGAATGATACACCTCTGGGCTTTGGGGTTACGGCCAGGAGCACACAGGAGGCGCGGAGATTAGATCCGACCGGTATTACGTGCTTCAGACAGGCAGATTGTGGAGAGTACCTGAGGGATGAGGATAGTCTGTTTGCAACCAACTGATGGGATGTTGGCGAAGAAGGCTGACGACCCTTGTTGGCATGGCTGGCGTTGGAGGAAAGAACACGGCGTTTAGTGGCCTATGGAAGGTATTTCTCTTGTTCGTTTAATGCTACAAAGACTCACAAGATCTGTTTTGTTGTGAGGGGAGTTTGGCGGGAAAAAATTCATGGCTCCCAAATAGGCATACTTCGTAAATACCGCAATCGAGAGCAGCTTGAAACCTGAAAGACACCCTAACGTAGGAACGTATCACTGCGTCTCTCAGGCCACCGAACCATCCATCCATTACCCCTGACCAACTCTCCGTTTTGAGTGGGAGAACGGCTTACACGTGACCTTCGAGGATCGGGAAAACGTTTTCCCAGGCCGAGATAATTTAATGAAGAAAGTCTAAGCATCCCTTTTGATGACTTCCACTTTAACGACATGCATGAAGTTCTACCGCCATGGAGACGAATTCACGATAATACTGCGAACCTCTCACGATGCTACGACCCAAATCTCCAGCGTGCCTCCTCTGCTCCTTCAGAGCAGCGCGAAGAGCACCACAGTCCATTCTTCAATGGCCAAGCCAACAGACCGCGTCCCTGAACATGAAGTTCCACCCTTCGAAAGCCGGTGAACGGCCGTCACGAATGAGTCTTACAAAAGCACGAGAAGTTGGCTCTGCAGATTCCGCAGCTGCTGGTGGAAGAACTCCACGCAGAAAACAAGATGGGCCGTTTGGAGGGATGAATTTGAAAGTGGCAGGCATACGAGGTGTTCCGGATCGAGTACGGGACCCAAAAGATCCAAGAAGCAAGAGAGACGAACGAAAGGATCGTGGTTTCAAGGCACTGAAAATGCAGAGATCATTGGCGCCAATCTCCTACGGTCAGCGGACGCGAATAAAGGAACGAATGGCAGAAGTTCGAACCTTCAGAGAGTTCCCTCTGCTCGAGTCGGTTCACAAGGCCATTGTGGAACAGGCATTACAAGGCATGGATGATCTGACGCCAACGCCCGTCCAAAAGATTGCTATTCCAGCCCTTCTGGGTGAGGCCAACAAGGCGCGGATCCGACAAAGACCTCAACAAGCTCCCCGAGAAGAATTCCTCGTGGCCGCAGAGACTGGTTCCGGCAAGACACTCGCATATCTAATACCTACGATTAATGCTGTTAAATTGGCAGAGGCTGCAAATGCCGAAATTGAGGAGCACGAGAAGGCATTGGAGGAGGAACGGGGACGAAAGAATGATTTGACCTTAATCTCTCCACCTCTGTCGAACATGCCGCACCCAACGACAGGTCGGCCAAGAGCAGTGATTCTTGTTCCAACAGCTGAGCTCGTGGCACAAGTTGGCAACCTTATCAAGGCAATGTCACACACTGTCAAGTTCCGTTCGGCGTTAATATCGTCTTCGTTCAGCGGTGTTGTTATTCGAAATCGATTGTTTTCGCCAAAAGGTATCGATATTCTAGTCTCAACACCACATCTTCTGGCTTCAATTGCCGACTCAGATCCAAATATTCTCTCCCGCGTTACTCATCTCGTAATCGATGAAGCTGATTCCCTGATGGACCGTGGCTTTGCCCCACTCACATCGGCCATTATCGACAGATCTAGCCCATCCCTCCAACAACTCATTCTCTGCTCTGCAACGATCCCTCGCAGTCTGGATACCTATCTACGGAAGCGTTTTCCGGATATCCGACGCCTTGTGACTCCGAATTTGCACGCCATCCCTCGACGAGTTCAGCTAGGTGTTGTCGATGTAGAAAGGCCTCCCTACCAAGGCAATAAAGACCTGGCTTGTGCAGATGCGATATGGTCAATTGGAAAGGCAGCTGCTGACCACGATGGTCCGGTGAAGGGGGAGATGGACGTGAAGCGGATCCTTGTTTTTGTCAATGAACGCGAGACGACCCAAGCCGTCACCGAGTACCTTGTGTCGAAAGGAATCGATGCGATTGCCTTGAGTCGTGACACGCCCGAGGAGCGGCAGTCGGAAATGTTGGCCTCTTTTACATCCGCAAAACCACTTTCAGCTCCAAAGGTTGATCATCCAGGATCTCTCGCGGACAACCAGCCGAACTACGTTCCACTCGGCAAGGCGCCGCCTCCTGTGAAGCGTAGCCTTCCGAATGTGAAGGTGTTGGTCACGACTGATTTGGGATCCCGGGGGATCGACACGTTAGCTGTGAGGCATGTAATTTTGTACGATGTACCGCATTCTACAATAGATTTCATTCATAGACTTGGGCGAACTGGGAGAATGGGTAGGAGGGGAAGAGGAATTGTACTTGTAGGGAAGCATGATCGGCGGGATGTTGTGGCTGAGGTGAAGGAGGGGATGTTCAAAGGACAGGCGTTGATTTGAGACGCATTCGGCGGGCACAGAAATATGTCCATTTTCTATCATAAGAATATACCCACCTCGAGATGTTTCCCCAATCTATTGTTGAAATCCCGTGTTGCAATTCCTGAGATATTTGCTGAAGTTACTCTCCTTTTACGAGTCTGGTTGCCCGAGCCCACTCGTTCTATTCCCAGTTGGTAGGGCTGAATGAAACTGAATGTGGGTGGGTGACACACTGCCCCCCAATATAACTCTTTTGCAGGGGTCCTGGAACTCAGGGTTGAAATCATATTTGATTATCCTTGAGCGGCCGCGATCTTGGCGCTGCCGCTCCGTCATCCAAGTCAATCCTTCGGGACCAACGACAATGACTTTGAAATCGTTGAAAATCTACCAACGCAGCCCATTGGACGGCTCACCGCAGGTTATTGAGTTGAGGGACCAATCCGATAAGTTCAGTTGGTGGATGACTAAGTTGTAGGAAGCAAGGATAAAGATGGACAACGCCCATTCTCATCTAAGCCAACTTGATCGCAATGAAGCCCGCTAAGCGAGGGCGGCTTGGGTAATTAGGGGGAAGAAGCACGTGACTGAAAGTCGGCCGCCACTGAACCAGGTCTTCCAGGTCGCTGTTTTCATAGTCTAAGTTCGGCAATAGAAAGCATAAGGTTTCGTATAAAACGTTGAGTAATAGAAATATTTTGTCTATGTTATGTGTGGCCAGGGAAGCCGAGTGATACAACGCTCGGTCAGTCGGCTGGATGCATCAACTCTGTCTTGTGGAGCGAAAAGTGGTGCTCCTACTAGAAATTTACATAAGTTGATCCACACTTCGTAAAGGCATGGGATCTTTGGCCGCTAGATGCGAGTTCTCGCGCGCCAAGGCGCCAACTGAGGCTCCAAGCAAGCTACGGCCGCGATCCTCAAAGTACTCCTTCCAGTACGGCAAGAATGTGGAGCTTTAGGCTGAAATACAGCCATAGTGAAGTAGTTGAGACCGATCAGCGAGTTGCCCAGGCGCTTGCAAAGCCTCGCAAGGCGTACTTTGGGTTACCAATATGTCCAAATCTGCACCCAAATACTTACGCAAATCGTTCCCACTCTCTTGACAGCATCAACTTCGATCCCGGACCAAGTTCGATTGTGGGGCAGTTCCTGCCTCAAACTCTTGTGCCAGCGATTGGACATGCGTGTCGAGGCTAAACTTAACCTGACCGCCTCAGCCCCAAGTTAAACGTCGAGGGACGGCGAGGTACGTCAACGATTGCGGGATGCCTGTATCATTGGCATGCACTTAAAGCCAAGTTTGACGGGCCTGAAGTAGCGCCAGCATCCGTAAAGCTATGGTGCTAGTAGCAGGCAGATGCAACCCCCAATCTCCCCTTACCTCGACCAGCGCCTCTAAGAGATGCGGCGCGGGTTTGCGTTGGCTTGTGTATAATAAGTCAGACCATGCCCATTCTTTCAAGAGAACGCGCTTTCCAACTTCAAGTTTGCATTTCTTCGCAGTTTCAAAGCCCCTTCCTAGCAGTAACTTCAAGTGAAGATTGAAGAGCCATCAAGATCAACGCGCACACGAAAACACCATAAACCCAAACCTTACGATGGCTTCACCTCAGTACACCGCTGAACAACCTCAGTACCATACTGAGCAACCTGCCATGCAACCCATTGAAGAGAAAAACTACCCACAACAAGGAATGCCTCAACAACCTATGGCCCAGCAGCCTATGCCGGCAAACAATTTCGCAAGCGCCACTCCTCTCGTGTCATTGCAGCAAGGTCCGGCACCGGTTGACTGCCCAATGTGTAGAGGCAGATGACGAGGGTGGAGTTTGTTTCCGGTGGAACTACCCAGTAAGTCTTCTTTCTCGGCAGGTGAAAGACGAATATCAGGATACAGAAATTGATTTACGAAACAGTCTTATTGCAATCCTTTGCTGTCTCGGTCTCTGCTGTGGCTGTGTTCCCTATCTCACAACTTGGTTCAAGGACGTCGAGCATAAGTGTGGGAATTGCGGGGCGCTGCTGGCAGTTTGGCATCGCAGTGGGAGGACGGAAGTTATTGCACATGCTACTATGTAAAGGACTACGGATTGTGGTGGGGATTGGGAGGAAACTTAATGATACCAGAATTTAGAGAGGTGATTGGTGGGGTGGTATTTCATATAGTTGTATGATCGGATGGGTCGAAGAACTCTCAATAGTAGGTAATTCGTCCTATTCAATATTTGACGTCTATATTTGCTCTAGTGGCTATACAATGGTTCCAGATAATGTGAGGATCTTTCGTTGGAATTTAACGTGATGGACCTCAGAGAAGGCACTGCAACTCGACTTAGAACTCCTATTCTTTTCTGCGCCTTCCGTCTTACCAATTCTGCTTCGACCAAGAGTCTGAACTAATGAAGGGTACCTTTGCTAGACGGATCATAACATCCTAGAAGGTGTATTAAAAGTGGGATATGCAGGTAAATTGAAAATGGAAGGCCAAAAAAAGCCACACTCGCTATCTGGACAACAAATGATGAGTCATCGAGTTCCAAGGCTCCACTCGATGCCAAAACGCATTCCGCTATCAAGCACGGATTCCTCACTAAGCGTTGACATGTCTTGCATCCATTGAGGGCATCGAACATGGCATCAACAAGGGCACCATCAGTCGTCAAATCAAGTTACTCCCAGGTGGACTTGGTTCCGTGGGACCCGGAGTCCTCCGGACATGTCGAACGAATGGTGCAACAACGAATAGCTTGTGGGTGGAAGCACGAACAGGTAGAAAAGTGGAAGTCCTGGCAAAAAGATGGCAGATTGGTTTTGCAATGGGTGGTAATATACTCCTCGATATCATGTATTCGGCCCTAAATTCCCCAGGTCCTGTCAGAATCCGATCCCTCAAGGGCAGAAAGGCTGGAGAAACATACTGCTGCATTCCCAAAAGAGACTGAACCTCTTGTAGACTCCGCAGTAACCCTAGGCGGCGAGCCCAGAGCTCTGAACTTGGAAAAGAGGTTCATTGCTGTCGGACATATTTCCTTGAATAAGGAGTATGAGTCGCCTGAGCATGCAGAACCGGCAGAAGGACTGTACTGGGTCGCAAATTTTTATATCTCAGCTGCACTTCAATTCATGGGATTAGGGCGGGCGGCAATGGATGCGGTAGAGAGTATGGCAATTTCGGAACCACTGTGTGTGAAGACTTTGGCTCTTAGCACGGTGGCAAATGAATATGAAGCCAGGGATGAAAGGTGGGCGGCATTGGAGAGAGATCCACCAAAGGTTGGTTCAACGACGAGAATTAGAAGTTTATGTGCTAACACGTGTAGATTCTGAACCAGGATTGGTATGAGAGGAGAGGATATGTGGTTTATAAGAGAAACGAGAAGATGTGGTCTGAGAAGGACTCGAAGGGGAAGGAATGGTGGTTTCCAGCGGTGTTTATGAAGAAGGACATCAGGTAGAATGCGTCGCATAAAATGCACCAGGAGAACAGGGGAGAGACCGCCGGTTGATGAAGCCATGCAATTGAGAGAATTGAGCTAACAAGGAGGCGGGGTATAATTAGAGGCCCTGACATTGGCTAAGGTCACACGAAGGTAGGTTTGACAGTCAATTTTCTACTGCCGCCCAACTTTCACATTAGGGAGTTGTACTGGAACAGGGTGATGAACTAGAAAAATTGACAATTTTAAACTTCCATTTGTGTTCGAAGACTGATTGGGTTGTGGTTAGGCAGCCATCGATGATGAGGTTAGCGAGCAGCATTTCGTGATGGAGATGCAGTGCAATTGAAGCTGTGAGTTCGCCAGAAGGACGGACAAGTTCGCTCCGAGCTCTTCAATGTTTGTGAGAGGGCGAATTTAGGTGGATTGCGGGAACCATGTGGTTGAACGCATTAAGATTCTAAGGAACAATTAGATGTGCTCTCACGCTTGTAATTTCTGATAGCGTTAGCTCGATGTCGAACATTCGAGCTATCTCGGGAGCCGTCGAAGACATAGCTAAGAGAGACGTCTAAAGCATGGGTTTAGCACCCCAGAGCCTCCCCGGAGATCATTCAAGGAGATGACAAAGCTGGGAGCGAGCACTCCATGAATATCTTGAAGACGGCATCAAGGTGAAGAGACTATTACCAACTGAATGGTGGCGAGCCTCGAAAATTCGGGGTCTGTCAAGGAGGTTTCCGGAGTAGTACGATGTTGCCGAAGAGCAGCACACGAGCTCAGCGACTCCACGTCGTAGATGTATACGATGAGCTCTGAGACGGCGGCAGCAGACTCCTCTAACTGAAGGATGTCACCGCAATGCGGAAACACGAAGTTTCTATCATTGAGGCCTTTGACCAATTGTCGCCGATGTATTGGCAATGAGCACAGATACGTGAATCACCGCCTCTGCCTTCATCGCCGAAGATTTCAAAAACTGATCCATTATCACTTTCCTCATCTGTTGCAGAAGTTGGTGGCCTAGGAACTGCATTACCGTCCAGAGCGAGGCGTTTCCGGGTTGTGAGTCCCGCTTCAAACTCAATCAAATGTTTGTTGCTAACATTAGAGGCCATCGAGATTGAGTATCTGTATTCGCAGAGGTTGAATGCGAGCAGATGCCGTTAAGCTTCTAGCAATGAAGATTCAAGTCTTCTCGGCACAGCCGGGCTCGGTTGGCTGACATGAACTCTGCTTGTTATCTGGGCCAAGAGGTATGAGTATCAAAGTTTAGGGCGCCTTTGTTTCTCTACGTAGGGAAATATTGGCCAACGCTAAGAGAAGTTACTTGTGGTGCTTGGGTGAAGTTTTCTTATCTTGCTTACCGCTTAGAGAGAGCTCTCCTCAAATTAGGCACGAAAGCGATAATCCCTAATCCTTGTATAATTTCCCAGATCGGAGAGATCCAAGTGTTTAGGATTGACTATAGTACAAGACTTATGTAGAAATATAGAAAATGACGACGTGCCAACGGAGCTTGAGTTGCTCGAAGTCAAAGTACCCTGCATTTGTCTCGCTACGGCGAGTGTCTCGCTATACAGGGAGGGACGTTAATTTGGAAACCATTTTCGGTATTTGGCCGTGGTGACACTGCCTCTGACCTCTCACAGAGGACGCAAATCGTCCTGGGGAAGTGTGTACTCCCGTACTGTACGTAAGGTACTTTCGTACACCAAGCATCGGTGGGGCTGTTTAGCGAGCCCAGAAGCGAGAGCCTAGTCCCCCCGCGGGGACCAAAAAAAAAGGAAGAAAGAAGAAATGAAAACCACACAGTGCAACCCATCTTTGAAATCTAAACTCGATGCTGGTATTCAGGGCGGCCATCTTCAAACAAAAGTTGATACCCGTTGTGCAGCAAAAAGCACAAAAGAGAGACAATCAATAGTCGCACTGAGCTGTATA
>Ga0307515_10023151_pt1 | contig 10902 bp, 13 predicted proteins | sample 17_EM_MG_FD_194513 | JGI IMG/M metagenome (GOLD analysis project Ga0307515, IMG submission 194513) | Populus trichocarpa ectomycorrhiza microbial communities from riparian zone in the Pacific Northwest, United States - 17_EM | ecosystem: Host-associated > Plants > Roots > Unclassified | place...
CCCGGCTTGCGCTTCTAGGACGACTCTGCTTGAAGCAGCTTTCGGTCCTCTCGACCTTCTGCAGGAGACGGCGTGTTCTTCTTATTTTAGCCTCTATTCGCCGCTCTTCCTGCTGGTCTTCCTCCCAAGCCGCGCCGTCTGTTACTGTGCTTTGCCACCCCGACCCAGCCGGTCTCAATTTTCTGGCTAAAACCTTCTAACAAAGCATACGGTCGAGATGCGCAAAAGTCTTATTTTTTTCTGCGCAACACCGATTATTTCGCCCCCAATGCTTGGTATGCATATCTCTTGCCTTCCTTTCAGCACGACGTCCCTGCTTCTCCAGAACACTGCGCGTTTGGACGCTTCTCGGGACATCACCTCTGAGTACGCGATGATCGCGTACTCGCCGCAGGGTCCGAATTGGATCGGTCCCCGCAGATTCGCGGATCAAAGCACCTAGTGCACAGTCCCTGTATAGCCCCTTCGAGATCAAAATCCCTGGCTTCATCGCTGACTCTCGTCCATCTCCAGTTTCGCGCAATATGGCTCAGACATCGAGCAGCGCTCAATACACTCCGATATTGGGGCAGACCGAGCTACCTCAAGAGGACTACGGCCTCCACGCGCCGCAGCCGCAATACTACGATGCGCCCAGCGCGATGCAATCGATGAATTCGCTCTCGCCGAGCCCCCGACCCTTCGACTCGCTTCACGGACCGGGGAATGACTCGCAGTTTAGCGCATTTCAGTCTTATCGTGACGACCCGCGCGACTTATCCACCTCGCATCTCCCCATGGGCGAAATGGGCTCGGTACGCCCGCACCTGGCGGAGAAACACGGGACGTACGCCGCGCCCCGGGAGCAGGGCAAGAAACGCATTACACTCATTCTCGTCGCGACCATCGTCTTGCTGCTCATCGCTGTTGCCATCGGGTTCCTTTTGTACTTTGCCGTCCTCCGGCCCAAGTCCAATAATAGTACTAGCGACACTACCACCACCAGCAACAGCAGCACAAAAACGAACAACCTTATCACTTGGGGCAATGACGGATCGTTGGTTGAGATGGAGGACGGCAACAAGTTTACATACGGCAATAAATTTGGTGGTTATTGGGTGTTTGACCCCGCAAACCCGACCAACAACTCGGCCCGGGCGCAGAGCTTCTCCCCTGCGCTCAATGAGGAGTTCAAGTACGGCGTCGATCGTATTCGAGGGTGAGTCGACCCTTTCGCCTCTACTTCCCCAGGGCACAGTTGCTAAATTTCGAAGCTCCACAGCGTTAATATTGGCGGCTGGCTCAATTTGGAGCCGTTTATCACCCCTGAGTATTATGAAGAGTTCTACCCCAATGCTGTCGACGAGTGGACCTTGTCGCAGCAGCTCCAGGCCAAGTACGGCAACCTTGACAAGATCGAGAACCACTACAAGACATTTATCGTCAGTCCACCACGTTACCTACGTACATTGGCGATCATTTCTAATGAGGTACAACCTAGACCGAGAAAGACTTCGCATTGATCGCCGGCGCGGGCCTCAACTTCGTCCGCATCCCCCTCCCATTCTGGGCAATTGAGAAGTACGACAACGAGCCGTTCTATGCAAAGGCGTCCTGGAAATACTTCCTCAAGGCCATCCAGTGGGCACGCAAGTACGGTCTCCGTATCAACCTCGACCTGCACGCCCTGCCTGGCTCGCAAAACGGGTGGAACCACTCCGGCAAACGCGGCACGATCAACTTCCTTAGCGGGGTCATGGGCGTTGCCAATGCCCAGCGTGGACTCGACTACATCCGCGTCCTCGCCGAGTTTATTTCCCAGCCCCAGTACAAGGACGTTGTGCCGTTCTTTGGTATTATCAATGAGCCGAATATCGGCTACACTCCGGAAGGTTTGGCTGTTCTTAGGGCCTTGTGAGTCGTACTTCCTACTCTCCTCACGAGCCGAATAGGTTGCTGAGTGCACGTGACGATGTTGTAGTTATGCGGAGGCGTACCGCGTCATCCGCGAGGTCGGTGGTGTGGGTGCTGGAAATGGCCCTTTTATCTCGATCCATGAAGGTTTCGCGGGCGTTGATAAGTGGGCCGGGTGGCTGAGCGGCGCTGATCGTGTGGCGATGGATACCCATCCATACTTCGCTTTCGATGGCGCGTCTCCGGATCCATTGGCTGCTTTCATTCCTAAACCTTGTGCCCGATGGGGCGAATCTACTGCCAACGCGATGAAGAACTTCGGGCTCACTGCTGCGGGCGAGTTCAGGTATGCGGCTGTTCAAAGAGTTTGTTATGGATGAATGGCTGACGCCTTGGATAGTAACGCCATCAATGATTGCGGGTTATATCTGAACGCTGTCGGTATCGGTACTCGCTATGAAGGTACTTACCCCGGGGCCGGCACCGCAGGCGGTAGATGCTCGACCTGGAACGACTGGGACAAGTGGGACCAGGCGACCAAGGACGACTTGAAGCAGTTTATGATGTCCAGTATGGACGCTTTGCAGGTCAGCACGCTATCCTCAGGATTATGTTCGACGCTCGCTCACTCCCCGGCTCGCAGAACTACTTCTTCTGGACATGGAAGATCGGTAACTCGACTGCTACAGGCAAAGTCGAAGCCCCCTTCTGGTCGTACCAGCTTGCGTTGGAACAAGGCTGGGCACCGACGGACCCCCGCGAGGCGGATGGACAGTGCGACCGCGTCGGGGCGCCGTTCAACCGATTCACCGGCCAGCTCCAGTCGTGGCAAGTCGGTGGTAATGGTGCGAACACCATCCCCACCCTCGGCCAATACAAGTGGCCTCCAACCGCCGTCGTCGGGTTCACCAACGCCGCTACGCTCCCGACGTACACCCCCACTGGGCCCATCCCCACTCTCCCTGTCCCGACTTTCACCGACCCCGCCGCCGACCCCCAGAAGACGATCGATATGGGCGACGGTTGGAAGAACGATAACGACACGACGTTGATGAGCGTTCCTGATTCCACATGCCCCTACCCGGATGCATGGAATGCCCAAAGTGCTACTGTCCCCGTGTGCGGCGGTGCTGCCGCCAAACGACGGGAGATGCTTGCAGGAGGACCGCTCGCTGCACCACCGCCCGATGGGCGATGAGCGTCCCGTGCCCTCGTATCCCAATTTCTTCGGGTATAGCCGTAGACTCGCGTCGTCGTTTCCTTTCGTACGGCCTTCTGGGGATTGCATCATTTCTCGACGGACTTTTGTGTGATAAATGTTGACAAAAACCTCCTTTCCAACACACGCTGTTAGATTTGTGTGTTACGTTTATCGTTTCGTTTTCTTGCATTGTTTGTTTGTGTTCTTACATCAAGCCGTCTCACGATTTCACATGCCTCAGACGTTTGTTCCCTTCACGTCTGAGGTATGTCGAATCCTTTCCCGCTGTGACTCGCTACTTATGTATTATCAGTTTATATTTTATAGGTATCTACAATGTAGACGTTTGTACCCTTTCACGTCTGAGTTTATATTCTATGCACGCGCACACTTCAGCTCCCTCATCCGTTTCCAAGGCACCGCCCCTTACATCACTCTACACACTTCATTGGTCTGCCTGTCACGGAGGTTGCGTCTTTTATCCTTATTCATTGGGTCCTCCTCTCAACCCCTCGTCATTATTGTATGATGTCGGACCTCTCTCGCCGATCCACTCGTTTAGTCTGTTGACCACGCTACGCTCAGCTTCCTCTGCACCGTTCCCTCTTGTTGGTTCTTGATGTCTTGATATTGCCCTTTTGGGGTTTAGGGAATGGACTTGAAAGCTACCCTCGTTGGTGAAATCTTCGCTTGACACAACTGAACGTACGAGACAAACATGAAGTTTGCGATCGATTACCTAGTCGAGCATACGCGGGTTCTACAATCAAGGGTTCTATAATCCGCTTGTGGTTGGAACGCCGCCTTGTGGTTCCCAATTTGCATTTCCTTGGCCAAACAAGGAATTCCACCAAGTTTGCGGTGGAGGTATGCTAAGATAAGCATACCTAGAGATTTAGAAAAGCTTGTTAGGTGGGTAAGGAAATACTGGGCGCAAACTTCAGAGTGCTTCCAAAATCGCAAGATTGGCGAGATCAGCCTTAAAGGCAACATCAATCACCATTCCTAATAGTGGATATATCCAGCCCCCATATCTATGCCGATATTCATGACCTGGGTGGAAGGACACATTTAGGGGTTTCATCCATTAATGGGCGAATGACCTCAACGACGGACCACTCGAGTTACACCATACCAAACAATCTTGAATATGGGAGAGGGAGTAAAATGATGTAAAACCCAAATATAAATGCGAGGAGTGGCCCCGCGAGAGGGATAAATGCGGCAATGATGGGTTCGAGACCGACCTAACGAATTAGAAGTGATTGAAATTAGATGATGAGAAAGAAGTGAATTGAGTTACCTAAATTCAGGTGGTTAGAACGACCACTGACCTGAAACGGCAAATCTCGCGTTTGCAGTGAGTACCATTAATGCAACGACGACGGGCACCGAGGGTTAAGCAAACTGGCGTCAGCTTAGGCTTTCGGTTCTCGCAGATTGTCCAATTAGGATGAGAATGAATTGGTTTATAGGTCTTCCATGCCCTCTACTCTATTACTATCGATCTACCCCCAACATGTCGACCTCAGAGGGATATTAGGCGTGAACGAGACGTCGTGGCATAGATGTCGCAGTAGCGACTCGTCATACATGATAGATTCCTCGGATTCTTGTTCAAGGGTTCCTGTTGGGTCACCAGGAGGAGGAAGGGCGCCCCACTCATCCAGGAAGAGATAAGATAAGGGGTATATTCGTGCGTAGTGTTTGTCGTTATTTCGGGCTCGAGTATAGGCATGGTGGCCGGGTCGAAGTTTTGACCTTATGCTCTAACCACATTCGACCCGCCTCGTAAACTGCATTCTTACCGGCTTTCCTTCAACCTCTGAGGAACGAACCTTGTACAAGCACGAGTCCGATTAGTTAAATACGCCGAAAAATCTTCGTCACCCGACATTCTGTGTCCGAGGAACGGCCTTCCTTTTTCTGTAACCTCTCCAAGGCCAGTACACAGTGTCAAGTCGAACGTTGTTATCACTTTAATAACCAGGAGTGCCATTTACCTGGGCGATATAAAATCAATCTGGCATTGGCTCACCTTTGAGGGGTATATATCACCCCAACGCAGCGAGTTTGCGCCTGAGAAATGGATGGAGGACCTGTTACACCCATTACACACCATCGCCAGCTTCCCCCTTGCACTTGACGGCAATACGGCGAGCTGCAAATATATTGCGGTGATTGAAGAAACGAGAGATCCTCAAGGACTACTTGTCTCCGTGGTTTCACGGTGCTTGCTTCGTGTGTCACAGGCCTACCAATATTCATTTGTTGCCCACAAGGTCCCCATTGACAAGAGCTCCGGTCAATTCAGGGTCAGGAGCACTGGAAAGCACTACTAGGAAAGTGAAATAGAACTTCGGGTTGACTCGAGAAGCGGCATGAGGGGGGTATCGGAACGGGTACGGATAAGAATAGAGTGGCTTTCGTGAGACGCCGTGGCCAGCGTGGTTTATTAGTTGAAACCAGTGTACGAGTACTTGTACTATCGAGAGTAATTGATCTTGGGCTTAGCCGCGGTTGCTTCCAGGTATCATAATTATCATTCGTTCTATCCTCGTCGTACCTGGATATAGACACAGTTCAGCAGTCTGTTTAGAACAGAACAAGATATAATATTGTTATATATATAAGATATGCTTGTCAGGGCAGGGTCAGGGTCATGTTTCCCCGTTCGTTTTTCGTTATTTGTCTCGCTCTTTCGACCTCGACCCAGACCGCTTGACCTTTGCGCACCCTCGTCGCCCAACGTGTAGTTTCCAGCCTCGAGAGCATTTTCTCCGGCTTTTCTTCAATCCCCGCTTATCCCTAGAAATCATAAAACCAACCCAAATGTTCGCGCTCACCAGACCTGCAATTCTCGCCTCGACCAAGCGCGCGTTTGCAACCACACCTACGACTCTGCCCCGCGGAGAGCAGAGTATCATTCCTCTAAGCAATGTCGAAGCCCAGTGGGCGACGCTAAGCACCGAGGAACAGGCAATCGTCCACCGACAACTCGCAGACCTGCAAAAACGAGATTGGAAGTCGCTCAGCCGCGACGAGAAGAAGGCTGGTTAGTGGATTATCTCTATGTTAACGGGACTATTGAAGCTTGCTCCCGGCAAGCAATCCCCAAAATATGTCTTCTTGAACACGCCGTTGTTAAAACAAGTAGAAGGACGGAATGCTGACGGTTTATCTCTTCATACTCTCCTTTCAACACTGGTAACAACATTTTGCACCTCCGCAACCTCGTCCCTTTCTTGTGGTCTGTGAACCAAATTGTCGGTAACCGACACGTCGAATCGTGGCTTGGATATTTCAAACCCTCACTCGGAAATCCACAATAATATCAAAATTACTCATACATCGGCTTATTCCCGAATACAGCCTACTATGTATCATTTGGACCCCACGGTCCGCGCGAGCCAGGCCATAGGGAAGGCGACGGTCTCAAAATCGTTCTTGGCGTCGTGGGCTTGCTAGGAGTTTCGGGACTCCTCTATTCTGTCATCCGTTCGATGGGTACGCCCCTTCTCCTTGAGCTTGAATTTCCTTTGGTGTTATCCTATCGTAGCCCGGAATATTTGCAGAAGGATAGGCCGGCCGGCTGTGGACCGCTATCCTTCTGGTTATTGAGAACCTCTACTAACGTGATCTTCCGCTTGTAGGCCAACCACCACCGAAGACTATGACGCGCGAATGGCAAGAAGCCTCAAACGAAAAGGGGCTCGAACAGAAACAGAATCCATTCACTGGTACGTTGCTCGGCTTCTTCTCTACGCGCCCACTCGTCCATCCCCTGTCGTACCCGACCTATGCGCCCAGCGTACCCTCATGCGTTGAAACCTGCTAAGCACCTCTTCTACAACCTCAACAGGTGTCACAGCAGAAGGATACGACGGCAAAGGCCACATACAGGGCAAATAATATCCCCTCTTATTCTCCCCAACGAACGAAGAACCAAAGGCCGACTTTTTCTTGGACGCGGACTTCTCTCCTTCCGTTTCCCCGCCGTCCTTGTACCCTCCCTTCTTCCACGAGACTCGTTCCGTGCCCTCACCCGTCGATCCTCGGATGTGTGTCTTACCTCCTTTCCGTTCGTGTTTATAGAAGAACGTTGCTCCAAGACAAAGGTAGTGCGGTGGTTGTGCGTTGAAGAGTAGATACATGCTCAGGTGGACGACTGGCACCCTTTCTGCCGCGCGCGGAGCAAGGATCCGCTGAAAATCCTCGGGGTCATTAAGTCACTATGGTATGCGCTCTACGACGACGCATTCGAGGGGCGATACGGATTATAGCCCTGAGTGTATCCTACATCTCTCTAAAGGCGACCAAGGTACGAATACCCGAAGAGCACGGGTTTGAATGGTGCCGTTCAAGCTTTCGGCCGGCGAAAAAGAACGCTGGCGATTATTCAAGCGTAATGGATAATCATATCCCACACCTTTGTCAGTTTTTGTTCTTCTGAATGAACACCATCTCCTGGCCGATCCCACCCATTCCAATCTGTCTTCTTGCGCACGCGCACATAGGTTAGTAATCCTTGATGCGAGAAAGCAGCGTTCTCTTCTCCCGCTCCTTGCGATGTGGAAACACGGACGACCGAAAGTTGACACTCGCCGCAGGATAACCGGTACCGGCAAGATATCGCTGAATGGAAGTCGGCCCGATTCGACGTCCTTGCTACAAGACTCACACCGGATGTCCGCAGCTTCGACGTGGTATTTAATGTTCTTAGGCCTTGCGGTAAGCAACATTAATCCCACATCTCACTAAGTATCGATGGCTACCGTCTCCCCTACTAGTACCAACTCCAAGAACAAGATGGAATATGGTCAGCCGGTACCCGAATCGGGAGACGAGTTCACTAGCCTGACCAGCCACAGTTCGTCTTGGCAAGTCGGGGCTCAAGGTCTCGCGCATTATCCTGGGGTGCTTGTCCTATGGCACAGGTTTTGACTGGGCCCTTTCCGAGAAGGAAAGCATCGAGCAAATCAAAACTGCTTATGCTCTTGGTATCAATGTGCGTAGCTCCTCACGATATCCCACCTTTCTCTAACCTGCCTTCGTCAGACGTTCGACACGGCAAACTTCTACTCAGGTGGCCAGTCCGAAATTATCCTCGGCAAAGCCCTCAAGGAGATCAATGCCCCACGCGAGTCCTTCGTCGTCATGACAAAGCTTTACTTTCCGACCCTTGCGAATGGAGAAATGACTATAGATCACCTCATGGCTGGGGGGCAACCTGATGATTTCGGTCTGGTGAATCAGTGGGGCCTCTCGAGGAAGAACATCTTCGACTCCGTCAAGGCCTCTCTCAAGAGACTCGACGTAGAGTATATTGACGTACTCCAGTGTCATCGGTTTGATAACAATGTGGAAATTCCCGAAATCATGAAAGCACTCGATGACGTAGTGAAGAGTGGAATGGTCAGATATATTGGGATGTCCTCCTGCTGGGCTTGGCAATTCCATGCTATGCAGAGTAAGTCGTCTCAGCTCTCGCCGAGACTAGCTATTGGTTTTTATGACGCAACCCCGCCCAGATTACGCACTCACCAATGGATTGACACCGTTCATTTCCATGCAAAACCATTATTCTTTGCTCTACCGCGAAGAAGAGCGAGAGATGAACCCTCTCTGCGAGGTAACTACATTTTCTACAGCTCAGCAAATCTGTTGGCTCACTTCACCCCCTGCTGTAGTATCTTGGGGTTGGCTTGATCCCATGGTCTCCACTTGGTCGTGGTGTTTTATGTCGTCCCCGTAATGGCGCCGATACCAAACGCAGCCAGACGGATGTCTTCTTTTCTCTAGCAACAGGGACTCAAGTTGCGTCTGATTCGATTGTCGACAAGTAAGTCATCTTGCACACTACCTAGGTCTTCTGTTGAGTGTGCAATACAGGGTTGAGGAGATTGCGAAGAAGAAAGGGGTGCCAATGGCTCAAATTGCGATCGCTTGGATTCTCTCCAAAGGCGTCACAGCTCCTATTATCGGCACTACATCGCTCAAGAATTTAGAAGAGGCTGTGGAAGGTGTGAAGGTCAAGTTGACACCCGAGGAGATCAAGGAGCTAGAGGCACCGTATGTTCCCAGGGCAGTGTATGGACTCCTCGACTAGACCTAAGACATAGCACAATATTCCAATTTGATTACGTTGAAATCTTATGAGTTTTTTCTTGGAAAGAACTGTTGGGAGTATATTGAGATCACCCCTTCGCCTCTCATGACATGGAAGATACTGGTACTCCGCATTCTATAGCTACTATATGAGTGGCAGTGCATATTTCAATTCGAATATCACCCTGAAGCAACGCGTATATTAGCCTGACTATTTCAGATCCGGTCAACAATACTATTGCCCTAAAACATGTCCAACCGACTTCATTGGCCGATAACTCAGAAAAATTACAATCGAGTATGGACAAAGGCAAACCATTCCTTCAATTGCTTGTTCTTTCGGTCCAACCATCAGACCTCCAAACCTAACACTGCTATACATCACCAAACACCTATAATGACACCTCTATTATTGTAATGGTAAGGTTCTAATGTTTCTTGGTGCAATGGTTGTTCGACCGGCGGTACCTAACCTTGAACTCGCATTTGTCTCGAACGACAACAAAGACGGCTACAGAATAGAAACAGTAGCATTCCCACTGAAGAAGGAAGTGGGTGACCCACATCTCATAGTCTTGCTGCTAGTCGAGGTACAGTCTCCCTGTGTCCTGTCATCAAGGTTCCCTCAGCTCAGCTCAATGTGTGGGTTGACTGTTTTAGAGCACTAAATAGAACTGCTCACCGAAGGATAATTAACTAAGTGCTCGTGGGGATAACAAGGCCGCAGTCGAACTCTCGAAATCGGTTCACGCGCCTGACACTGCATCCGACCTCCCCATAGCTCACACCTGCCAGCCGCTATCAAGAGAAATCAGGAGGAACATACAGAAGGTTTGCGAATCCTGGCCCAATGGGTCGCAGTGGCTCTCTCCAAGCACTTGCAAGGGGGCGTTCTTGCGGATGGCACAGGAAATTCAGCGCTACATCAGGAGAAAAGAACCACAGAGGAAGGTAAATGTTGTGATACCCTCACCCTCCATAGGGTAATCCATGGTAGAGACCAGTATCGTGGTTGCACCGCTGAAAAAAGATGCGAGAAAATTAAAGGATGTGCTTAGGGAGAAACCCCCTAAACATCTGGTACCTTTTCCACCTTCAACACCCAATCTCACCAGGGTACACACTGCGAGTATAACCAGAAAACGACGCACGGTGACGCAGAGCGGTGTAGCACCCCCGCGCCCCTTCCAAAGAAACAAGGTTATGTATGCAATTGATGTTGCCGTATTACCGTACTCGGTTCTCTCCTGTAGTCAGTGCTGCGCGTGAGGGGGCTATAACCACCAGGGCTTGTTGGCCAGTAGCTAGCACCGTATCTACGAACATCATGTGGCTGATTCTCTTAAGATGACCTGCAGTTGTTCGGGTATTCTTGAAATTCTCTATCATACATAAAGTCTCTTCCGTTGTCCATAGACCTATATACAGTGGCGACCATTTCAGGGGATTTCGTGTCCAAAATTACATTCTGGCAATGACCAACAGCCAAAGTAAAGTAGAGTCTCATGGTGAGTTATCCATGACAACGGCATGAGGCCATGCTTCAATATCTGAAACGGCATCGGCGCAATCGACGAAGTGAGGGATCTGGAGCAGAGGGGCTCACCAAAGTCCAAAAGTCCAAACTACCTCTTTGTACCCTGGCTCTGGAGGGCCCAGAAACGTTCGAAGGGTTGCTCGTGCTCGTGCTCGTCCGCGAA
>Ga0307515_10023152_pt1 | contig 10902 bp, 16 predicted proteins | sample 17_EM_MG_FD_194513 | JGI IMG/M metagenome (GOLD analysis project Ga0307515, IMG submission 194513) | Populus trichocarpa ectomycorrhiza microbial communities from riparian zone in the Pacific Northwest, United States - 17_EM | ecosystem: Host-associated > Plants > Roots > Unclassified | place...
CAGCACAATACCCTAGGGTGTGATTAATATTGTGGTCCTCCATGGAATGTACCTCCATGGCATGGGAGGAACCTGGAAATAACTTTATTGGACAATCGGGTGTTCCTGATTACTTTTTTTGGTTGGGAAAGGGAAGACATGCGTTATGCACCATCACGCCTACGCGCTGTGTGTGGGACTCCAGCAGGGCTCGCCAGTGGACGGCATGCCCTGTGTCCTACCCACTAAACACCCCGTGCCCCTGATTACTTCGGAAGCTCGAGGGTGGGTGACGCCTTGAATTTGGTCAATCATGCACCTTGTGGCAATCCACCGGTTCTTCACCACTAGAATTGTAAGCAATGTATTCACAGGAAATGGAAATGATTTTTGCGACAATGTCAAACAGTTTGTAGATCGCTGCAGCTGTGCATGGCGCACACCGAGTCCCACTCAATTCTCATTGTCTCGCCTCAAACCGCCACGGGTCTTGTGAAGTGAGTCAGCAAGGTCCAAGTAAGCGGTAACAAGCGTGTTCTGTCGGAAAATCAGCAATGCCCTCCAGAGTATCAGTAGAAGAGACCTTACAGTATCTAACACCTCGCTGAACTTGGAGATCGGACCTCCTATCTTGAGTGAGCCCATTGGTTGATGAGGAGTGGCCCTTTGAACTGCCTCGGCAATTTCGGCCATCCGTTGCAGGGACCCCCAGCAACCCGAATATCCAAAACCAATAGTATTGAATGATAGCGTGCGCCTTTTACTGATCAGCCACTATTATCTAACTCTAGCCTGATTTGCTCACCCTCGCTGGGTCGCAGAGTTGCATAGCTCTATCAAGTTCGCTTCCGTGAAGTCACATGCTCCGTCAGACAAGAATATTACGATGGGTACCCTATTGCGGAATAATTAGCATCAAATCAGAATTGGTAAATTAGGGACTATTTTGTACCTATCTGGGCTCCATTGCGATTCCATCACCGCCTTAACTTCCTCGATTGCGTGGTCATAATCTGTTAAAAACCCATTGTGCTTCCCAATGAGACAATCGACCAGCTCTTCGGGGTTCTTTGAATTGTCGGTACAAAGAATTGTCTTTGGCTTCAAGTCAGGTCACATTTCCATGAGACAAAGAAAAGCTTCTAACCTTTGCTCGAGAATCAAAAAGAATGATACTGGTAACATCCCGCGGATCAGGGTTTGAAGCCTGACGAGCCACCCAAAAGGCGTAGAGGGAAGAAATGACTGCCCCATATCGATTATTGTGATTAGAGGAAATTCTCGCAGCGACTGGTGTCCGTTTAATAGGTAAGTGATCATGTGAAGCCATCGACGCAGACCTGGAAAGTCGTTTAGCTATGATCACCTCGTAACAGCTATAATAGTACCTGTCTATAACCAGTATGCTGAGTGTGTTGTTAGGTTATTGCCCCTTGAGAGTCAAAGGTCTCGAACGTACATATGGAAGATGGCATTATCTGGCTTTGCACACGGAAACAGATGCCCATTACGACTTATATATCCTTGGGTAATTGACGCAAGATCATCAGTTGTAGCAGGCTTATGGAAGAGGGGAAGCACGCAAAGCGAAGTTTCGTGATCTTGGTCATGTTGTGGATCTGAAACGACCTTAGTGGGAGGGTGGGACCCTGAGCAGATAAAATACATACCTGGGCAGAGGTAATTGCTAAAGATATCGAGTCAACATTTGGAGCTATGTCAATAGACTATGCGTACCAGATTCCAAAAATTTCACGATCTTCCTTATCATAGGGATCTACGACCAAGATCTCAATGGTGTTTTGCATCCTGTGGAGAAACTCACCCATAAAACCTAAGATTGTAAGGTGGTGTTAATAACTGAACAACCGTTGCAAAGCATTTGACAGACCGCTTCTTTCCCAGAACTTATCATGGACTATCCAATCCAACCTTTTCTGCGGGTCGTTCGTCTCTTCTATATGCCGAACACCATCGCCTCCTGCGCAATTCCCCAACGTATCAATTCGGCATGTATCAATGTGGAGATGCCCTCGGCCCATTTGGTTGCAGACCATAGAGCAAATCATTGGGGCTCCAGAATCTCCGCTGGCGAACCGGCGCCCGTTCAGCTCGAAAGTGGCTGTCGAGTCGCCTTCAACAAGCCAAGAGGTATTAACCATAGATCCATGGCTGGTCATGTGTACTTCCTGGGCATGATCTGAAAGAGAGTTGTACCAATTTGGTCGTTTGCTAGTGAGAATCCGATCGGTACGTACTGAAAGGACAGGTGCAGAAATATTCGCAATGGGGGCAGCGAGTTTCGCAATAATGGAAGTCGCTACTTTCGCTGTGCACATGCTTTCCCGCGTGGCTCAATTGGTGGACAGGAATGAGGATAGCACACTTGAGATAACGGGCCTCTTGGGTTTGCTTTGGGTGGGATGAGATAGTACCTTGATTCACAGCCTTATTGCTGACCTTGGTAAAATCGAAACGCTCGTAACGGCCATCAAAGGTGGAGTGTGCTTGTTTTGGTACTGGATCGACTTGACAGATACCCGGCCCATCACACTTGTTGGGACACGGGTGAGTATTTCTAGGATTTCATTAATTATGAATCGCGATTCAGCCAAACATTCATACCCGCATAGGTGAATCGCGCCTTCCTTCAAGGCATGGAAATGGTCCCTCGAGGAGCAGTAGTTATCACAGTCACGAAGCTGGCATTTAATTGGACAAGGTTGACTAAGACCGCATTGGTGTAGGTCGTGCTGATCGCGGCTATCAAAACGTGAGATCCTGAACAGTAAAAGGCTGCACACTCACCAGTCGACGATGCATGCATCTGGACAGGTATACCCGTCCGGAACTTGCAGGCTACATGGCTTATCGCAAGAATGGGCACGAGCGGAACACAGGTGTCCGTCGTGGTCGTTGTGGCCAACGTCCTATGTTATCACGAGTGAGGGCTGGTCCGAAAAAATAGGGAGGACATACCTTAGCGCATTTTTCTAGACATCCGTTGTGGCCGAAAAGGGCACATTGGAGGTTGCAGTGGTGCTCAATCAGCCCACACCTTGAAATAGGTGAACATTTATAGGCCAGTTCTGGTGAGTAAACGTACAGGTGGTTCCCGGCATGTCCGGCTCTGAAAGAAGGGTTATCGAGGGGGTTCTACTTGACCTTGGTATCATTCACTCACCTGAGGTCGCAGATAGGAACCTCTGGCCCCATGGGACTCCCATGCTGTTCTAGGAATGTACATGGTTGGGGGCACTTGTGGTTAGTTGTGCATTCGTGAACACCTCCGTGGTTGCGACGATTCAGGCAAAGAAGATCGCAAGCATGACATCGACTTCCACACAGGGTAATGGATGTAAGGATGCCATGGCACAATCGGTCGAAACAATTATTTAGATCTTTGATGTCTGGATGGTTCTTGAATCGCGAAGTATTGGCGTCGAGCCAACAACGAACATGCTCGATTCGTGCCTTTGCTAGCCCTGTAAGGTGGTTGTTAAAGCAGCCGACGAACTCCTCCTCGTGAACGTTGAACCGAGTGGCCATTCCTTCCCAACTCAGACGCAGCTGCTCCAGGCAAGCCACCTCGTTCAAATGGAGATTGCTATCAGGATCTGCCACCTCTGCTACGAAAAATGTTCCAGGAATATTTGGACCTTCAATGATTTCCGCAGTATCAAGATTCTGGATTAGTGTCAATGTACGCATGATGCTAATTCATCGAACGTTGTTGCAAGGACGTACGGTGAGACTCGAGGGGCTCGAGGAAAGGGAGCTCAAGCGGCCGAAGGCCAGCACCATAGGTACTAACGGTCGCAAGATGGCTGCACGTTGAGCGGACAGTGTATCTGTTCAAGTGGTCGTTAAATAGTTGCATTGACGTGGAAGGCGTCTTCAAACCGGAGATGGAAGTCCAATCAAATTTCTGTACAACAGATAAATGTATGGTCGAGTGACGGGATTATCCCCAAGTAGAGGGCGTTACCTTGACCTTCGCCATCAGCATCTTGAGAACCTGGAGGAACTGTCCAGCTGAGGCGAATGTCACAGGCTGAGCGTCAAGGCGATCTTTCAGCTCGCTAAACTCTTCGTAGAAAGGCTCGGAACCAATCACGGGCCATGGAAGAATGGTTACTTCGCCCTGATGGAGGCAGCTTATGAAGTTATTAGACCTTTCATTTCGAACCATTTTGGAAAACTTCAGTTCAAACCTGTGGCAGACATAAGCCTTGATAGCGACAGGAGGCTATTCACTCACTCCTGCACAATTCCGTCTCTATCTTTGTCGAGGACATCCTAGCATCCTAATTTTCAGATCCAGGCCCTGGCGAGTTGCCAAGCAGAATGTACCTTAATGATGATTGCAAGGGTCGACTGGAAGAGGTCTTTGTCTTTACTGAGATTCCGAAATTGTGTTGATGATTGGAAGCTCTGGAAATATTTCAACCTTGTTTTCTCTTGCTTGTAAGCCAAACCAATACCTTGAACGAGTCCGAGATATTCCGAGTGACCGCGAAATTGTTTCTGAAGAGCACCTGCAAGCATGTCAACCACACGGTGTTCATTGATTCTTGGAAGTATTGCGAACAAGATTTGAAATGGCAGCATTGAAAAGGACAAGGAAGGTATCTACAAATCGGTTAAATCACCAAAAGCCATTTGGTGATAATTTTCATGTACCTTCATGTCCTGTTCGTTCAATAGACCCTATCCCTAAGAAGGGCGTCAGTCCTCATGCGTTTGACATGCCTGACATTGAATACCCTCAAAATCGAGTGCCACAATAAGCATATCTGGGGTAGGGGTGATGGACAACCAAACACCTTCCGTACATCGCATGGCTGATCCAGCGAAAGATGAGTCGACGAAGTGGTTGAGTGCATAGCTCTTGCCAACGGATTGTTCCCCTACCACTTTCGTTAGTCAGGTTAAATTGGGGAATGAGGACGCACCCATTGATGTGACTACTTTGACCGGCTGCATCAAAGGATTATGGATTCATTTTGCCCGTGTACCCATGGGTTATACGTACGAGTTTGGCCAGATATGAATTCAATACGCTTTCATACCATCCGATCGACAGCCTATATTCCAGTCAATTGAGACGAGCAGAGAAAGGCGTGGCACTAACGAGTCAGCGATGTGGGGAACACTTTGGTTGAAGAGGGATTGTTCAAATTGCTCTGAGATAACGCCATTGCATAGAGGAATGAAATATCCAGAATTTGCAATGGCCAGTTGCAGCGGAACTAGGCAGATGAGACCCAGTAGCCAATCGCCAATTGGGAACATTGAGACGGAAACACCATGGTTGAAGGGGTCGAAGGACGGAACAACCTCGACGATGTAGTTGCTATCGGTAAAGTAATCTCCTGTGGGTTTTCCAGATGCTCGTTTGAAGGCCCTGATCAGGTGTGCGAAACGATTTTTGAAGAGGTCTGCCTGTTCTGAGGAAACGAATGTGAGGCACCGCGTGCTACAGATAGACTTCCGAGAAACCGATCGCTGGATTGTCGCCTCGACAGGGAACTTGTCCCAGATGTCAGCGTGGACGTCAATCAGAGGATTTGATATCCCCTGAGCATGGGTGGTCGCTCGTTGGGAACCCGATGGTCGATTCGAACGAAGTGTGAACTCGTCGTGTTTGCCCGTAATTCGGATCGCAACACTAGCGCAGATATTGTCATGTGGTTCAAGGTAGAGGAGGTGGATATTGTCACGCCGGCTGACAGCGGAAATATTCGGGGAGTAGAATGCTCCAGCGGTGGCATTGTGTTCTAACAGGTGTCCGTCGTTGGATCCCAAGGAGGCCCAGTGGAAGCACCTCAACCGACTGGTTGTTTGAACACTGTCGAGGATGAAGAATGCGGACTTGTCAGGAGAAGAGAATACAGCATTTACACATTCACCAAAATAGTGACGCTTGGGACTGGATGAGGTCGTTAGTCGTCGCTTTGTCTAGGTAAGGGTAGACGTCACCGGAATTGTTCCCGTTCAAATGACCAGAGACGACCAAACCCGTCATTCTGGAGTAACAGCATCTCCTTTGATCCAGACTGGAGTACAATGTGCTTAATAAGGGGGAGCGCGGTATTTTGATCATCTTGATACCACTTCGTCATGTCGACAGCACGAGTGGTTATGAGAGTGTCCGTTTGCTCGTCGAATGTGTGAATTCGAATCTCGATATGGTCCTATGTAATTCATTGTGAGCATTGGCCAAGCTACTGGGTCGATCATGCTAGCTAACCTGGCCAGAGTGAAGTTCGATTAATTTGTAACTACCTTGCTGGCTGACCTCGTCAAGGACAAATATCCTCGATGAGGCTACTCCAGGGAACGAGGCTTTGCGCGCTCGAGATCTGAGAGCGAGATTCAAATTGAAAATCTCCTCGATGAAAATGGAGAGCGTCCGGTCACCGTCTTCGACGATTGCAAGACACTTAGTTTTGCCAATGGGACGGAGTAAGCTGGGATCACGTTAGTATAGCTCGATTGGACAGGAACTCTCTCACAAAAGCGAGGCGCCATCTGGCAAGACAAATGACGGAGAGGCCACGCCTCCTTCCGAAACGACAGGGCGGAAGGGATGTTCAATGTCACGTTCAAGTGCCAGCGCATCATCTTGGTGGATCTCCAGGAGGCGTATTGTATAAAGTAAGCCAGGGGGACGACGATTTCTCTTCACAGCATTGACCGCAAACTCTATAAATCACGGTCAGAAATTGGGCATGAGGATTGCATCTACCACTACTAACGAGCACTTTGGTTTCCAGACCAAATGTTTGTGACATGGAGTAGAGTCCTGCGATAGTAGTGAGTCGGGCATACGGAGCATTGGAGTGCATCCTACGATATCCCAGGGGAGGTGTTGAGCTTTTCAAGTTCCTCGACTAGTTCTATGCGAAGGATGTTCCACCTATCGTGGTTCTTCAACTCAAAATTTTGGGTGAGGCTGTGGTCCAACTCTTCATTGGCGTACATTTTGAGTCTGTATTTCAATGTGGAAATAAAGGCGTTGATTGTTTCTTTTGCTCTGCGGTCGAGGATTCTTGCTGCGGTTTGTTTGATATCATTGGCCGTCCGCTGTTCGTGAGGTTTACTTGTTGCCAAATGGAGGGAGTCTATAAATTGGATGTCCTCTCTCAGGATATCTTCAGGATTCCTGGTAGCTGGGCGGTTCCAGCCTGATACACGTCGTTTAATCCAACCAAGCCTACTTTCGCTCGAAGACTCGCCACGACTCTGCAAGAGGCTTCTCTTCATACGGTCGTAGTCTGGGTCACCACTAAGCTGGAGTTCGATGGGTGGACGGTAGAGGTCCGCAGACGTCAAACACGCTGACCAGCTGATCAGTCTCGTACCACGAAATTTGCCAAAATGATTCACTTTCAAGCCATTCCCGGTCCAAGGGCTGATCATGGTCGTGGTCGTTGAGGGTCGACGTAAAACTCTCATGATTTAGGATGCTACAAATTGTGCCTCAGTGAGGAAAGCGAGGAGTGCAGTGCGACATACGGATAGGTTTTGAGAAGTTCCTCTAAGAATAAGCGACGCAGTAAGGTTTCCGCCTTGCGGAGTTTTCCCTCCACCAAGGCCGAACTCTGGGCTGCAACTGTTGAACGATCGATTTGTTGCTCTTCTTTGATTCTCTGTAGCCGATCTTCGAAGTTCTTGTATATGCTTGGGAAACGATTCGCTAAGCCATTCTCCAGGAGGTGTTGAAGGTCATAGAACCCAATATTTGGATCCAAACTAAGCGCCGCCTGTGAGCCGCCACTACAGGATTGTTAGATGATGAAACACGCCCCTGAATGTAACCTACGAGCATAGGTTTGCCACATCTTCTCGCGATAAGTAAGAAATTGGTCCCTCATCCATTCTCTCTGGGGCACGCTCAACAGTCAATATACCCTGGGCAAGTTCTCCAGCGACGATGGAGTGAATAGTTTGAGTAGGTGAGATTGGACCATAGCCAACCTTCAAGGGTCAAGTACAGATCTGGAGCTAGAACCAAAAAAAACTTACTGTGAATCCATCTTGTACTTTGGCAGATTCTTGCTGGTGGTTGATATGCTGGACCTGGAATCTATACGCCCGCTTTGAGGCTTGTTTGTTGGCTTGAGTCGCTTCTCCAACAAGCCCAGCAATGTCGGTGGAGTCCCAGTGGAGTTGGGCTTGATCTTCGTCTGAGATCAGACAAATAACTTGATTGCACAACTTGGTGAGATATCTGGGTTTAGATTTAGATGGCCAATATCGAGAGTAATTGTGGAGTGCAACCTCAGGAAAGTGACTCGATTGCGGGAAACCGAAGGGGACACGTCCCTCTCCCACGTAGTCTTCTCGGGCCAATATACCGCGTAGAAAAGGTCTTTTTCCACGTTTCGTGCATCAATGATGTACAAGCCCGTTCGGAAAGTGCTGGGTCCCCCTTTAATGGAATGATCCAAGATCGTGTGACCCCTGCAATAGACGGTCAAGCTTTGATAGTATGCATACGTTATTCCAGAGACATACATCGTGTTGTCAATGCACCCTGTGGTAGTAAGTAATTCTACGAGCTTTTCCAGACTACCGTAGATGCCAACCGGCCTGATACTGAGAGTATCTAATTGCTGGAAATCGACCTTGTTAAATTGTGTCAATACACAATACGGCGGACCACTGCGATCTCGGAGTACCTTGGTCTGGTGCTGGTAAGAACCCGGACAGACCATATTCGCGAATTGGGCAAACCCGGTTTCGTCTATGACAACTTTGTCGACTTGATAGAAGTAAGAGATCGGGCTTCTCATTATCTCACGCTTAGGCATCCCACTCACTTATACCCCCAGTACCTCGCTCGGTGACCAGATTTAAGAGACGGTACATCCCACGTGCTTGGGGGAGAGTTTCGACAGGCGTTGGTTGAGGCTCTGAGCCACCGGCTTCTCCGGAGTCAATCTCGGCGGGAGATGGGCCAGTGAGTTGGTCAACCGAGGATGGGACGGGTTCCATAATCGGTGGCTCATCCCCTGGTTGAGAACAGTCGAAGAACTCGTCATCAGACAGGGATTCATCATCTGTAAGGTCCGTTTCCGTAGTGTGATCGCAGATCTGCGGGTCCCCCACAGGAGGGGGGTGTTCAGTCGTGGTGTCAATGACACATGGTTCTCCTTTGGGTGCTGCGGAGTCAATGGTCAGATAATAGTAGGGAATTCGCGGGAACGACCCACAATCCATGCGGACAGTCGATCGGGGAGAGATCAAGGGTAGGGTCCGATTCCAGCCAGCTTATAATAAGTATCGACCAAGTCAGGCTCTGGGTGTCAAAGTCCTCGAGCCTGCCTTGCGCCTGCATAGGCCCAATTCAAACGCGAAAAGCCGAACATTCCAATTGGTGGGCCTTCGGGATTGTGCATGCAGAGACGTCGGGCTAGCGGACCTTTTTGCTAGGTCAGTGGAGTTGGAGGCTGATAAGGAACTGCATCACTGGAATTTCATTGGCTAAGTCAAAGGCAGAAGGCCTTTGTGTGATGACAACTGTCGTGGATGTCAATTCCACGGGTGATCTCAGAAGCCCAGGAGTTTTCTGATAACCATATGCAGTGCCGAGGAAGCTCAATAGATATAAACGAGGGATTTACAGGCTTGGATACGACGAATCCATGGCATTGAGAAGGCATTGCTGCAGGTGCGCCATTCTTGTTAATGGTAGCGTCAAACCCACAAGGTAGTAGCCTTTTTGATGGAGATCGGTGAGCCTCCGCTTGTCTCCCACGCCAAATGGTCATGTGCGCCGAATGGGTTATGTACGTCGTGTTCGCTTGTTCATGTACGTCTGATTGTTGGAGGCGAGGTGGCACAACCTCACGGGCTACGCACACTGCTACGCCACGATCGAGCTATCACTATTCCTTGCCAGATGCCGATGTATATAAGCATGACATTTGGTTACGAATTGGGGGAAAGGAGAGAAATGCTTCATGCACCGTAGCGCCGTAAGGCGCCCTGAGTGGGACCTTGCATTTGCCCGCTGGACAAATCTGCCACCTGACCTACCAACTAAAACCCATTCCTGTCATATTTCAATACCGTCCAGATGTAAAGATGGGCCAATTCAAGCGCAGAGATCTTAGAAACTACCCAGAAGCTTCAAAGCGCCTCGGAATACACTTGGTAACATATTGAACTGTGACCCTCTATGCAAATCCTTGGCCAAACAACAGGGTTCACCAAGGAGAGTAGGTATGACCATGAAACGAGGTGTGATATCATTCCGTGGTCAGGTATCAAGCCAAAAATGGTCCGAAATACGCACTAGGGATATGCTGGTATCGATGACATATACTTTAGAAGCCCCTTGGGCGATCTCGAAGTGACCGACCCCGGTTACGATTCAACATTAATCAACCCTCAACCAGATGCCAAAATCCCTCGCCCCATCAATCCCTATCACCTTAGTCAAGAAGAAGAGGGGATCATGGACGAATGGACAGGTGGCATGCTTGTCAATTGGATGACCTACAGGGGCAAATGCCCAACCTGTCTTCTTCGCAAGTGACACGTTCGTTGCTCTGATATAGAGTGGCCATCGAAGCGAGGGACAGGCTAAGCTGTTTTGGTAGACCTGTGCCTGAGCCCAGTTAGCTATTCAAATATATAGCTAGTACTGAGTGTTTCAATTTCGTGACCGTGAGTTGGGCGCAAAGAGGCTTATATTCGCGTGTGCTCAAAGACCTTACTTTAAGATAGAGATCTATTATAACGGGTCCATATTAGCAACACGGCCACACAGGCACGAACAAAGTGGGTTAGCTCTGTAATCAATCACTGTCCTCTTCGTCTTCGTCACTCGCGGTGTCATTATCATCCTCATGCATCGGGGTGAGCATCTCGATAACAAGATTGGCGCCACCCTTAAGCGCCTCCACACCC
>Ga0307515_10023153_pt1 | contig 10902 bp, 6 predicted proteins | sample 17_EM_MG_FD_194513 | JGI IMG/M metagenome (GOLD analysis project Ga0307515, IMG submission 194513) | Populus trichocarpa ectomycorrhiza microbial communities from riparian zone in the Pacific Northwest, United States - 17_EM | ecosystem: Host-associated > Plants > Roots > Unclassified | place...
AATCTTGCTGACTTTTGACTGTTTCTTGTTTCTCTCTAATGTAAACATGTGTCTAAATTACATGCTCTGATTATAGAAATGTGTACATTCCAGAATCAAAACCCTCTTTTTTCTTTTTTTTTTGGTCTTTTGAGGATGAAAAGCCAAAACCTTCACATGCAAGTTTGGTGTTTTTGAATCACGGTAGGGTTACTCCCGTCCGAATAATTTACCACCGTCATCATCAGTGACGAATATTGAAGATGAGCTTCTAGTCGATCTTCTATCAATACCCATTGTTTTGTTGGTTACCCAAATTAATCAGTGGGTTTTTATAAACCTGCTGCAAAGTCATAAACCCAGCGATAATCGATGAAAGCTAAGTTAGGAGAGTTTGGGAGCCATTGTTCGAGGTTAGACATCAATAAGAAAAAGCATGTCGAGGCTCTTAAGCAGTTTGTGTGGTAGAAACAGGGGAACGATGAATGAGAAAGTGAAAAAAGCGACAAATAGAGTTAAATACAAGGAGGTACCTCTGCGGGGGTTGACAATGAGGTGTGTTGTTTCTTGGTTAGCTGCTCCGATTCATGGAAGCTGGAAAGCGAACCTGCGCATCTGTTTCTTTGAGCTGAACTGGGACGGTGTCCTGCTGTGCTGGGCCGCTGTTTCAAAGGAAGAAAATAAGGTAAGTTATTTGTTGTGCACGTAATGGTGCGCCTCTGTTCCAAGAAGCTCAAAAAGAAATGGGTGTGAGAAAAATCAAAGAGAAATGTTCCAAGTTGAAAGAAGAAAGTGGGGGCAAAACAGCCAGAGGTTTACTGCATGATGGAGAACTAAAGGGCTGTTAGATCACATGATGTAGTCTCCCAGAGAAAAATAAAACGCAACCACATAATATAAGTTTATATATATTTGCTGCACCAAGCAAGTGTTTGTGAGCTATTTTTTTAAACCTGTGCAGTGGAATTTCATTGTCGAATAGCAGACGCCTCCTTGTTGGTGGAGGGCAGTTTCATGGGAATCCACGGGCTGTTTCTGTGAGGATGTTGTTTCCTCATCAAAGTCCAGCGATGTGGAGCCTTCGACAACAGAAAAATGCAACAGTTCAGCCTAAAGAAATGCATGTTTAAACATATAATCAACAGTCCATATTCCCCAAGTCCCAGCAAACCTAGTAGAGATTGGAATCCATGTTCCTTTATGCCCAGTTTCAGACAGCAATCTAGCTTGCAACCGACGAAAGGGAGCATTGTTTTAAAACCAAAAAAGAAACAGCAACAAAGGGAAGCAGACAAAGCACGAAGAGCAAAAGACCCAGGAAAAAAAACAGGCAAAGAAAACCAGCAGCACAACCAAACAACGATAGCTGGAACGTAGGACTCCATAAAAAAAAAAAAGAAAAAAAAAAGAGAAATTAATGGGAGAAACAATTTAGCAAGAGTGTAAGGAAAACGATCAAGGAAATTGCAAAAAGAGCCAGGAAGCCCTCAAAAAGAGTGGCTGCTGCAACATAGGAATAGAAGGCAGGAAACACAGCATAACAGTTATCAAAGCAGAATAGGGCAGAAACCAACAAGGCAAGAAGGAACCTGCAACCCCCAAGAATCATTTGTGAAAAGCCAATCGAGAACAACACAGTAAACAAAGAGAAAAACAACAAAGAGAAACAGAACCGGGGATTCCCGTTCAACAGGCGAAGAAGAAAGAAAAACCTAGTAAGTTAAACCACCAGAACCACTATAACCTGGATCGCATAAAACAACTGAAACTGGAAACGATAAACAGCTTGAAGTCGTTGTAAATCCCCCAAGGGTAATGTTAAGCTCAGCTTAACAAGATTGAGAAAGAATAGCAAGAAAAGAGAATAGAAATTGAGAAAGAACAGAAAGAAGAGAGAGCAGAGGAGAAGGAGCAGAGATTGAGAAGAGAAAGGAGAACAGAGGGAAGAGCAGTGATTGAGAATAATGTTCTGTATTTTCTTCTCTCCAACACGTTTCCATACACCAGTTTATATACAAGCTTTATTCTTATACTAACTGTAACTATATTCAAGCCTGCTGACTCTAACGACTTCATTGACTCACTCAACTGCTTTTCTAACTAATTAACTACTAACTATATTCTTTCAATGCTGTTGTTGCTTCTTGTTGCTCTCTTTCCAGCCTTCATCATGTCTCCTAGTTCGTAACAGGTAATTCCAAAGCAGAACATGAAAACTTAAAGAGGACTGAAAATCACCAGCAAGGCCTCAATGAATCAGAGCAGTAGTCCTGTAAAGAGCCAAACAACAAGCAAAGAGAAAGAAATCACTAAAAAAGCTTAAAAGAACGCCGTAAACGAATAACCCAACAGTTCAAAGGACCCCCATCAAGCCTAGCGATAGAAAAAAACCGAAGATCCTAAACAAGCAAAAAAGATCATATAACATAAGCCGAACAACGTTTAGTCTAAACATCAAAACAAAATCAAAATCAGAAATAACAATCACAAAGAAGTAAATTCAAATGAAATACACACAACAACCAAACACTCAGCGCAGGCCAGCAGACCTCCAAAAAACACCAAAGCTCAGAACAGCAAGAACAAACAAAATCGATGGATCGTTGCAAACAACTACAACCAAGGCAAAAACAATCATTGAATGCACACAATACACAAAACCTAACCAATGATCAAAGATAACAAACAAACTTATCATAAAAATAAGTAAAGACAGAGAAAGTGTCACAGAACAACGAAATGAGCAAAACAAAAGGACAAGAGCAAACATCAAGCCATCATGAGAGCCAAGAGTGCATTAAAAAGAAAGAAACAGAAATCAGTGCAGAATAAAAAATAAAAAGAAACAGAAATCAAAAACCCAAGGATCCAGAATAAAGCACCATTAACCTGGATGAAAAAATACCTCACCAACAAACACACCAGCACCAGGAGCCCTAATCCACACCAAGCGGTTCCAAAACTCCCAAGGCCAAAGAAACCTGCGAGGAAAAAAACCAAAACCCAACTATGAACATCACCAGGAAAGAATTGGGTCAATGATCAAAAGCTATTAAGAAAGAGAGCAAAGGAGTAAAAGCAAAGAAAGCAGAGCCCACAGAAGCAAAGGACAAGTAACGATAATGGTAAGAGCAAAAAAAAAAAAAACACTAAGAGAGCAGGCAACTGAGAGAGACTGAAACTCTTGAGAAGCACAGCTAACAGACAACCCAATAAATCCAGCTAAAATAATGGGAAATCAACACACATTCCACGGCAACCAATACCAAACCCAACTCAAACATAACCAAACCAAGAAAATGAAATGAGAACAGGAGAAACAGCTCACCTGGTTGAACGCAAACCAAACTGAAAGGGAGAGAAGAGACAGTGTTTATGTTACATTCTGCACGTGTTAATAAACAAAGAGCATATGCGGAATAAGAACGAAGAAGAATTGTTAGCTGCAGAAGTTACAATGATGAAATATGAAGCATGTGGCTAAGCTGTTAGTAGCAGTTAGTTAAGTTAGTTGCAAGTAGTTAGTGGGCGGGAAAATCAGTTAGCAAGTTAGTTGAATAAGATTGAAGTGTATAAAATATGTAAGGGCATTTTCATTTGAGGCAAGCAATAACAGAACAGAATTCATTCTTCTCTTCTTCTCTCGTCTTTCTTTTTTTTGTTCACTCCTTGTATTTTCTTGTTAGGAAATAAGCCTAACAATTAGTACCAGAGCCAAATCCAAGCTCGAATTGATTCTATCTGGTGCAAAAATAGTAGAAAATAACAAAATGAAGGTTATACGAGACTAATGTAGAAGGCTTGATGAACAGCTGCAAAATATTCACCGAGAAATCTAAGAATCAATGGTTAATCAACGAAACAAATGGCAAGAACAATGGGTGGAGCAAAACAAAAGGAATGATCAGATCAACTTACAGATTAAAGCTCTGGCAAATCAATTCCAGTTTTATATAGCTACTCAGAGATTGGAAAGGGAAGTTGGACACAACTCCAAAGGAATCTTGAATACTCCACCAATGGGAAAAGAAGTTAATGCTCATAATATTCAGGAAAAAGTTTTTAAACAATGATAGGAAAAGAAAGGTGGACGTTAGTATTATTTTGAATGGATAATGTGTGATGGTAATTTTTAAATAATGATTGATTTTTTTTATTTAAAAGTGGTTTGAATATGAAGATATTGTATATGAGTAGTCGATTAAAATTTGTATGTGTCCCAATTTTTACTGGTCCTTCAAATTCAGTTAGTAAAGATAAAAATATTTTTATTGTCGGATGATTTGCTGCAAATGATACATGATACTATATTTGACAATCAATTTACTAATCAATATAGATTTAACTATTCTAGGCCCAATAACAATGAAAATAATGATATGTTAGACTCGAATGTGATGGTGAATGATGATGATGTTGATGATGAAATCATACCTTCTATTCTTGAATTTAAAGATGTTTTTTAGGTCTATTTTTGTTTTTGATGATTAGACACTTAGTCATAGACATATACCGGGAGGGTCTGGATTGATTAATATAGTTAAATGATGGCACGTTACATGTTCATTTGAATATTGAGTCCAACGGTCGAACTTTATATTTGTTCAATTACAATATATGTAAGCACCTGAATGTAAGTAGTATTTGTGTGGGGGATATTATAAAAGATCATATTCATTTGAGATAGTAAAGTTAAAAGGGTTACACACATGTGTTTTGACCTTTGTAAAAAAAGACCATCATCAGGTTAATGTAAATTTTATTATTAATGCTATGTCAATCCTTGTGATGAATAATCTTTCAATGACGGTTTCAAAACAAAATAAAATTATAAAATAAAATTGCATTACAAGTATAAAATTTCATATGACAAAGCATGGGTTGTAAAATAAAAGTTATTGATTGCAATTGCTTTTTATACAAATAATAGGTTATTCCTTTTAGCTTTTGCAATTGTTGATGAAGGAAATAATTCTAATTAGAGATGGATTTTGCTTTGCTTACAAATATGTGTTATTGGAGCTAGAACATGTTTATGTATAATATCATATAGACATACAGACATCAATAATAGAGTAGCAGAAGTTTGGTTCGAACCTATACGATACCATTGGTATTGTGCCAGACATTTTATTAGCAACTTCAATTATAAATTCAAAGACTTAGCTATGAAAAAAATATTTGATGAGGATGTATTACGAACCTTCAAAGCACAAATTTGATTTATAGTATGAAAGAATATGTAAGTTGGATTCAGTATATAAAGAATGACTTGAATGAGAGCCAAAAGAAAAATGTGTTTTATGTTATAATGGTGGTTATTGGTATGGTAATATGACAATTAATCTTTTAGAATCATTTAATCATGTTGTAAAAAGTGCTTGTGTAATGCCTATTTCAGCTCTGCTGCAATTAATATTTTGTAGATGTACTTTATTGGGTCAAGTGGAGACGTGAAGCTAATGCTGAAATTCAATGCGGTAAAATTTAGCCACCAACAATTGACATTGAGCAAGGATAACTCTAGAGATCATATTACAATATTGTTTAACTTTGAGAAAGATGTGTTCTAGATCAACACTCTTATTAAATCGGGTGTTGTTAAAGAAGTTAGACAGACAGTCAGATTGAATGATAGAATATGCACATATGGTAAATGAAAGACATTTCAATGACCATGTTCACATGTTCTTGCATGTTGTGCCAAGAATCACATAGACTTTACACAGTTTGTTAATGATCATTATATGATTTAGAGCTACAAATTAGTATATGACATGTTATTTCATCCATTACCAGACAAGTTAGAATGGACTGATAACACTAGACCTCGAGTTGAAACAGACTCATCTAGATGGAATTTTGGGTGTGGTCAATGATGTCAACTCGTTTGCACAACAAGATGGATGCAAGAAAAGGTCTTGCATAATATAGGTGTGGCATATGCAATGACATGAGCTATAATAGGAAAACATGTCCTAATATACATTGTATGTATGACAATACAATTATATGCAAATTCTATATTATTTATTTATCATGTTATGGTATATTAATATATTTTTTTATGCATATCAAACTTATCTAGTTTCACATTTATCACAAGTATTATTCGTTAGGATGTCGCGCATTCGAGGTGGCAGATCGTATACTTATGCTGAGTGTCCATATTTGGATGATGATTGGGGACAACATGAGTATCAATAGAAAGAGAAGGACTATGAGTAGGGGAAGCATGATTATGATCATAGAGAGCATTAGTCACAATACATGCCTACCGAACCTGTCGATATTTTTGTTTTGCGGTTGTAGGATTGACATCAATCGGAGGATGTATTCACCAACATTGTAATAATTTCTAATTTTAAAATATTTTTAATTTATGTTTAATTTACTTATATATGTATGTACTTATAATTTAAATTATTATGCAGGATAAGACCACTACTATTTATTATCGTACACATAGGCGGATGAGACTAGATGAGAGGGTCCAGCCATATGTGTTCTAGGCAGGTTTTTTGTATGTAACTTGTCTAGACCGCTTCAAGCTTGACTATAACTTGATCTATGTACTAATTGAGCTATAGAGATGTGAGACACACATGTTCCATATAGGTATGGAGAGATGACACCGATACTATAGGACATTGTGGTTTTGCTTGAATTGTCCATTGATGAACGAGTAGTCACATCTTCTGATGTTTGTAATAGGATTGCGTTATGCGAGTGATCATTTAGATTGACGCCCTCTCTTTTTAAATTAAAAGGGGTAGCATATGTCTTAAGTGGATTGAGGAGACATTTACAACACCACAAATTGATGTTACTGAGAAGTGGAGGTACAAAATAAATTATAAATCTAATGTGTTAATTATTTGTTAAGTTTGAATGAGTTATTATTGTAATTTTAATATGTTATGTAAGTATGTCAAAGCATATATACTTCATCTGTTTAACAGTATATTATTCATGGACTTAATTGAAAGATATGTGCCTTTAATTTATATGACGTTTCTGGATGATTTTGATGTCATCCCCACATATAGCTGGAGTTTTGGTATCTTGACATTCTTGTACAAACATCCATGTCTTGCATGCATGAATGAGGTCAAATAGGTTGAGGGATATTTGTTACTTCTACAGGTATGAAGCGAGAAATACTATCTAAACTTTAAATGTTTATGTTAACACAAAAGGTTTTTATTGAATAACAATTATGGTCGTGGGAACATTTTCATGTGAATAGACCCCAAATACCCTAATTGTCATATATGACTGTCCAGATTATAGGGGTTACACTTTATTTACCACTTGGATGCAAGTATTGCGATGTTATTTTACAATTTATGAATTTATATTGTTTAATTTTAACTTTAAAAAATACAATTAAACTAACATATTTTTAATGTTAAGTGGTGTACTAGTAGAGTATTTGAAAATAATTCAACACATATATTGTTATTTTATCGGAGTGAGCTAAACAAGTATCATGCTATCCAAGTATTTTTTTTTTTCAACCATTGGTTTAATAAAAATCATTACAGTTCACCGAATAATTATTGTTTAATATTTTTTTTAAAATATTCTACAAGTCATATGGACACCTTATTCAAGTGAAAAATTAGCGGTTGCTTTAGTTGTTTGCACTACCAGTATAGATATATGAACATCAGTGGTCCCACTGATATTTCTTGAGATGGTCGAGCTATATTGTCCAGACTAGGTAATGTGATAAATTGGCTACAAATAACACATTCCAGTTGACATTGACACGAGTGATGCATTGCACGCTATAACTTGTCGGGGTAAAAATGATGACTATGACTGGGTAAGCCGACATGAAGTTTATGTATTACAATGGGATGCATAGAGGAATGAGATATTTATATAGATACATCCTATGACTACATACGAGAAGTATATGATTTGGTACATGAGTATCACATGTCAAGTCATTACTCCGGATCCCGAGCAGGTTTCTCCATCTAGATACATGCAATACGAGTAACATGCTCAACAAATTCAAAATCTCCTATGTAATCGAATCTTTTCATAATTAATATTTGTTAAACGTTGGGTTTTATATATTGATCTTTTAATTTAACATTAACGTTTTATTAATACTAGGTTGGCTTCATGTTGCGGGAGGTTTGAGAGGCTACATCTTATCTTCGTAATATTAACGAAGAAAGTGAAGTTCACACCATTATGTCTTTGTGGTTAAATGTTTGCTACACTAGATTTGATATCTTTAGAGAGAGGTTAACTTTTGATGAAGTCATGGCAGAGGACGAAGTCATTCACGCAAATGCAGGAGTTGGATCTAGTCATGCTATTGATGAACCCAGATTATCCCGTAAGCGATATAGACATAGATAGATAAATGAGTTATGTTTATATATTTTAGGATTACTTGAATATTATATTATTGAATTATTTTTTTATTTATTTTGCATGTATATATGTTTTTGTTTTTTTGCATTCCTAGGGTTACTTGTGATTATCAAATGTAAGAATTTGTTGAATTTCATTATAATTTGTTGATTGGGGTTATTGTGGTTTTTTACAAGTTTTTTTTTTAAGTGGGACAAGATTCTGGATATAGTTCCTATATAAGGAAACATAAAACTCTTAAAATTTTGTTAAAATTTTAAAAATTTTAACTCTATAAAATCATAAAGTAAATTAAATTTCAGATTAACAAAACTATGATTTTATGAACTTTTTCAAGCTCAAAACACAAATGTTTTTGAAAAATGGACAATAGCCAAAATGGTTTGATTGTTGTGAGAAACAGTCAAACTATTTTGGCTATTGCCTGACCATTTTTTGAAATGTTTAGTCGTTAAATGGTATGCGGTTTGAAATTTCTACATTGACAAAAATATACATTTGATTCAATGACACGTTTCTGAACCGTGACAAAATTATAATTGATGTCGCGGTTCACAACTACGATATCTAGTCAAATGTCGTGGTTTAGAAATGCGACATTTCAATATTGTCGTGTTTCTGAACCGCAACCTCCTTAAATTGTGTTATTTCATCAAAACTTTTTCATCCTATGTTAATTTGCTATTTATTTGTGTTTTGTGTGCTAATTGCCCAATTTACCCCTCTAGTCTAATAGAAATTATACTTGCATCTTGACATCGTTGCAACTCCTTTCTCTCTCCAATCAAAACTATCATGCAAACCACTAAAATTCATGGAAGAAACAAAACCTTTCTCTACTGGTTCATTACCACCACCCAAAACCACCAGTATACATTATCTCAAACTCCTCATCAATTAAGTCCTTAAACAAATGGGGTCTAGTGCCTGGTACTCAACAGCTTTGAAGGGTGTTTGAGAGTATCGTATGGTTAAGTGTAATAGCTTTTTTTTTTTAATGTACAACTCATTTAATATATAAAAAGCTATCATCAAAAACAAGTTTTATATGTTTTTTTTTGTTCTTTTATGGGTAAAAAAAAACACCCCACCACACCGTTGATCAATTTCTTATTGAAGATCCCAATGTGGTGCACGTTCTTTCGTTGCATACTCTTTGCTATACTTTTTTTATAAACATCTTGAACTACTCTAGAAGGTGAAGACCATTTTTCATGAGCTTACTATTGTCAAGGGTAGGATTGTCTTTGACTAGGAGGACTGTTGGGTCCCGTGGGTTGTTATAAAGAGATGACCATGATAATGTGTTTGGTATTGTGGTAGCTTTTGTGGTTATGGTTTGAAAAAAGTTGTTTTATAAAAAAAACTTTTGGTTGATGTTGGTTTGGTATTTATATATGTTTGGTTAAAACTGTGATTAAAATTGAGGTTGAACAAAAAGTAGTTTAATGTATTTGGTTAAGAATGTTTTTCAAATTGAAGTTATAAAATAACTAAAAAAGATATATATATTAATATTGATGGTTTTTAATTTAAATATTGTAAATTTAACTACTGCTATTATATCATAAAATAAATAATACTTTATATAAAATATTTTTTTATTGTTCCATTAAACTATTTGCAATTCCATCACGTATGAAATACATCCGACAAGGACTACAATTTTCATGGTTTTCTAAGTGTGCAACAACATCAAGTAAAATATCATCAGGAACAAAATTGGGATTGCGATCAAATTCTGTAAATATTACGTCATCATGCGATCTTCTTTTAATTTATGTAGTGTCATTAAATAATGTTAAACACTAGTTTTTTGAATAAAACACAATTAAAAATAAAAAAAATAGATTTTATTTTATTTTATTGGGTCGGACCCGGTCCGGCCATGAACAGTGGAGAGTGAATTACTTCACTCTCCACTATTTAAGTGGAGACATGGGAAGAAGGAGAAGCAGCTTGAAGATGCTTTCAGTTACCCTACGTTTTAAATTTAAATTATACTGAGTCCCATAAACAGTAAATTATATTTAGTAATTAATCAAATAATTTATTTTTGTGATTTGTTTTAAAAGTAGAAACAGCTACATAAACAAACATTCTCGTCGAATGAGGGAGGTTCAAATATGTATTATACTTAGTTTATGTCTTTATTTTATATTATTTATAAAAGTAAATTTATTTATTTATATTTTATTTTAGATTTTGAATTGAAAGTAAAGTATAAATCCAACTATAAAAACTCGATGTAATTTTCTATTATTATTATTATTATATATAATGAAATTAAACTAATTATAACATAAATATAAGTTCTTTTTCTAATATATATATATATATTGATATGATAGCAAAAAGAATGTTTCGATCAACCATTATCCTCAATCAACATGTGTAGAGTATGGTGGAAGAACCCATGCCTTTGAAAATTCTTATTACTTATAAAATATATTAAAAAAGGAAAAAACAAAGGAAAAGATAATAATAATAATAATAATAATAATAACAACAGAAGAAAAAAAGCAA
>Ga0307515_10023154_pt1 | contig 10902 bp, 4 predicted proteins | sample 17_EM_MG_FD_194513 | JGI IMG/M metagenome (GOLD analysis project Ga0307515, IMG submission 194513) | Populus trichocarpa ectomycorrhiza microbial communities from riparian zone in the Pacific Northwest, United States - 17_EM | ecosystem: Host-associated > Plants > Roots > Unclassified | place...
AAACGGCGCTGTTTTATTGTATTCAAATTTGGGTCCTTTTTTCTAGGAAGTGTTTGACATTACAGCCAAAATGCTGATAGCTCAAAATTTAATTTTTTTTTGTATTTTTAATTTATTTTAATATATTAATATAAAAAATAAATTTAATAAATAAATAAATTATTTTGATGAGTGTTTGAAACACAATCTCTAAATAAACATTTATTACTCTTCTCAACATAAAAAAATCAAACAATCGAGCATCCATTGCAGATGAATTCATAAGGTTCAGAGTTATAGTCACAAGATTACATGATATAGACTGCAAAAAAATGAAAACATGAAGCATATTATAATTTAATTCAGCTGCAGAAAAGGATATCTCTGTTTAGGAGTGTGGTTGCAGTTGCTTTTTAAAGTATTTTTCATTAAGAAATATATCAAAATAATATATTTTTTTATTTTTTAAAAATTATTTTTGATATCAGTGCATCAAAATATCTAAAAATACTAAAAAATATTAATTTTAAATAAAAAAAAACTAAATTTTTATTTAATTTTTTTAAAAGAATTTTTGAAACGCAAAATTAAACCAGATATATATAATCTATGGATCATTGTACAGTAAAAGAAAAAAGAAAAAAAAAGAGGTTGGTAGTAATCTCTCCACAGACGCATGGGGGTGTTTGTTCATAAAACAATTTAATTAACATCCTCACACTTCACATAAAAATATGAACACAAAAACACCATAGTCGTCGGTCACTAAAAAGCATTGAAAACATATAATTAATAAACATTCAACGACCTGCAGAGTCTGTCACTATCTCCCCTCCATCACCACAGCAAACTCAAAAACACAGCACTCACCTCGATCATGGCAGTCGGGCACAATACAGCAGAGTCTCCCTTGTTGCCTGTTAATCTTCCTGACTAGAATCCGGTACAGAAATAGCTTATTATTATTATTATTTTTAAACATATATAGTTTCATATAAATATAAATATTAATTTCATCAACCTTTAAAATTTTTATTGTTTTTCAGGTAGTAAAACAATATATTTATACACAATTTAAAACTTGACTTTTTACCTTTAAAGTTTTACTCGAATTTGACATGAACCCAAGCTATCCATAGAATTTAATACACATTCAAGGCGGATTGGATTGTGTTGTCATTCATGAGGTCGTAGAAATGAAATTGCCACCCTTACTTTAACATAATATCAATCTAAGATAAAATAATTTCTTTATCGTTTAAATCAACCTCTTGATGGCATTTATTTTTATTTTTTCAACCAGGAAGAAATTTATAGGAAAGTGGTTGAAATCTTGATAAAATAAAGTGATATATATATATATATATATATAAAGAATAATATAAATCATATCTTGAGACCTTACCTAACAGTTTAATTTTTTAAGTTGAGATGATTATTTAACATGATATCAGAGCCTTGATGATCAAGCGGTCACGAGTTTGAATCTCACCATTCCTATTTATTTGATAAAAATTAAGCACAAGATAATGTAAGTCTGTGTAAATTTCAAACCCAAAGAGTTTTCATTTGAAGGAATGTATTAGAGAATAATATAAATTATATCTTAAACTTCACCTAATAATTAAAATTTTTAAATTAAGATAATTCTCTATATATATTTCCCTCTTGTCCTCCAAACAAGGATTCCCCGCTTACCCATAATTGGACACTCATTTTCTTCACCAAAGCAGTACCATTTATTTCTCCTATTTTTAAAATTTAAAATTGAAAAAAATGAATTGATAATTATTTTGGATGAGGGGAGTACTAACGGTGTCTTAATATTCAAATGCCAAGTATTTAATTGTTTAAATTGGATCGTCATGAATATTTTTATTAAAAATTGACATCATATGAGAGAGTTTCTAATGTTATATTAAACAAAAGATATTGTGGATGATTGAAAGATCAGTTAAGATGAATTAAAACACATTAATATTCTTGATTTCATTACATCCTCTTTCCCATAATTCGTACCATCAATATTGTAACCCAAAATAAGGAGTAATTTAATTATTGGCATCCTCATTATCCTATAAAGTTTTTGTATTTTCATAGAAAATGTTCAATATCTTCTCTATTTATTTATAAGATTATATAAAAAATAAAAATTCGATTATCATTAATAATATCGTAATCTGTTTTGTTTCGGATTCTTTCGTGAATTATTTTTTTTCCATATTTTAAAATTTTGATTTCATAATAAAATTTTCTAATCTTACTTTCCCATGTTACTAAACATTTCTATATGAAATACTTTAAACATTTATATTTAAATTACAAAGAAATGATTTTTTAACTGAAAATGATCAATTTGAAAGAGACATTGAGAAATTAATTATTAATTATCATTCAAGAATTAAGTATCTGATTTACAATTCAGAATAAGGTAAGGTTATTGTAGAGAATCCTTGCAGAAAAACACAGGAACGCACATGAGGATAGCTCTCAGCGATCACAACCCTAAGGGAGACAAAATTGTCAACAAATAACTTATCAATCCATTTAGATAGGAACATGTCAACTAACTGATAAAAGGATGATTAATATACTTCAAAATAGCACAGAAATATCTATCATGGCACAAGGCCTCGAAGCAGCAAAGTAGTAGTCGAAATTATGGCACAAAAACTAGAGAAATAATTATTAGAACACAATTAATATATATACCTTCACTTCTTCTAATTCATGGTGCAGGGTTTCAAGCTCGAATGTGTCTATAGGGAGTTACAGAAGAAAGAACTCATTAAACATCTATAAATCAATCAAGATTCAGGTTTCCATAAATTACTTGCTCTGCTGCTACCACCACCACTACATCATCCATGGATGACAGAAAGAAAACAAAGCCCGTACATAAGAAATATCATTTGCAGATTGTACCTAACTGAAAATTACAGCTGAAACATTGAAAGTCCTAAATGAGGGATGAAAGCAAAATGTAGCTGCCTCCTCCTTTTGCTTATTCTGAACTCATCAGGCACTGCCTAATATATATATATGAACCAGACGTCTGACCAATATTGTTATAATTGGAAAATTGGAAGATTATCAAACCCAAGATTATGCTCGTCATGATGATAAAACTGAAGCTTGGATAATATATATCTTCGATAATTAAGAGATTCCCACACCGAGAAAGTCTATAAAGGCAACATCCTGGTTCTTTAATTGACCTCCATGATCTTTTTCTTCTTGCTGAGAAGCCATTGGCAATTTCCACATTGCAGCTGGCTCATGATTATTGCTATTGAGTCTCACTAACTGGCTTTCGGTAATCTTTTCTTTATTGCTTCCATAACCATCACCATAACTTGTCAATGCAAAAGGATTATTAGGATCAACTTTCTTAGCATTAGGGATCTGCTGTCCAACAACATTCTGGTAGTTGTTATAAATGGTAGAACTAGGATGGTAAGTACAGTGAAGAGATTCATTCAAAGCAAGTGGTCCCTCTTTAGGATGTAATGAAGAATTAGAACTTGAGTACTGAATATAATCCTTTCTTTTTGCATCAAAGACGTCAAAACTTAATGAGTCATTTGTGATGGTTGAAGCACTAACGTTAGTCCAAGAGGGTGATGAGTTTGAAGAGGTCATGGGTATGTTAGTACCCTTTCTTTCAATAATATTATTCTGAAACCCTAATTTAGAACCATAATCAAGTGACACTTGAGGCCTAAAGAACCCAAAATTGCTACCAGGAGGAGTACTGCTATTTCTGTTGGACCGAAGATGATGATCAGTAGAATATTGGACTTGGAAATTATTTCTCTTACCATGGAAAGTCAAGCAGCGTTCCCGCTTCCTTCTTGCCATAACAACATGGTAATGATTCTTGACAGCGTTGTCAGTTCTACCAGGAAAGAGCCTAGATATCGAAGCCCATCTGTTTCCATGAATCTGATGAGCTTTTAGGAGCCTTTCTTCCTCATCTTCTGTAAAAGGCCTTTTGTTGATATTTGGATCAAGTTGGTTGTACCATCTCAATCTACAACTTTTCCCTACAAATCAAGATAAAGAAAAAGAAGCACATATGAAAATCCCATTTCTTAGAACTTGAGCAATGATGAGAGAAAGAAAAGGAGAGGTGAATTCTTTAGCTCTATCTTACCTGATCTTCCTTGAAGATGTTCCGCGATGAAATTCCAATTCTGAGGACCATATTGATCGACAAGTTGCCGAAGTTTCTCATCTTCAGCTGGTCTCCAGTGCCCTCTATGACAACTAGTCTTCCCATCATCACTGCTTGAGCTACCTTTAAGATCTTCCATCACATGAAAGCTTGACCAAACTCACCTAAATATCCCAACACAGCAACAAACTGTAAATTTATGGCACTAATCGGCACAAGAGGAAGATCTTGAACAGAAGTTTGAGGAATATAAGAAGTTGAATTGGAAGAAAGAGATATAGAACAGGAGGGAATTGGGTTTAGGGTTACAGATGAGAGGTCACTTTTCTTATATACACAAGATAGGATATGTATAAATACATGTACATGTATAAGCACTGATTTTTTTTTTACCTAAATATCAATGTGTATTAAATGTTACCATTAGCCTAATCAAATTATTTATCCTTGTAATTCACTTCTTGACAGCTCAGTACTCTCCCACAGAGACACAACAATCACGAACACTCAAGTGCCCATTTCTGGGCAACGTAAATGAAATTATTCCATTAGATGAGCATAAGCATTGATTACATGTGTAGCAAAGTTAGAAATTATTTTGTTGCATGCAGTTTATTATTGGTTATTTAAGAGGAAATTAATGTTAATTTCTGTAAGAGGGGAGGGGAGTTGGTGAATAATTTGATGTCAAAATAGATAGCCACAAGGTTTTCGCTTTTATTTAAATGGTAAGCTACCAAGGTCGTCATCATCTTCTTCTTCTTCAGGCTTAACAACTTGCTTATATATATATATATATATATATATATATATATATATATATATATAGTGTTTCCATATTAGTGTTTTAGATTTTTTAAAATAATTTTGGGAATTCTTGAATTTATGTATGCCATGTTCATTGATTATTGTAACAATTTATAGTTTTACTTTCAGTCAAGTGTAAAAATAAAGAGTCTGTTAAAATATTTCATTGTTGTATAGCTTCCTGGAGGGTAAAAATAACTTACTTGGGATGTCAAGTATTTTCAAACCTCAACGTTTCTCTTATTTTATTTATTTTCTTTTTTATATTCAAGAATACCATTGATTTAGCTTTCACTTATTAATACTCTGTTCATCTCTTCGAGTTTAATAAAAAACAAACTATAATTAATTTTATATTTTTTTAGCGTAAGAAAGGAAAGAAAGAAGAAGGGAGGAGTGAAATATAGATAACAACTTATTTATAAATAATGATATGTCAACTTTGTGATAGAATTGCTAATTTGTTTTAAATTTTTTACTTCGGCAGTAATTCTATCAGAAATTACTGATGAAACGCAATCCACTGCTATTTTCATCAGAATTTGTCAACAAATATTTCCATTGGCAATTAGTAATAAAACATTATTTGTCAGTATATATTTTCATTACTATTTATTAATTTTCTAGCAGTTCAATTCATGAAAGTTTTACTTTTTATTACTTAACCTCGTGTTTAACCTTTGCTGACTATGGCGGAGGCAGCCCTTACAGATATATAGCTGCTGAAATTAAGAACTGAATTCCACCAAAAGATTGATTGCATAAAAGATAAGAAGGAAAGACTGAATAGCTTATACGAACCAAACACAACATGGATTCTTACATTTAAAGCACATGTGGGAAAATCAAGTAGAAAAGTTTCTATTTTTCATATGGCTGCTATATTAGAAGAAGGACTGCAACAGCCCATAGCTACGATTACCAGAGAAGGGAAACGCCAGCCAATGTTGACAAAACTACAAGTACTGTAGATCTGGAGAATTGTCAGAGGAGAATACTAAGCTTCAATTTATTTACTTTTAACCGAAGATGAAAGCTTTAATTTGATACACAATATTTCATCTGTCTTGTATATTTCTTAGTTTCAGCTGATTCTCTCAAGAAAACTTAAGTACTCTCTCAATTTCTCCAGTATAGGATATATGTTTTTATTATATTTGATCTTTGATATGCAGTCATTCTGTGACCAAACTCATGATTTTATCTCTGAAACACTCATTAATTATTTGATCATGCTCTTTTCAATATCTACTCCCTTTTTTTCCCTTTCAATACAAAGGAGATCCCATCAGAGCTCACTGTATATACCTCCCAATATCTCTCTTCATCTCGTTTAATTAATCTTCATGTTTCCAGCTAGGGTTCAATTTGTCATCTCCCCTTGCAAGGTATATATAGCGGACTAAATATAGAAAGTACTCTTCGACATTTTCTTCGTACCTTTTAAAACATTTATTTGTTAAGTTATTTTTTCCCCGTTGAATTCATATTCGTTGAAACTTTATGCCAAGGAACTTATAGCTTAATACATATCCCTCATATAGAGTCTTAGGGTCGAACTTTATTTTTTTTTTACCCATTAAGAATAAAAATAATAATACCAATCAATCCCATAAAAAAATAAAAAAAGATTAATAGTTCAACAGGTATATATAGTATATGCGCAAGCTTAACTGATAATAGCCAAGTGTTAAGAAGTCAATTAGAAAGAAGATATTCCTGATTCGAATCTTACCACTTATATTTTTTAATTTATCCGTGGATCGTGTTCAGGAGTATATCTATTATATAAAAAAAGAAAAAAAGAAAAGAGTATATAGTATATGCTTTTATATATGTGGCAAATATGAATGATAAAGAGGTAAGAGGAGGGGAAGAGTGCAAGGTAGCATGTCTTACATTTTGCTCACATCCATGTAGATGAAAGGTCAAAAGGAGAAAGCAAGTCCATGTTTATTAAAATGTTGTTGGTGCAAGCAAAAAAGATGGATAAAGTGATTTCTTAACTGACTGGGATTTTATACCCCATGAAATTGATCTCTTCTCCTCTTAACTAAATTCTCTTCCTCTTCCTCTCTCTCTCTCGCTTCTCGGTTTTATTATCATTACAGTCACCATATTGCCATTAATTTGTCCACATCACATTACCTAGATATTCTTCTTAAGAATTTATTAAGTGCTCATCCAGGGCTGCCTAGCTAGCTTGCTAGGTAGCTGTTTTCTCTTACTTTTTCTCTAGTCTAAAAATATTATTGAATTATTGGTCAATCTTGCTCTGTATGGTGGGATTTGGGTGATTCATGAAAACCCTGTTGAACCTAATCTTGAAATTAGAAGTTAACTCTTTGCTTGCTTAATTCTTGCTCCTGTGTGCCTTTACATTTCATGTGCCTTCACTGAAAGCTGCTTCACGGTTCTTTCAGTTTTCTTCGCGTCTCCTTTCATAAACTGATATATAAAATATAAATCCTTAACGTGAAATAATATCCACTATGCTATTTTAATTCCTCACAATTATAGAAAGGTCATCTGACTGAGACTTTGTTGTTGTTTCTCTCAGGTTATAAATAAGGGAAGTCTTCACATATTATATATATAGCTAGCCTTAGTGGATTACTAATTAATTGATGCCTGATCTTCACATATATCAAGTGGACGACCTTGATAATTTGATATATTCTTCATCCTCTCCATTTTACTATAATAAGCAGCCCTTTCAAGGCCCCATGTACACAAACATGCATGCGTTCTTGAACAGTTTTTAACCTACAGGAGTTTTTATTTGAATGAGTAAGAGGTGAGGGATCATCATCTGCAGAACTATTTCTCTCTTTCAACTCCATCATGATTAAACAATTCGAATCAGATTGCACTGTGTAGCACTATTTTCTGGATTCCAAATATAAGATTCATTGGCGAACACCTCCTAAAAAGGCTGGTAAGTGCATCTACGTACAAGCGATCTTTGGTTAGTTTAAAACTTCTACTTGAACGTGTGGATTGTCATAATTAAACCTGGTTGAAAAGGGATTTATTTTCACTGTACAAAAGACTGGCGCATGATCAGGATATATACCTAGCTAGAGTATTAAAGCTAGGAGAGCATGATTTGTACCCTAAAGTTGGGAGTTGAAGGAAGAAACATGAAATTAAATCTCAACAAGTTTAATTAGGCAAGCACGATATTGATTGGTAACTTGTATACCAAAAAATTGACAAGAAATATAGTATTGTATACTCTAGCAAGTAATCATGTATAATAATCAATTATAAATTGGTTGAAAAATCAAATGGGAGTATGCATGTGTTTACACACAAAATTAGGAAATAGTAGATGAGGTAATTGATCCATGTTTATGAAAACAAATCCATTCCGATTAATATGATGATCTGAGAAAGCCATAGGGCATCACATCTAGCTATAGGGCACGTTCCTCTCGGTATTAAAAGCAAAACTTTATGCCTTGATTACTTGAAATGGAAGCTTTTTCTCAGTGAAATGCTTACCAGCTATACAAAATATATATTGAAATTGTTGATTGTATCTTAATTAGTAACAGAATGATCTTTCATTAATTTACTCACTCTATCTGAATCCCTTGTACAAGTCTTGCTTCCTACACAAGTCATCGGATGACACCATACAAGAAACCATGGAAATTCCATGTCTAAATTATATATGAAGCTCAAGCTGTTACATAAAAAGACTTTTCTTTTTCTTTTTCTGTAGTGTTCCAAATACACTGTCCTTGGACATCAGTAATTTGATTTTTAGATAACTATATGCACAGTGGGTTCTTACCTTCAAAATGCTAGCTTTCATGCACCTGTATATATATATCTTTCGGTGTCACAATGGATCATGGTTGTGTTTTCTCTTGGTAGTTAACTGCTTAATTGCAATGAAACGGTCTAGGGTTGAAAAAAAAAAATTGTTCCATCCATCTCTCGATTAAATTAAAAAAATAGTTTGTAATTTGATTCTGTGTTTTGATGTCTTCATTTCTTGGCATTATATTTTGTGTTTAATACTGTATTATATATTAATTAAGTGTAAACCAAAAAGAGAAGCATAAATTGAAGCACACCTAGTGACGCAATTGAAGTTGTACAAATTAAAGTTTCTAAGTATTTAAGTGAGAATTTATATTGTATCGGATCTAAGTAGATTATATAATGACTTAATAGATGTTTTTATGGATAAATAAAATATGTTTAGGCTTAAAAAAAGACTTGGTCATGCCAAATTAAATTATTAACTTAAAACTTAAATAAACGGAAGATCCGATCGTTAGATCAAGGTTAAATTTTTTCAAGTAATTCTACCATTAGTTTTCTATGAAAGGCCACCATGTCACTTATCAAATCATTGGATCCTCTATAATTAGACTCATAAATTGTTGTTTGAGTTAATTTTATTATTTTTCTAGAATTTCTTGGATTTATTATTTTTATTTTGGATTTATTTTAATTTCCTTAATATTTTTGAATTTTATGTTGTTTTCTAGTAGAGTTAGGTTTTTCTAGTCTATTTAAAGGTTTTGTAAACTCTTAACAAGGTAGCCACTATATATTTAAATTTTAAAAAATAAAATTATGAATTTAGGATTTATATTTACAATTTTTTTCGCTCATTAAAATTCTTGTAATTTCTAAGTTATTGATGTCCTATTAGACCTAACTAGGTCGATTTTAATATGAAGATCAGTACTAATTACCATTTCAATTACTAAAAAATGGCTTCTGATTTGAAATTAATTTTAATCTCCTAATGATAAATTAACAGGGAATTACGAGCTTAAACAAGTGGGATTTTAACAAACATTCTCCTTAAATATTAATGGGACCCAATATCTCTTTTAAACCAGGAAAATTAGAGAGTTGTGCATAATTAAGTGCGTAATTAAACTCTCAATTCTGCCTTCTCTCGATGAAGCAAGGCATTGAAGCAACAAACAAATCCCATCTGCCTATTAATTGGTCTTCTTGTGAAAATCATCAGGTACCTTAGCCTACCACACTGAAAAAATGACCAATCAAGCAACACACCTTCCCATTTCTCTTACTGTTCTTCAACATTTCAAGCTAACCCATCTTTTCCCAACCACACTGCTTGTGACATTCACAAGCACTACAACGCACCTCAGAAAAAACATTAATTTTGACCTAAATATTGATGAACCATCACTGCTTACCCTCCTACAAAATCCTATTATTACAATTTGTGGTTCCTTTCTCAAGCTTCCATGCAAACCAATCTCTTTCCTAGGATTCTTCTATCCATCTTGCAGGATGCAATTTGTTACATGGAATTCCGGCCTCAATAGAATATATATTCTACTTGGCTTTATTCAAACATATATAATTTTCTCCAAGTGATGTCAACCAAAGGTCATACCTTCTTGCCCCATAAAACTATGTAGAGTCTTTTTAGAATTGAAGGCGATCTTCCATGTTTAGGTTACACATAATGGCAATTCCCTCCCTTCTTTTTCCTCTCAAATCTCTCCATTAGGGTATTCTCGACCAGTTTTTGCATATCAAGACTAAAATCCCTCTTTAATTGAGTTTTAGATAAGTTTTGGATTCAATGTCAAATCACTTTCCCCAGAATTAATTTTTTTGTTAAATTAAAATTCACGTTTGGGTTAAGACCTAAAATTCATAATTGTTTTTCAAAGCAAACGAATCGCAAGTTTCAAATGGAATGGTCTTAGCCAGTCACCATTTTGGAATTTTAAGTTCATAAATTTGGTTTGTTTCAACCGAAAGCCAATTTCGCATGGAACCCAGGAGATAAAGTAGCTAGATTTTCAAAGTTAACTCTACAATCGGTCTTAATATATATATATATATATATATATATATATATATATATATATATATATATATATATATATATATATATAATTCATGAGAATGTGTCAATCATTGACAAT
>Ga0307515_10023155_pt1 | contig 10902 bp, 1 predicted proteins | sample 17_EM_MG_FD_194513 | JGI IMG/M metagenome (GOLD analysis project Ga0307515, IMG submission 194513) | Populus trichocarpa ectomycorrhiza microbial communities from riparian zone in the Pacific Northwest, United States - 17_EM | ecosystem: Host-associated > Plants > Roots > Unclassified | place...
AGCTCTAACGACGGTCGTCTAGCTCTGACGACGGTCGTCTAGCTCTAGCGACGGTCGTCTAGCTCTGACGACGGTCGTCTAGCTCTGGCGACGGTCGTCTGGCTCTGATGACAGTCGTCTAGCTCTGGCGACGATCGTCTAGCTCTGGCGACGGTCGTCTGGCTCTTGCGACGATCGTCTAGCTCTGGTGACGGTCGTCTGGATGACGACGGTCGTCTAGCTCTGGCGACGGTCGTCTGGCTCTGGAGACGGTCGTCTAGTTCTAGTAACGGTTATCTAGTTCTAGCGACGGTCGTCTACTAGCTGCAGTTCTAGTGCCTCTTTAGGTAGGGAGGATGTAAGGAAGGAAAGGTAAAAAATAAGGTGGCTACCTATGTGTAGAGGCTATTGGGAATATAGCGGGGACCCGAAGTAATATATATCATGCGGAGCTTTATATAGAGCCTCCATACGCAGAGCTTCGCGTAAAGCCTTATGCAAAGCCTCTATACGTAGAGCTTTATATAGAGCTTTGTATAGAACTTTGCGTAGAGTTTCGTGTAAAGCTTCGTATAGAGCTTTATATAGAGCTTTATATAAAGCTTCGTGTAGAGTCTTAGTAGAGCTTTATATAGAGCTTCGTATAGAGCTTCGTGTAGAGCTTTATGCAAAGCTTTGTATAGAGTCTTAGTAGAGCTTTATATAGAGCTTTATATAGAGCTTCGTGTAGAGCTTTATATAGGACTTCGTGTAGAGCTTTATATAGAGCTTTATACAAAGCCTTTATACGCAGAGCTTCGTGCAGAGCTTTGTATAGAACTTCGTGCAGAGTTTCGTATAGAGCTTCGTATAAAGCTTTATGCAGAGCCTTATGCAAAGCTTCGTGCAGAGCCTCTGTACGCAAAGCTTTGTATAGAGCTTTATGCAGAACTTCGTGCAGAACCTTATATAAAGCTTTATATAGAGCTTTATGCAGAGCCTTATGTAGAGCTTCGTGTAGAGCCTCGTATAGAGCTTCGTACAGAGCCTCTGTACGCAGAGCTTTGTGTAGAGCTTCGTGTAGAACTTCGTGCAGAGCTTCGTATAGAGCTTCGTATAGAGCTTTATATAGAGCTTCGTGCAGAGCTTTATATAGAGCTTCGTGTAGAGCTTCGTGTAGAGCTTCGTGCAGAGCTTCGTATAGAGCTTCGTGTAGAGCTTTATATAGAGCTTCGTGTAGAGCTTCGTATAGAGCTTCGTACAGAGCTTTATGTGGAGCTTCGTGCAAAGCTTCGTATAGAGCTTCGTGCAGAGCTTTATGTAGAGCTTCGTGCGGAGCTTCGTGCGGAGCTTCGTGCAGAGCTAGCTCAAGTCGCGATTTTAGCAATTTGCGGTAATTTACAGCAATTCGCATAGGCTACTTATAAGTAGCTGCATATTTGTAGCAATTTGCATAGGCTACTTATAAGTAGCTGCGTGTTTGTAGCAAATTGCTACGAATTGCCGCAAATTGCGACTTACGCAGGTTTTATAGACCCGATTTTCGCTTATAACAACGTGCCTAAAAAAAAATTTCCTAATATACCTATAATGCCCTAAGCTATAAGACAAGTTGCCTATAAACCTACAGATGTATATAAGATTATAATCCGTATAGGCAACGCTGCTAACTATAAGGAAACCTTAAAGTAGAACAGCTAAGCCCTAGTACATAAACTCTAGGCTATAGGACCCTCAGATACCTACAGGATATAGGCTATAAAGAAGCTATAAAGCGGTGACATTAGGGCGTATGTTATGGATAAAGATATAAAAGATAGGTTGCTATAAGAAATAGGGTAGACGAAGGTCCTTAGACGCTTTGCTATACTAGCTATTCCGCTAGTACTAGTAGAGGTCTACGCGGTACCTACGAGCCTCGCCATCTAAGGCCTGGAGGCTAAGCAGATAATAGAAGATATAATAAAGCAGAACTGTACTATAGCGGGACTTATAGTAGAAAGGCTGGCGTAGAAAAGGCTAGAAAGAGTCCGAACGGGATAAAAGGTTAAATTGTCACTTATTATAGGTATATAGTTAGAAGAGTTAGTAAATACGCTATTTAATTAGGGCCTCTTCCTAGGAGGAGACCACTACTTAGTTATAAGGCACGAGATAACGTTTTTAGTAATGCAGTGCTTTAAATGCTAAGGCTTTAACTATATAGCTAAGAGTTATAGGCGAGAAGCTAGATGCGGACGCTGCGCTAGGTAATATAATACTAGCGAATGTATAGGAGACCTACCTAAAAAGTGTATTAACTGTAAAGCAGACCATAAGGCATAGAATGGGGCGTGTAGTGTTAAGCGGACATAGTAGGAGAAGGCTGCAGCAATTAGGGCCTATATGTTAACACACTACGCAGGCACCTATAAGGCACCTACGAGCGGATAGTAATTATAATTATAGTATGAGATCACCACTAAGGAGGCCTTATAACGAGCCAAGAAAAGGAAGCTAAAGGAGATAGTTACGTAAGAGAGCTCTATATAGGCAGAGGAAGCCCCCCGGAAGGTCGGCTGGCTATAGACTTTTGATTATTTTAGGAAAGAAATGGGCTAGAGGACCCTTTAATTAACACTCTAAATAGTACTACATAGTAGTATACACGCCCTAATTTAAATCCTAGTAACCTAGGAGCCTTAACTAAATATAGAGTTTAATATAGAGGTGGAAGCAGAAGCCTAAATCTAGAGAGAGGTATCTGGAGGCTCTGAAACTATATTATAAGGAAGCAAACGGACGTTAAAGGGCACCGACTTAGCTAACTCAGAGGCTAGCATGGATCTCTTATATTAGGACACTAGAAAACACTTATAATTATATAGTATAACACCAATAATAGTAGAAACGGCGTACTGCTTTACTTCCTATAAGAGGTAGAGTAGGCGGACCCTTAGCCGGATATATTAGCCATCTAAAAGCCGTAGTAAAGGGACCAAGGAAATATAATATATACTATAAAATCCTACCACCTAGTATACGTGGGAGTAGGTAATATAAGGGTCTGCTTTTATATAAATAAGGCTATTAATATAAATAAGTGGGCGCCTATACACTACTTAGTAGATATATACACAATTAAGCTAGAGGGCTGTGAGAGGACTATCCAGATTTATAATATTTATAACCCCTAACAGACGAATAGCAGTGTCCGTATACTACCGGAGCTGCTAAGGGCCGAAGGAGAATATATACTGTTAGGTGATTTTAATCTATACTACCCCTTTTAGGGGGGTGTAATAGTAACATACGCGGATAACGCGGCGGATAACCTTATCCGCGCTATAGAGGTAGCTGGCCTAAGCCTAGCTACTAAGGCGGGCATAGAGACGTAGGTAAAGGGCACGTTAAAGAGCACGCTAGACCTAGTGTTTACCTCCCCCTAGATTACTAATAGGCTGCTATAGAGTTAAAGACAAGACTGCTGGCATATAGGGTCCGACTACTTTCCTATTATTATAGAGGTGGACGTAGAGACACTAGAGGGGCCCCCCTTATCTAGGAGACCGCTATAGAAGAAAGCTAATTAAAAGGTGGTGTAGAGTAAGCTAGAGGGCCGACTCTAGCCCCTATATGGACTCCCGTGCGATATAAGAGATGAACTAGATATACTAGCGGAGGCTATATACTAGGCGATTAAGAACACTATAGTAAAAATAGTACCTAACGCGCGGCCCTTACCGTAAGCCTCTAAAGTATAGTTAGAGGAATGTATAGAAGTAGTAAAGGAAACCCGACAGGCCTTCTAAGCGTAGAAGGTCTCTTAGTTAGTGCCTAACTGGATTAACTATAGAGTCGCACAGAATAAGAAGAAAAGGGTAATTTAATAAGAGGCTAATAAGCTATAGAGGAGGACTGTTAAAAAGTTAATAAATAACCCTAAAGGGATGTGGAGGATGGCAAAATAGGTGTATATAGCGGACGGGAAGCCGAAGGCCCTACTATAGTTTCCTCCTATTAGCAGACCAGGAGAGGAGACCCTACACTATAATAATAAGGAAAAGGCTATTATCCTTATAGAGTAGTTCTTCCCGCTGCTAGTAGAGGCGGACCTTAGTAATATACTAGGGGTTATATACCCGGAGCCGCGAATAGTAAAGGAAGTAGTTAAGGAGAAGGATATTATTACGGCCCTAAAGGGGCTTACCCCTAATAAGGCCCTAGGTCTAAAGAAGATTACTAATTAATTCCTTAAGATGTGCGGAGAATAGCTAGCCCTAATGCTGGCTAAACTCTTTAGTAGTTATATAGTAATTAGACATTACCCAAAACCGTTTAAAGACTCTATTATAGTAGTCCTCCGGAAACCGCAGAAGCCATCCTATACTACGGCAAAGGCCTACCGGCCGATCGCGCTGTTTAACACTATTGGGAAGCTACTTAAGAGAATAGTAGCTAGCCGACTATCTAAAATTACGGAGGAGACGGGTATGCTACTGGTTAATTAGATGGGAGTAAGGCTGGGGCGCTTAATATAGATAGTACTAGAGCTATTAACCTAATAGGTATATACGGTGTGGAGGAGTAACCTAAACCTAATAGCCTTATTACTTAGCCTTAATATCTCTAGGGCCTTTAACTAAGTCTCCTATAAAAGAATAATCTATAATATAAAGGCCTAAGCTGTGCCCTACTAGATAGTATAATTTATAAAGTCCTTCCTTAAGGATTAAACAACGAGGCTTTTAATTGGAGGATATATAGTATAAATAATATAAACGAACACCGGTATACCCTAAGGCTTAGCGCTGTCACTAATTTTGTTCCTCTTTTTTACCTACATACTCCTACTAGAGCTATAAGGGGGAACTACTACGGCATTTAGATTTATTGACGACTCTAATATACTAACGTATAGTAAGACTACGGAGGAAAACTATAGAACTATAGAAAGGGCGTATAAGGTATGCACGGCGTGGGCACGCTAGTATAGGGTAGTGTTTACCCCTAAAAAGTACCACCTTATCCATTTTATAAGGAGCTATAAGAAGTTTAATATAAAGGCTATAGCTAATATATAGGGCTTTATGGAAGGCCTAGTTAGTAACTTATATATATTAGGGGTATAGGTTAACTTAAAGCTTAAATGGGGACCGCATATTAATATTGTTAAGACGAAGGCAATTACCCAAATGGCTGCACTAACCCGGCTTACGGCCTCTATATAGGGCGCCTCCTTCTAGAAGGCGCGGATAATATACTCCACCGTAGTCCGGCTGGTAATCTTATACGGATATAGTACCTAGTACTTACTACCGGAGTGGATAAAGCCTAAGGAGATAAGCAAAACTAAGCTGCGCTAGCTAGGCATAGTATAGAACCTATGCCTCCGCACTATTATAGGGGCGTATAAATTAACGCTAATAATAGTACTGGAGTACGAGACGGGGTTTCCGTCGCTTTAGATATACCTTAAAGAGCTAGCTATAGCTTATACGGAGAGGATGCTAAAAGGACTAGTAAGAAAGCACATTAAGAGGGAGTGCAACACTATATAGGCCACGATAGCCTACTAACTTCGGCCTAGAATAAAGCTACTAATGCGGCCCACTAGATGGGATAAGCTTAAGAGGATAGCGGCCGCTATTTTAGGGACAGATATACGGCTAATAAACTTATCTAAAGCGCAGTATAAGAGAAGTAGAAGGGCTAGGGTATAAAAGGTGTTTAAGGAGCGGTGAAAAAGGGAATAGGAAAAGTACTAGAGCACGCTTACCCACTATATAATGGTTTAGGCCGAGCTATGGAATAAGGAAGTCTTTAAACGCCACGTAAGGCTTATAAAGGTAGAGAGTACGATTAATATGCTGCTTAGAACCGAGTATATAGGGTTTAATAGATACCTCTACCACTAAAAAGTACCAGGGCACCTAACTCCGGCCTGCCCATGTGGCTATAGCCAACAATTAATAATACACGTAGTGGTGTTCTGCCCTAGGCACGCTGCTAGCCGGACGGAAATGTATTACTATGCTAGAACATCCTTATATAAAGAGCTTCTAACTAAGCTAAAGGCTGCTAAGGCAGTTGTGGACTGGTTTATATAGATAAACCTCTTACTATACCTTTTAGTTGCTAGAGAGCTGGCTAGGGTGAAGAAAGGAGGCTAAGAAGTGCTTTAAGAGGCAGAGGATAGATACTGTAGAGATGGTAGAATATAGTAGAATTTTGCAGATGGCAACCTGGCAGAAGTTGGCAGAACTCTAGCAACCTAGCAGAATTCGGCAGAACTTATTAACCTAGCAGAATTTGGCAGAATTTGGTAACCTAATAGAAGCTAGTAGAATTTTAGCAACCTAATAGAATTTGGTAGAGTTTTAGTAACCTAATAGAATTTGGCAGAGTCTTAATAACCTAATAGAATTTGGCAGAATCTTGGCAACCTGGTAGAATTTAATAGAATTTGGTAATCTGATAGAACTTAGTAGAGGTTGATATCCTAACAGAACTTAACAAAACTTGGCAAGGTATAGAGCTGTGTATATTAACGCAGATGCAAATAACGGAACCTTCTACACCACTACTAGCCTTATGGGCTATTGGCTTACGCCCTACCTAGATAACCGGAGCAGCTAGGAACGGAACCTAGGCCCTAACTATACACCTTACCGGATAGACCTAGGAGTACGTATTAAGATAGCTTTTCTGTAGCGCCTTAAAGAGACGTCTACTCGTGCTTGGTAGTTACTAATTAGAAGAGAGGCTATATAGGCCGTATAACAAGAGAAGAAGAGGTTTTATCTGGCCCGAGCGGTACGGTTCCCCTCTTATACATATATATATATATACCCATATAGACCCGCTGCATGGACCCTAACGGGAGCCGTAACAGCGTAATTGAATATTATAACATAAATATAAGTTATATTAAAGGAGCCTTAATTATAACGTTAAAAGATTTAAAGGAGTAATTAGAGGACTAGAGAAGCGAGAGGCAAATCTTAGTACCTATAAATAAAGTCATAACGCTTAGATTAATATAAGAAAGGTTTAAACTTAAGAATAAAGATAAGCTAAGAGTTAACCTAAGATACTAAGTATATTATATATTGGTATAGACTGTATATATAGATAATATATATAATATATATAGAGCACCTAAGGATAAGTACTAGAAGTACCTAGTAAGGATATATTAGGCACTAGATAAGGCAAAATATAGGAATGCTAAGTATATATATAGTTAGCACCTAGTAAAAGTATAAAGCTAAGGGGATTTAATACTTTAGCTAGAAAGATTTCTTACGGAAAAATGCCTAGATAAATAATAGTGGTGGGAATGCCTAGAAAATATATATCTATGGTATATTAAAGATAAAAAGCGAACTAAGTATTAGCTAAAAATGGACTAAGTATAAATAGGATTAAGTAGCTAATAGTTAGGAAAAGTAGAGGCCTATAAAACTAAAGAGAACTAGTAGTAGAGCCTTAGACCGTTAAAGGAATTTAAAGACGGCACCTAAATTTATAAGTGAAGTGGCAAGATTAACAGTTTAAAGCGTTAATAGATAGTGGAGTAATAAGGAACTATATCTTACTAGCAGTAATTAAAAAAAATAGGGTTACTATATAGGAAAAAGGAGCAACCTTACCTATTAGTAACGATTTTAGGAGATCTAATAGCCTATAAAGGAGGCATTATTAATCTTAAAACAGGACCTATTTAGTTAACTATTAAAGGAAGATAAATTAAGATATCTTTCGATATATTACTATTAGGGAATAATAAGGCAGTACTAGGAATGCCTTAGTTATAAGAATATAATCTAAGGATTAATTAGATTATAGGTTAGGTTAATATTAGAAATACTTAACGCCACAGAATACAATAATAAGCTAAGATAGTATAGTATTAAGTAAGAGCGACCTATAAAGAAATAGAGAAAGGGCTAAGCTATAACGTACTCCACGGGCGAGTCGGACACACGGGCGAGTCGGACAGTCGCGCCAAGACCCCACCAAAATGCAGCACGTTACCGTGTTTTATCTCATAACGCTAAATAATATAGTATATTGCAGTAGACTGCCCTATTCTATTACTAAATATACTTCCTTTTTGCACGTACGAGCGTTATGTTCTGTCTCGCTGCACCATCTACAGCGCCTCTGAGGCTAATTACTCCCATTAACGCGCGCCTTCTTCTTGCCCTTCTTTCTATTACCCTAAGCCTTAAACTCCTTTAGAGCTGTTAAGCGTGCACCCTTTTTAACTATTAGAGTTCCTTCCTTCTGCACGCGCTTTCTTTTATGCGATTTACGTTGCGTTGCGGCCTTATTAGCTACTTAAAGCTCAGTAACCCGGGCGCGTAAAAGAACAGCCGAATGCATTATTATCTTAGCGCCCTTAGTAAGCTAATTAAGCGAATTAATTATAGACGTAGGTAAGCTATTTAGGTGCTTTTAAATCCTAGTTCGAACCAGCGCTAATTAAGACTGCAATTTAAGCAGATTGCTTGGTGTTTTTAACTCCTATGGGGTGTCCTCCGTGGTAAGGGGTGTAGGCGTACGCAGTCGAACTTTAAGCTTTAATAATACCGCTTCTGGATTAAATGGAACAAGGTTAGCGCCTCGGAAGCTGCCTAGGATATTACTCTTAGTAATTAAGGCGTTAAAAGCTGCTTTAAAGCATGGTAGGAACTTAACTTTTGTAACGTGGTTAATATGGCCGCGCATTAGGTTTTTAACTTAGCGCCTATACGCCTTCTTTAAAGGCGAGAAACAACCTACGTCTAGCGGCTGTAGTAGATACGACGAGTGTAGAGGTATATAGAGAGTAATTATCTTCTTCTTCTTGCAGAGCTGCCTAAATTTAAGCGACTTATGGCTCTTATGGCCGTCCAGAATCAGCAATCAATGCGTACTGACTACTCCCTCCCTTATATGCTTATTAAAGTGCTCCAACCACTTAATTCCAACCTCATTAGTTGTCTAGCCGTTATCTATAACTCTAATAGCCTAGGTAGAAGGTATATTCTCCTCCTAGTACCATACTAAGAGGTAGTACTTGCCTGCAAAGATAATAAATAGTGGAATTACCCGTCCGGTTGCGCTAACGCCTTAAATAACTATAGTCCACTCGCGATTGCCTGGCTGGACCTACTTCGGCCAGTTCCGTCTCTTAAAGCCTGTAACAACTGCTCCTGTTAAAATAGCGCCCATTATAAAGCCTGATTTATTAAAGTTGTATATATTGTTGTTAGTAATGCCATACTTCGCCTTTATATTCTACATAAGCCTAAACCAACCTTTAATAACCTCTGGATTCTCGCATTTGGCCTTTAAGTAGTTATACTTTCGATTAAATTTAACTTTTAGCTTAGGCGTACGCTGTACAAACGTGCCCGCCCAGTTAATGCCTACTGGGGCCTAGTGACGCGCAGCGAGCAGTAAATCAGCCATATCTTTTACGGCAGCGAGCTAGGGCGGAAATCCTCGCGAATCTAGGTCAAGGACATGCTGAATAATAACTGCCTCTTCAGTCTTTAGAAGCTTCATTAAGTTAGGCATATAATTGCGTTGTGGGTCCTTTCCAGCGCGTTGGTCGCTAAGCGTGCTTAGGGGGACGTTGTAGATTACTGTAGCACGTTATATGCTTAGTTTCGCGTCTTATTTAATAGCCTGTAGAGCAAGCTGTATATTAGCTTCGTCTGAGGTAAATCGCGCGTGGGTATGTTGCGGCATATTGCAGTAGAATAAGGTGTATTGATATTTAGTGGGGTCTTGGCGCGACTATCCAACTCGCCCGTGTGTCCGACTCGCCCGTGGAGTACGTTATGTTGGTAGGGGGGGGGGGGTACTTGGGGCAGTCTCTTTGAGCTCAGCGGCGTGTCACGTGACAGCGCGCGGGCCATCGTGTAGATACCTTCTCGGGGCCTTCGAGCCCCTAAGCTTCTTCCTTATAGAGTATTATATGTATCATTCCATCAGCCTGCTCAGTGCCCTAATAGGTTATAAGCCCTCTTGTAGCTTTAATTAAAGCTCTATTAGCTGCTATATTATTATCTAATTAACTAAGTTAATACAAACCTATAAATCCTTAAATTTGGACCCTAGTATGGTGCGATAGAAATTTATAATAAACTAATACAAATACACGCCACGTATAATACGGTTAAACCAATTAATTGTATACTATGGCGGATATAGTATAAAAGAAGAAGGAATACCAGAGCTCTCTTAGGGCTGTTCCTATATTAAAAGGGGACAGTAATTACGAAGAATAGTATCGTCGAATTATACGACGACTTAAGCTTTATAACTTCCTACTAATAATATAAGGTACAGCTATAGAGCCACCTTAGCAGACGGACGAGTATAAAGATTAGCGTTATAAATAGATAACGGGACTTAAGGTAATTAAGGGCGCAGTGTTAGAATTAATTCGCGATCAACTTGCTGCATTAGGCAAGCCGCGCGACTCTATTAAGGATCTGCTTGATTTAATTCGATTACTATGCACTGTGTAAGGTCTTGTTTATAACTACTAGATATAGAATTAATGGCTCAATCTTAGTCGCAAAGACTATACCTCGCTTAAAGCCTATATAGAAGCTTTTATCTTGGGCATAAGGAAATTAAATACGGCGTTAATGCCGATATTAAGGAAGCAAGCACACGCCCGACTGCTTCATGCAGTAGAGGAGGAGTTTCCTATTTAGACAGCCAATTGTTAAGAGGCAGCTAAGAGAGTTACGAAGGAGGACGACCTTATTATAATTGAGGAACTAGTAAGCGACCTTATAGACGAGAGTCGTACTTAACTAGCTACCTCCACTATAATGTTCTTAATCAGTAGGAAGCTATCTAAAGATAATTAACCAAAATCTAATATAGAAGGATTAGCATTAAATAAGAAGTATAAAGATTATACGCACTGCGGTAAAAAATATTATAGTGGTAAGG
>Ga0307515_10023157_pt1 | contig 10901 bp, 3 predicted proteins | sample 17_EM_MG_FD_194513 | JGI IMG/M metagenome (GOLD analysis project Ga0307515, IMG submission 194513) | Populus trichocarpa ectomycorrhiza microbial communities from riparian zone in the Pacific Northwest, United States - 17_EM | ecosystem: Host-associated > Plants > Roots > Unclassified | place...
TATTAGATCTGTCTAAAGTAAAACCTATCTCCCACCAGAATGGCATAAGGCCATTCGCTCTCATAGTTTTGGTTGCAAAAGTTGCCCAGTCATCCACAGACTTATTGTGCTTATCCATATCCTTAGGAAGATACTGGCTTTTGGTGACGGCGGGAGTCCTCCTCCATGAAGCATATTCACCCAGCACCACAGGGATACCTTGATCAACAAACTTTTTCATCTTTCCGTATTCAGCGATGAGCGCATCCTCTTCTCCAAAGGTGGCGTTACGGTCCGGCTCAATTGTCGAATGATTTCCGGCCCCCCAGTAATAAACCATTTTGCCCCAACTTACATCTCCATCGTTTAGTAAATTAAATGTAGAAGGCGTGTAGCTATGTACCTCAAGCATCAAACGATTAGGTACCGGATCGTGAGGCATAGTAGTCATCAGGTCAGAAGTTTTATAACTGTCGGTAGTGGGCCCCTGCACAACCAGTACCCGGGTACTGTTTCTGCCCCCGGTAGAGCGAACTGCCTTGATGAATGTTTCGTGATAACCATTAAGTATGGCCATCTGCGCGGCATTGTCAGCCGAAGGTTCATTCAATCCGGCAAAAATAAGGTGCTCATCAAAATCACGCATAGTTGTAGCAATCTGCTCCCAAATCGCCTTTTGCATCGCGTTAACGGAATCTTTCTTTAACGCATTGGCATTGGGACTATCGTGAGAATTCAGTATCACATATATATCATTGGCCACGCACCATCCAACCACTTGTTTGACCCGTGCAAGCCATGCAGGGTCAATTTTTGCCTTGCTTCGATCGCTTAAATGGGTCCAAACCCAGTTACAGGGAAGCCGTACAGCAGTGAAACCTGATTGTTTTATAAATTTCACATACGATTCGGTCAATTTACTACTCTGCCAATCAGCTTCGTTTGGCGACTCCATGGTATTGCCAAAATTTGTGCCCATTCCCGTGCGCATTTTTGCCGCCAGCTGCACAGCAGTACTGGCCATTCCGGTCATGTCTGGCGCTATGGGCGATGTATTATAACCCGGGTATAAATTGGGGACCTGGGTAACCGTCACCCTTCTTGCCTGGCCGTTGGAACAATTTATAAATAAAACACCAGAGCGGCTTGCCCCTGTACCATTTTCCGATAATGTTGTTAAATGAATAACAGTACTGCCGCTTTTGCCTGTTATTGTATTTATTTGCAACCACGAATAAGCAGGATTGCTGATGCTCCAATCGGCATTAGCTGAAATGGATAGGTCCTGTGTCCCCCCATCACCCGTAAAAGTTACGGTGGGTGCGCTAACTGTTAGTTGCGGGTCCGGATTCTTCGTTTTTTTACAGGACAATAAAGATATAACTGTAATAACAGATATCAATATTGTAAAACAATACTTAATTTTCATTTTGTCTTAATTTTAGTTAGTTAAAAAGCCCCACGGCGATATGCTGCCATGGGGCTGTAGGCTATTTGATTTTCACACACCTAATATTGTCAATAGCGGCATAAACACCAGTTGCAGTTGACGAAGAATCGAAATTTTTAAGGGTCATATTATAACTATTAGCACCGGTAGGCCCTAATAAATCGCTTATTTTAGTAATTGATTCACCATCCCCTAATTCGTCAACCTTTGATCTGAACTCAGATAAAGGAATAGTTACGGTTTCCCAACCTTTTGTTATAAAAGCTTTGGTAACATTTGAACCAGGAATTTTCCATGGCTCATAACGCGCAACATAACTATCACCTGCAAATTCAGTTCTGATATAAAGCGTACCTCCATTCCATGGGTGGGCCACACTTATTTCAAATTGAAGAGCCCAGTTTGAAACGGGATCTTTAAGATTTGCCACAGGTACCCAGTGATTACCCGTATTAGAATTACCCAATGGGGCGTACACACTGGCACCGCCCGCTAAAACAGGAGAATCAAAATATATATACATAGTATTATTTGTTCCCATCGAACCATTAAAATCGGCCAGAGGGCCGAAAGCCATTTTTTCATCTCCATACCAGGCATAACCAAAATTGTCACCCCACTCAAAATTTGCTAAAAGACCATCAGTAACGCCATTTTGAGTATTTACTTTATAAACAGTAGAAACCGTTCCATAACTGGTAACAATAGTCACCGGTCCACTGGAGTAGCTGTTCGAAGCCGGGGCCGGAAACTTAACATAAGCGCCATGTGGACTTTCTGTGAAATTTGTAATAGTAGCACCGCCAAAAGAAATTGACTGAATAGTCTTAAGGTAAGCACCATAAACATAAACCGAATCACCAGCGTTGGCATTACCGTTGGAAATGCTGCTAATGATTGGCTTTGCATTTATGGTATCCCGGGCAGTACCAGATTTAGTAGTTACTAAGATAAACTTGTCGGATGTTGTTGCCGGCATCAGAAAACCAAGAGCCGTACCATTGGCATTTGAGTTAAATTTTGGAATTTTGGTTCCGCCATATGAAAACTGCTGAACCAATACTAAATTTGCACCATACAGATAAACCGAATCGCCGGGGGCGGCAAACACATCGGATATAGCGCTAATAGTTGGCGCCGGCGGCCCCAATTTAAAAGCGAACGTTGCTGAACCTGCTCCTGTAACATATTTAACTGTATACAGTTTGGTAGTATCAATTTTTCCAAAATCTATATTAGGGATTTTCACCACAGCACTGCCGGGGGCAAATAAAGCGGTGTTAAAAGAGGCGGGAACCCCGTCAAAAGATATTTGAGTTGCATTTTGCAAATTCTGCCCGGTTATTACCACCCATTGGCCTTTTGCTACGGCGCTATTTAAAACCGTATCATTAGGTGAGGCTACATAACTTTTAATAGCCGCGATAACCGGAGGGGCACTGCTGCCGCCATCTGCATTCTTTTTACAAGCCGGTGATAAAGCCACAATCATGAACAAAAGCGGCAAAAAACACAGGCGTAAGTATGATTTCTTTTTCATAACAAAATATTTTAAATGTTTTAATTAATAATATGGTACCGGTGGCTGTGCCAATTTAGGGTCGGTGGTTACCTCAGATGACGGAACCGGCAACGTAAATGAATTGACAGTTGCCGGAAGCGTAATTGGAGTGGCAGTAGTATCCCTTGTAGCTTTTTTTGTTGTAGGATCATAAGTAAACGAAATCCGGCCGTGAGTGGCATCCTGGTCATTCAGAAACTGCACAGCATTAGACGGATCATAATAAGAATACCTGACCAGGTCTATCCAGTATTGTCCTTCAAAAGCAAGTTCAACCCTTCTCTCCGTACGCAGTGAAGCAGGGGTTATTGCAGTCACAATATCCACGCCGGCCCTTGCGCGCACTTTATTAAAATAAGTTAGGGCGTCACCATCGCTCGTAGTACTATTATTGCCCAGAATAGCTTCGGCATAAACCAAATACACATCGGCCAACCTGAGGATTGCGTTATGTTCGGGGGATGACCATCCATCCATTGTTGGCGAATTGTTGTCTTTATCGTTACCAATAATGTGTTTTTTAAGGCCTGTACCTGTTGCCTTATAACCACCGCCGGCAGCATTCAATTCGGGATAAAAATCTCCGTTGAGCATAATAGTGGCTTTGCGCCTTACCGTATCCTTTGCAGCATACATCCGGTATAAATCATAGGTTGGTTGTAAGGCTTGCCATCCACCTATCTTTTGAGGAAGTATATCCGGGCTTGGTGCAAAATAAAGTTGCATAGCATTGCCATTTCCATAACCTACGCCCGCGGCCCATTGAAGCGCGAACAATGACTCAGGGTTATCGTTGTTTTGCGCTTTGAAAAGGTCATAATAGCTGGGCAGCAAATTTAAATTGCTGTTTTTACATACATTGCCTGCATACTTTTTGGCACTGTCAAGCAAGGCCTGATCGCGCGAACCGCTTTTGCCTACACCTGCCATCGTCAGATATACTTTACCCAGCATCCCCTGCGCCGACCATGTAGTTACCCGGCCTTTTTCGTCTGTTTTTGGAAGGTTTTGCGCTGCGAAGGTTAAGTCTTTGGCAACGAATTTATAAACATCCGAAACGATATTACGAGGAAGCAGCGGATCTTTTATCAGTTTGCTGTTGTCTTCAATAATTGGCACAGCGCCCCAATATATCGCCAAATGATAATACGCTACGGCACGAACAAATTTTGCCTCAGCTATGGCCGCATTCTTGTCTGCCGCCGAAATGGACGGATCAGCCTGGGTCTGTATGGCATTAATAACGCCATTACACTGCCCGATAACATTGTACAAGCCAACCCAGCCATTGGTCACCAGGCCATTTTGCGCGGTAATAGTGCGTGTAAAAACCTGTACAATATCGTTACTGTACTGAAAGCTGCCGGTGCCGCTCAATACGTCGCCAATTGGTATCATGGCAGCAGTGTTCCATTGAAACCACTGCGCCCCGCCGTAAAGGCTTGCCGTAGCCAGGCGTAAATCGGAGGTGGTTTTGTAAAAATTAAGTGAACTGATCTGCGAGTTGGACGGACGGTCCAAAAAACTCTTTTTACATCCGGCCACTGCTGCCGCACATAGCAGGGTGATGATAATTTTGTGAATTGATTTCATAAACATATATTTTTAATCGGTGATCGTTTTATTATCTCAAGGTTATGTTGGCACCAATAGTAAATACTCTTGGCTGCGGGTAATAACCACTGTCCCAACCTGCCTGGAGCGGGTTCCACGAACCAATTTCAGGGTCCATGCCTTTATATTTTGTAATGATAAAGGCATTGGATACGTTGGCATATATCCTGACAGACTTCACAGCTATTTTTGATAAAAGACTTTCTGAGAACCGGTAACCTAAGGTGATATTTTTGCACCGCAGGAATGAACCATCCTCGATCATCAAACTATTAGGACGGTTATTGCTGTTGGTATTGTCATTTCTTACGCCTACAATTGTTGTATTTGGGTTGGTAACATATACATTGTTAACATCGGACGAAGAGCCTGCAGGATCTACCATGGCCAGTTTCGCATAATCTAATACCGATGTAAAATAGGTAGTATGGTTTTGCGGATCGTTTTGCTGTATAGCCATTTGATTGAAAACCTTGTTGCCATAGCTGCCACTGAAGAAAATATTCAGATCAAAATTTTTGTAGTTAAATGTATTATTGATACCGTACTGAAATTTCGGGATCGGGGAACCCAAAAAGGTTTGGTCCCTGGAGTCGATAATACCGTCACCATTCAAATCCTTGAACATACGGTCGCCGTACCAGATACCACCGCCCGCCGGAGAAACCGGATAAGGGTTACCATTCGCGTCGGCAGGCCGGGCATGGTTTAAAAGATCAGATGGCTTTGCAAATATCCCGTCAAATACGTAGCCGTAAAATTCGCCAACGGGCTGCCCCACCACGGTTTTTTCAATGATATCGTTTATTACATATGATTTCTGGCTTAGGTTAGCATCAGTTCCCCCCGCACCTAAGTAGGTCACTTTATTGTTATTTCGCGATATGGTGAAAGCGGTTTTCCAACTGAAATTTTTAGAAGTAATATTGGTAGAATTGATTTGGAAATCAAACCCTTTATTGGTTAGCGAGCCGACATTGGCATAAGGCGCCTGCATGGATCCAGGCCCCCAACCCGCTACAGTACCGGAGTATGCAGGAAGCGGCACCTGTAACAAAAGGTCTTTTGTTTCGCGGTCATAAACGTCTAATGAAAAACCTAACCGCCCATTCCAAAACGATGCGTCGATCCCGGCATTGTAGTAATCGGTTTTTTCCCACTTCACAGACTGATTTGACAAATTGTTTTGAAACTGCGCTGTACCTGCCAGGCCATTTGTAACCGATGCAAGTTGGGTTACATAAGTATTGCCCGGTATGCCCTGGTTGTTGGTTAGCCCATAACCAAGCCTCAGCTTCAATTCATTAATACTCTTCACGCCTTTTAAAAACGCCTCGTTATTAATTTTCCAGGCAAATCCACCCGAATAGGTAGTACCCCAACGATTGTTGGTGGGAAAATTTGAAGAACCATCGTCCCGTATATTGCCGGTAAGCAGGTACCTGTCATCCCATGAAAAATTGATACGGCCGAACCAGGATTCCCGTGCAGAGCCGCCGGTGGGGTTTGACTGTGAATTATCGCCCGAGTTTGTGGCCGTGCTGGCATCCCCCGCATTAATGGCCTGCACATTGTTTGAAGGAAAATTCCTTCGCGCACCGCTAACATTTTCAAAAGTGTTCTCCTGCGATTCATGCCCGGCTAAAGCATCAATATGAAATTTTTTGAAATTATGGTTATACGTTAAAAAATTGCGTATTACTATATAAAAATTTTGGCCGGCGGCAGAGGAACCGAAGTTAGGGCTGGGCGTGCCTTTACCAAAACTATAAGTTGGCGAAAACCGATCTTCTGTATTAAAATCAAAATTACCGGATAGTTCATTTCGCAGCGACAGGTCTTTAGTAAGTTGTATTTCGGCATACACGTTGCCGAATATCTGGTTCCTTCTTTTTTGGTCTTTTACAATTTTTGCCAATGCCACCGGGTTGGCAACAGGTTGTACCCAACCATTGGGGTCGGTAACGCCACCAAAGGAACCATCACCGTTTAGTACCGGAACATCGGGGGTAATGCTTAGCGCTGTGCTGATTACACTGCTGGAAGTTGAATTTACATTTTCATTAATATGCGCCAATTGAAGGCTGGTCCCTATTTTTAGCCAATCAGTGGTTTTATTATCTAAATTAAGCCTTAGGGAATATCTTTTAAAATTAGATCCAAGGGCTATCCCGTCCTGGTTAAAATACGAGGTTGATAGTAAATACTGGGTCCTGGCATCCCCGCCGTTTATAGTAAGCGTGTGGTTCATCATCGGGGCCTTCCGGAATAACTCTTTTTGCCAGTCGGTGCCGGGGCCTAAATATTGAGGATTGGCAAATTCGGGCCTGGCATCAAAGCCCCACGCAACGGCCCGGGCATTAATAAAAGTAGCAAATTGTGGCAAATCTACTGTAGGGAGCCGCTTGATTATTTCCTGGTAACCGGTATAGAAATCATAACTTATTTGCGGTGGTCCGGCTTTGCCCCTTTTTGTAGTAACAACCACTACGCCATTGGTTGCCTGCGAACCGTAGATGGCTGTTGCCGAAGCATCTTTCAATACGTCTACTGATTCTATTTCGGAGGGATTGATGGCATTTAGCGGATTTGAACCGTTACCGGGGTCACCCACCGGCGGAATAACGATACCATCTATTACGTACAATGGCGCATTAGAGCCGGTTATTGACGACACGCCACGTATTTGAATAGATACGCCGCCACCAGGCTGACCCGATACCTGTTGCACCACAACCCCTGCAACTTTGCCCTGCAGGGCCTGGTCAAAAGTGGTTGGCTGCGTTTGGCGCAAACTGGCTCCTGATATTGAACTGATAGACCCGGTAAGGTCTTTTCTTGGCGCTTTAGCATAACCAATAACGACTACCTCGTTCAAATTGCTGGATGTTGAATTGAGCGTGACGTTAATTGCGCCGGCCTGCTTAATAGTTATTTCCCGTGGTGAATAACCTAAAAAGTTAAAAACAAGCACTTTGCCCGGCTCAGCGGCTATATTATAGCTACCATCAATGCTGGACACGGTGCCCAGGCCCGTCCCTTTAATCTTAATACTTACGCCTGGGATTGGCTGGCCATCGTCGGAACTTGTAATTTTGCCCGTAATATTTACGGTTTGTGCATGGGCAGATATATAAAGAAATATGCCCGCGATAATTAATGAAATCTGGTATTTCACTCTCTTTTGTAAATTTTTATCCATCTTTTAAAAGGATTTTAAGGTTTGATAATTGGTACATTGTTTTTGGTTAGTGCTTAATTGGTTTTTCTCTCATTCATAATTTATTTTGTTATCGCATCTTTTAGATAGCCCAATACCCAAAACAACTTTTGAAAAGTACTTTACTGTTAGTTTCGTCACATGAAACGGCCGCCCGAACAATCAGTTAAAAAACTTCAGGTGCAGTCAAACGCATGTTTACTAATTCAAAAAAGTTAACTGTTGGTCCTATTGGTTATTGGTGGAACATTGTTCAAAAGCAACCTGTTTAAATACATTACCTTGAACTTATATTCCGGGGGATGAAACTATGATTGTTAAAAATAAAGGAATACCGAATTTGATAATGAATACGGGTCAAAATGTTAACCACTATATAACATTCTAAAAATCAGTGTTTTACATTGTTAAAAACTACTCCACTTTCATGTTTTGTTTGTTTATTTGCAAAACATTGACTTAAATGACAACAAATTGGGACTAATTGGCAGGGGCAAACGCATCAAAATAGCTAATGGAATGAGCTTATGGCGTCGGGAAAATATAAGCATCAAACGATAGCTTGTTTTTATTGGCACATCGTGGTTAAATGATCAATCTACCGAAGGGGCCTGTATTGGCCAACAACAGGCACAAATATTTGGATGCGCCTAAATTGCGCGATCATTTTAGTGTTAACCATGTTTAAATATAAAATATTGATTATCAAATATTTACGAATACTTTTTCTGAAATGTGTTAAGTTATGTTAACCCAATTTGATGCGTTTGCCCTGGACTAATTGGCTGCCATAACTCGGAAAAGATGGGACAAGCAATAAATCGGTTAAATTTAATTAACCGATCTTTTCATTCAGTTTCTGTTGGCGAATTGAACTGACATAGGTGGAAGGAGTGGTGTTATACTCATCCTTAAATGCTTTTGTAAAATATTTGGGCGAATTAAAGCCAACTTCGTAGCCAATCTGGCTGATTGTCATTTGGCTGGTCTCAAGCAAATACACCGCTTTTTTAAGTCTTATGGAACGGATAAAGTCAACAGGCGACTTACCCGTAAGCATTAAAACTTTCTTATAAAGCGATACCCGGCTCATATTCATCTTGCTGCTTAATTCCTTTACCGAAAGGCTTTCGTTTACTATATTCAATTCTATATATTCAACAATACACCTTAACAGTTTTTCATCTTCATTTTCTAAAGGAGTTTCCTGCAATTGCACATCCATCTGCTTTTTGTAGGTGCGTTTATAGGTGTCCCGAAGGGTTAAGATATTTTTGATTTTTGAAAGCAATATTTCAAAATTAAATGGTTTTGTCATGTAATCATTAGCGCCTATTTCCAGGCCCTTCAATTGCTCTTCCTCGCCTATTAATGCAGTTAACAAAATAATGGGAATGTGCGAGGTGCGTTTATCTTTCTTTATTTTTTTACACAACTCAATTCCTGTCATCTCAGGCATGCTAATATCACTTACAATAATATCCGGATGTTGCGATAGGGCTTTTTGCCAACCTTCCCTCCCGTTTGACGCTTCGATTAAAAAAAATAAATCTTTTAAGTTGTCTTTCAGGTAGAAACGAAAATCGTCGTTATCCTCAACTAAAAGAACTACCGGCTGTTTATTTGATCCCGGCTGTTTGACGATACTTTTATCTTCATTAGGAGTAATTTCGTTTGCGCTATCGTAATCAATGTCATCGTCTAATGGCAGGTCTTTATCCCGGCCGTTATAGATAACAAACGGCAGTTTAACGATAAAACAGCTGCCGTGATCAGGCTCACTCTCAACAGTTATTTCACCTCCGTGCATCTTCACAAACTCATGCGTAATTGCAAGGCCGATGCCGCTGCCCTGGTTGATCATCGAATCCGGAATGTCATGCTGAAAAAAACGTTCGAAAATTTTACCTTGTTTTTCATGCGGAATACCAATACCGGTATCAATCACCTTAATTTCAAGCGGGGCGTCGCCAGTATCTCCATTTACATTAAGCAACAGGCTTACCTGACCGCCAGGCAGTGTAAATTTAAAGGCATTTGACAGCAGGTTAAACAATATCCTTTCTATCTTATCATGGTCAAAATCAGTAAACAATGAATCAACTGAGGTATCAAAAATAAAGTTAATCTCTTTCTGTTCGGCGATATCGGTAAATGAAAGGTATATCTCGTTGATGAACTTCACCATATCCCCCGGCTTGCTTTGCAACTTCAGCTCCTGAACTTCCATTTTCCTAAAATCAAGCAACTGGTTTACCAGGTTCAACAATCGCCTGGCGTTTTTTTCTATCATGCCCAGTTGTTGTTTCTGTTCCTGATCAGCGCGGTTAAGCATCTTTTCGACCGGTGCCATAATCAGCGAAATCGGTGTCCTGAACTCGTGGCTTACGTTGGTCAAAAATTTGGTTTTCAGCTGATCAAGATCTTGCATTCGCTTAATCTCCTGCCGCTCCTGTTCAATTATCAATTTTGCTTCCTGTTTTTCTTTCTCTGCTATAAATTTTTCTTTCTCTGCTATGAATTGTCTCCTTATTTTTTGTATTCCGCGCCGGCGTATAAAAAACAGGGTCCCGGTTATCAGCAACAGGTAAATAACATAAGCTAAAGTAGATTTCCAGAACGGGGGCAATACCTTTATTTTTAATTTTATATAGCTGGGTTTCCATTTTCCCTCCCGGCCAATAGCCCTTACCTTAAAAGTATAATCGCCTCCGTCAAGGTTGGTGTAGGTAGCTTTCCGGGTAGCATTATTTGCTGTAAGCCACCCTTTATCAAAACCTTCCATCATATACTGATGCGTTATTTTATTGGGGTTAAAGAAACTTATAGCAGCAAATTCAATGGCGAACACATTTTCGCTATGGTTCAGCGTTATCTCCTGTGTGGCCGAAATTGCTTTAGATAATACAACATGGCCGTCAACTTCTTCATTGGCTGCTATACTTTTGTTGAATAGCTGAAAATCGGTAAAAATTAATTTAAGCTCATCGGTATTCGGATGTATACTCAATGGATCGAAAATATTAAAGCCGTGAGAGCCGCCAAATACCAATTCCCCTTTATTAGTTTTTAAGGCT
>Ga0307515_10023158_pt1 | contig 10901 bp, 2 predicted proteins | sample 17_EM_MG_FD_194513 | JGI IMG/M metagenome (GOLD analysis project Ga0307515, IMG submission 194513) | Populus trichocarpa ectomycorrhiza microbial communities from riparian zone in the Pacific Northwest, United States - 17_EM | ecosystem: Host-associated > Plants > Roots > Unclassified | place...
CGTATACGATCAAGTCTTACCCCACCAGCAGACGCTCTTTTCCTACCTAAAATAGGCCCTTTTTCCCACTGGGTTTTGGCCATAGGTTAAGGTTTTTATCGAGGCTGCTTGGCTGGTCCTTTTCCCCTATTTCTTTATTTCCCTATACAAGCAAGGCTTCTGTACTGCTTACCTTTCTATATATAGAATTAATCTATTAGGATACGGGCTGGGGACCAGCCCTAACCAAGGGGGGGGCAATGTAAGGGTACTTTTGGTCCCTTACTCGGCTACATCCTGGGAGCTCTTAGGGGCTACTAAGGCTAGCCTTTGGCTAGGCCTTGGCCACCCCTTATAAGCTCCTCGGGCTTACAGCCTCCTTCCTCCCCTATCAGTTCGTCTCTGTACCTAGGCTATTACCTACCCTTATTACCATATCGTCCTCTTCCATCGACTCCCTATATAACTTTTGCTCGGCTTACCTACTCCCTACCGTACACCCTAGCAATACTGCCTTATACTAGGCCTTTACGCAAATAGCGTAGAAGTATATTTTATTAGTAAAATCATTACTAAATAAGGCCCTATTAGATTACCATTAAAGAAGTTATTAAACTCTTCTATCTAATTTTATAGCAGTAGTATAGAAGTAATAATAAGACTAGGGCCTAAATAGAGCAGTAACTTCGCGGTACTACTACTTACTTTATACTAGTATTAGATGGGCCAATACTCTATAGACGGATAAGGGCCGGATTCCTTATCTACGTAATGCCTACGGTATAGTATATTATCCTTTCTATTATTCTTAATATCGCGGGCATTTTATACTAGTAGGTAATTAAAGGTAATAAGAAGTAGTATAGAGTAGATTTTGCCGAGGCCTTATTTATCACTAATAATTCTACTAAAAAAATCACAATGCTGCGTAAAGTACTAAGTAATTAGTAGGACCTAGTGGAGATAAAGTATCTATATTATACTGTTCGAAGGGCCTTAGCGGTTTTTAATTAGATAAAAAAATTGTCAGATTACCTGATTCCCTCACGTGCTACCCTATTAAATTCTACCCCTTACTACTCTCTACTTTCTATATTTACCGCCTTATATACTACTCCCTATCTACCGCCTAAATGCCTTCCAATTGTATGTCTTCTGATCGTATATTTTGTACTACCTATAAGCACTATCGCTCTTTTGCTGAGTTTACAACGAACCGTCTTAGAGCTCCGTATAAAACCTATAAATCTTATAAGGTTAATCTTTTTTTTTATTACTTTTTTTTAAGTTAATACCTTTTTTAACTCTATATATAGGAGAGAAGAAATCTACAGTACCGACAATCTTTAGCGGACCTTCCGTAGGCTATAAACCAAACTATAACTGCCGCTGCGACTGCTGCTGCGACCGCTACTGTAACCGCCACTGCTTCTCCCTCTACTTCCCGCCTTCTTATGCCGCCTGTATTAATCCAGCCGCGACCTACTACGGCCCGCCCTATTACGGACCAGTTAGATATCGGGCCTATAAGTATAGCCGCTATTACTACTATCTGTCCTATTACGGACTAGTTAGATATTGGGCCTATAAATACGGTCTATAATTACTGCGAAGCTTTACACTGGATAGATAAACGGATTAGTTCTACGTAGGCTAAATAGCCTCGCTTTAAGAGCTGCTATAAGCAAGGTAATATTATCCTACCTTTATTTATACCCCCGCCGCAGTATTTACGGACCCTGCTACAGTCCTAGGAACGCTTCGCCCATACATTTTAGGACCAGCTCCGTTCGTATAACGTAGCTTTAGCTTTTACCTCCGTTAACTACACCATTACTAACCGTAGCGCTACTTCGGCCGGTATTAATTGTTTCTAGATTTATAGCGAACTATACTACCTTACTAGGCCTATAGAAGCTCCCGCTAGAGCTACACCTTAATATACCTAGCTTTACTTTTATAACCCCGCCTACGCTACTAATATCCGTTTATAAACTAATCCCTAGCTTAATGCGGACGTTTTATAGCGTCTTACCAATATACTATATAAGATTAGTAATCCTTTTATTACCTTATACCAAACCGCTACTAAACGGCTTTAGGCGTAAACTATATCTACTCTATCGCGGATTATTCTTAACCCGTAGATAAAGCTAATTTTTAAAGCGGGGGCTAATTAGCGCTGTGAAAATCTACCTATAGCTAATGAGGTTGCAGTCGTTATTTCTAACGAGTATAAAAATTCTAGCTTTTGTGATATTATTCTTGCGAACCGTGGGCCGCTTAGTAAGCCCCCGCGTTACCACCATATTAGCTTAACTCACGCCGCCTATATACCGCTATACTACGTGCTGCTCTTTTCTTACGGCGACCCTAGCTGGCACTAGGGTATGCAGCTCCGTAGCGATTTCCGTATCCGCTAGCATAACTATCTTCCCTAGTAAGCTTACTTTCGGTTCTATCTTTACGTCTATAACGGCTCTAAATTAGTACTATTCGCCTTCCGGCGCCTGTTTTAGTAGTATATTATTAATGCTTAGGCCCTATATAACTAGAATAAGCTTAACTGGATCCGTTCCTACTAGCCTAATCTCTGTATAGACCTATATAACGGCATTACGGATGCTATCTCCTACGGAGATATTAACCCTAATTCTATTAGCCGCCGTGTTATTCTTCCTTTAAACTACCTTGGCAGCGCCCGCTTTATTAGCCAGTGCTACTAAAATTCTATAGTAATAGTCCGCCATTACGGCCGTCTAAGCCTATTTATTACTTTTACGGCTAATCTATAGTAGGACGAAATTACCCGCGAGCTTTTACCTTACTAAACTACTATTAACCGCCCTAATTTGGTTGCCCGTGTCTTCTATATAAAGGTTATCCACCTTCTAAACGACCTTAAGAAAAAGTAGATTTTTGGTAGATTCCTTAGCTGCGTTTAGACTATTAAATATTAAAAACGGTGCCTACCACATCTTTACCTTCTTCTTTTTTTATATCCGGAGGACTGTAATACGTTAATAGATCCCGTAGTTATTAACCGTTATATATCCGCAGAGCTCCCGCGGCCTTAGGATGACCCTACTAGACGGCTTATGGATATTATATGGACTATAATGGTCCATGGGCTCTGCGGTACTAATAACCTAAACGCCCCCTATATAGTCGCTGGTGCTCTAGGCCGTCTACCAACCTACTTAAAGCGATTTCCGAAGCCGTTCTGCCCTATAACGGCCGTATATAACGATAGTTACCCTTAGTATTACCGCCGCGATAATTTACGGTTGTAGCTTATCCGCATACTGGGTGGTAATAGTGCTACTGTAAACCTTAACAACCGCTAGGTTATACCATACAATCCCTATCTTAGCGCAAAGTATAGGGCCTATATTAATGTTAAGGTCTACGCCTCTATATAGGCCGTAAAGTATATCTATAAGTATATTTATAAGGGGACCAATTAAACAACCGTATAGCTCTTGGACGATAACGACGAAATTAGTAGGTACCTTTATAGTAGATATATCGGCCCTATAGAGGCCGTCTAGCGGCTATTTAAGTTCCCGGTTTATAAGGAATACCCCCCCGTAATATAGCTCGCCGTACACCTTCTTAGCCAGTAGCCCGTTTATTTTTAGCTAGATAAATCCGTAGAGGACCTATAACAGCGCCTTAAAATAGCTTATTCAACTTTAACTGCTTGGTTTTAGTATAACTCTAAAAATACGGACGGTCGTGCTATACTTTACTAGGACTTCCCTTATAGATATACCTTTATAGCAAAAACATACTAGTAGCAACGCCGCGTCCGCCTAAAGGATACTATTATCGGCCGTATATATTACTACAGCCCCATTACTAGCGAACGGTATTATTTATAGCTACTACTTACTATTGTTTCTAGCGCTACCTCTTTTAAGCACCTCCGTACTGTCGCCGGCACTATTTACCTAACCTTTTAAGCCGCTTACGTAGCTTTAGGACTCCTTAATAATAATAGTAAGTGGGTTAACTGCCTATAGGAAGCATTTGTATTTACTACTAGCACCTAGCTGCGGTCTCTTTTTATAACTACCTTAGTCTATAGCCCCATAAGCGACCCTCCTACCCTTTAGGTGAAATTTAAGCCGTCTCTCTATAACAATCTCCTTTGCGTTTTAGAGCGTCGGCCTAATCTTCTAGGTAGCATCAACGATGTATATCTGGATTACGGCCTATATCTTATTTAGTAGGTGCTTGCGGACTATAGCAAAGCTCTTACGGATTACTTTCTGCCTCTGCTATAGTACTGCTAGAACCTTATAGATAATAACCCGCTTATTGCTATAGAGCTTAATTACAACACTACTAAGGAAGGCCACCTTTTTATAAAGCTGCGTTCCTAGCTAAATTCTAACTAGGCCGCCTACTTTACTATAGTTACTACTACTATAGATACGGACCCGTAGACCGCCTATTTTTTTCTATAGGGCCCCGCAGGCACCAGTAAAACCTTTCTTTACCGCTATATCTGCCACTACTACCGCTCCCATAGCCGTATTATTCTCTATATCACCTCTTCTAGTATAGCTGCCCTTTTACTACCTAGCGGCCGAACTACCCACTCCTGTTTTTATATTCCTATTGATTTATATAAGGAATCCGTATATAACGTGCCTAAAGACTCCTAGCTGGCATAGTTACTGCGCTCTACTGCCCTTATAATTTGGGACGAAGTACTAATATAGCACTATTACTGCTTTAAAGCCGTGCACTATATGCTTATAGACGTCCGTTCTAATACCTAGGCTCTTTTTGGCGGCGTTCCCGTTATTTTAAGTAGTAATTTTACTTAGATCCTCCCTGTTGTAAAACGGGGGACTTATGCTAATATTATTGCGGCCTGCTTACGGCAGTCCTTTTTATAGCCTTCCCTCCGTATTCTATCGCTACGCCAGAATATACGCGTTTTAGACGGCGAGCTAAATTAACGCTTTACTACCTAGGTCTGTAGTCTTTCTTATAACCCTACTCTTACTAGCCGCATCTAGTTGCCTATTAGTATTGCCTAGTTTACTAGTCTACAGCCTTTTATCGACTTTATTTACCCTCCCGCTCTTTTATAGTAGGCGTATACTAATCTCTATACATTCTACGGCCGTGCTATTTTAACTATCCGTAACAACACCATTGCTGCTATTAATAATACTATTCTCCACTCACTTAATAGCCTTAAGTCCGTTTTCTATTTTACGGATACTGTAAAACGGGACGATCTAAATATTAAAAATACTCCCCCCCCAGAGCTTTTATAGAGCTTTAACCCTATAGGCCTTTCTCTCGCACGGCTCTACCTTAAGGTTAGCACTCTAATTATTCTTTTACGGAACCTATATCCTAAAGAGGGTCTCTATAACAGTACCCGTATAATTCTTACCTAGATAAGCCGCCGCTGTCTTAAAGCCCGTATTCTTGGCGGTACCTTTACTAACCAGCTACGGGTTATTCTATAGATTATACTGTCTTCTATAAAAGGCGAGCTGCCGTTTATTATTAATTGACGGTAGTTTCCTATCCGTTTATCTTTTATAATGACCGTAAATAAGTCACAGGGTTAGTCTTTTAACTTTATAGGCGTTAATTTATAAATACCGGTTTTTATATATAGTCAGCTCTATGTTGCACTATCTCGGGTTACTACTGTAAATGGTATTTCGGTACTGCTTCCCTAAAATTAAATAGAAACGGACAATATTATATATCCAGAAGTTTTGCTTTTGTAATGTGGAGTAATAGTAGTGGCGGTGGTAGTAGTAGCAGTAGGAGTAGAAGTAGGAGCAGAAGCAGGAGCGGCAGCAATAGCGGTGGTGGTGGTAATAGTAGTAATGGTAGTGCTATTACTTAAAGAAGAAGACGACGACAACGACGATATAAATAGCTATTGTTAATATATATTACGTAATTAATTATATAAATCTATATTACGCGATTATTATATAAAGGCCACCTAAGTTAAAACAGCGAAAGGCCACCTAAGTCGAGACAGCGAGACGCTACCTCGCGTAGCGAGGTAGTAGATTGGATTTCCTCCTAGTATACTTAAACCCTAGCAAAGTAACTTACGTCTTAAAATTATTTTTATCTTATTTAAAAATAGTACATATTAAGGACCAATTTTCTTTTATTAAATATTTATGTTTGTACTAATTTAATAGCACGAGTAAGTTGTATCCAGGGGCACGAAATACGTATAGTATTGTATGCTCGTTTAGATGGTGGTGACTTGTCTTTTAATTATACATAAAGAGGTAGAATTTAAGGGGTTTCCTGAGCTCGCTTAGCTCACGTGATCGCGTCTATAAATTCCCGTTCAAACTCGTTCAGACAATTTAGTTTTAGCGTTCTTACCCTTTATTTTATTAAATATCTTATTAACTAGTAAAACGCAATCCTCTAATTATATTATAAAGTTATAGTCTAGCAATTCTACTAGCTCTTTATTAGTGAGGCCAGCCGTAAAGTTAACTACCTAAAAGTATAACCTATCTTCGCCTTCTTCTATTACCTTAGTAGTAAGGTTTATATATTCCTCTAAAGTAGTAGGCGTATTAAATATATTATCCTTTAATTTAGCGGCATTATTATCCTTCTCTTCCTTACTATCTTCCTTTAGAATAGTTACTAGTTTGTCCTAGTAGGCGTTATCTCCTAAGAAATAAATAGTAGTGCTCTTAGGCGCTAAGCGCTTAGTAAAAGCTTCTGACAAAATAGCATTTCTATTAAGCCTTACAGCTACTATTTCCTTATTAATAAGTAGCTTAGTATTAAATTTACCTAATCGACTAGGCCGCACTATATCGCTAGCATTATTGTTATTAGTAAAGAGGTAATTAGTACTATTAGTTAAAAGCTCTAAAACTGCTTGGCGTTTGCTCTAATTAAAGTATAGAGCTAGTACGACGTTAAAAACAAGTGGATAGTACCTTTTATTATACGCCGCTATTAAAAGTATAAATATTTTAAAGTATAGGGATATCTACTTACCGCTAAATATAGACCTGCCGTTCCTAAGTACTAAGGTTTCCGACTTAAAATTAATAATACCCTTAGCGCAGAGACGAGCGAGAAGTTTATTATAGTTAAACTGTACAAAAGTTGCCGGTTCTTTAGCATTATTGCGCTAGAATTAAGACAAAGTAACTACATTAAGGTCCTTTCTATTCTTCCGTATAGCTATTATTATATAATATTTATTATACTTTAGCAGTTTAACGGAGATAGAGGAGCTTATTTATAACAGGGCTATATTAGTAGAGTAGTGGCCTAACGCATATCTCTATAGAGTAGGCTTGCGTAATAATCGGTATTTAATAGGAGTGCTTAACTTTAGGATTAGCGAGGTAGGACCGTAATTAGTATTATTTAAACCAAGCATTGGAGTATTAAGGAAATGGTTTAAAAGGTTAACTGGTTTGTATAAGGGCGTTAGTAGATTTAACTACTTAGGCGTTAGTACTAAGGGAACGCCATCCTTATTTTTAATTTTAGCAATAGCTTACTTAACGTTGAGTTTAATAAGACTATAGAGTAGGTTAAAGAAGCTAGGGTGATAAATTAGTATATTAAAAGCCGGTCCCTATTTAGTAATAACCTGTATAAGGATTTCTTGCCTATACTAACGCTTCTTAGTTATATTATATTTTGAAGGCTATTATTTATTAGGAAAGCAACTCGCGAAGCATTTTATAATATCTGCCTTTAAGGTAAGAAAATTATCCGGTTCTTCTTCCATATCTAATATCTCTTAAATTATACTTTAATGCTATTCCCTAGCCTTTCCTTTAATGGGCTTCTAATTATCCCTCTATTTTATACCCTATTACTTCTTTAGGTTTAGTTTAGGGATATAGCTTAATAGCTTTATATTTATAGTTATACTAAATATAAGAGAATTATAAAGCTAGCTATAGCCTAAAGAGATAGGTTTGTAAAACTAATAGGAATAAGTAAGTTAGTTATTAAGTATATACTTATAGGAATAATATATTAGAGGATTCTATCTATATATACCTGCTTAGATTAATCCAAAATTATAGATTAAATAGAGTTTAGGTAAAGGTAAAGATAAGGCAAAAGTATAAGTAAATATTAAATAATAGGTGACTTTGCTAAAATTAGTTACATAAGGTTGGTAAATAGAGGGTAAATAAAAGTAAGGTATAAAGTAGACTTACGTATATATATATAAATATAATATAATAGAAACCTTAACCTAAGGTAGAATATAGTAGAAAGAGGTTAGTGTAATAGGGGGTAAGTAGTTAAAAATTAATTTAAAGCTAATAAAGTTAATAGGGATTATAAAGTATTATAGAAGTTAGTATAAGACTAGTAGACTATAGTAAAAGATATAATAAAAGATAAAGGCCAGTAAAGTACTAATAGAATCCAGTGGAGAATAATATAAGAGGTTAAGATAGATAGAGGGTTAGTAAAATCCGGTAGAGAATAATATAAGAAGTTAAAATAGGTAGAGCACCTATTAAGTCTAGTAGTAAGTAAAATAAGAAATAGAAACTGGTAGAGTGTTAATAGAATCTAGTAGAAAATGGGATAAAGGGTAGAATCTAGTAAAGCACTAATGGAATTTAGTAGTAAATGTAACGGAACCTTGTAGCAAGTACTACGGTGGGTCCTGTCAATAGGCTAGGTGTATAGGTGATGCGTAAAGTTAACAACGTAATAACAACTAGTAAAGTAGTTGCCTAATAAATTAACTCTAATTGTATTCTAAGAATTACTACAAGGAAGGAACTATTTAGGTAGGGACTAAGGGTCCTTAAATACACAACCGTACTCCTATGAAATCCTTCTTATACGTAATATACGTAATATACGTAATATACGTGACGTTCCCTCTATACCTCGCGTTCCTTACGTATTATATTATATAACTTTGGTTACCATTCCTCGTTACATAGTTCTACCGGCTTTATTCTAAACCGTGCTTATATTAACCAACTAGCTTCTTTTAACTCCTCTCTAAGTAGTTATAATATCGTACTTAAAGCGTCCGTAACACTATCTCCCTTCTCTTTATCTTCATTCTTAAAGATACCTAGTATCTCTAAGTCATCTATTAAAGGTATAATGTCCGTCTAATTAATTTAGTTGATATTATTACTTATAATGCCTTTTAAGGTTTCTAAACCTCCTTCGTCCTTATAGGTATAGCGTCATACTTGCACTGTTGCTTCAATACTATCGCTAGGTGAAATTATACTATCTCCGTGTTCTCGTTGTGTATAAGAGGGGTTAGTTTATATTACATTAGCAAGTCCTTCGTCTCGGCAACCCTCTTTTTATTTAGAGTGCACTAAATTAAACGTTTAATCGTCTTACGATATTCGTTTTGTTTCTAACGCTAAGTATACACGTCCTATAACTCTTAATAGTTATTAAGTTCCCTAAGTAATTTATTATAGGGTCTTATATTTAATCTACTACTGCAAAGCTTAATAGTGAGCTTTTAAGCGCCCTAAATAAACTACGTCGTTCGCGGGAAGCGGAGTAAGAGGCTGTAGCTGCTTAACAGCGTACCCTTAAGGCTCGTCTTTCTGCTTCTGCCCGTCTTCTTTATCTTAAGAAGGTTTATAAAAAGGTTTATTCTAAGGAGTAGAAACTTATAGAATAAGGTTTATTAGAACTTGGCAATAAAAAAACGGATTCTCTTTAATCGGCAAAGGAAATAACTCTAAGTAGTTTAGCAGTCGCTTCTCCTAGGTCCCCCTTAGGTGACTTATTTTTTAGCGATCTTCCCTTATTAATGTTGCCTAACCTATTCTCTTCCAATATTCTTATACCTTTCCTATAGCGTTCTTTAAATTCTCTAGTAGTTCCTAAATAGTCTCTTTATAGCCTATCCACTTAACCTTATACTATATTTTATTATTAACGTCCTTATAACTAATGATCTTTAAAACTTGCTATTTATTTTTTTCTCGTCCTCTATATATGTCTGCTTCGTAAACTGGTGGCTTAATATTCCTATATACTGGCTTTAGCATTGCGATATACTATATAGGGTAGATTTTTATTTTGGCTAGTAGGTTTAACTTAAACGTAACCAGTAAAATCCTCTAAATAATTTTAAAAGGTCCTAGTCTAACGTGGTCCAATTTCTTACTTAGTTATTAACTCTTAAAATTTTTATATAGTAGCTATACTTTGTCTCCCTCCTTAAGATCTGGTCCCTTAGATCTCTTAGCGTCATAGTATTTCTTTATTCTTTACTATACTACCTTAGCTGTTTCTATAAGGTTCTTATGAAGATTTATTAGTATCTCCATTCTTTACTTAGCCGTGCTACTTATCTTCTTTACTTAACATAGCGATAATAATATTCTTAGCTTATATCCATAATTCGCCTTAAATAGTAACGTACCTATTTTTTTTTATGGTGTTGCATTATATGCAAACTATATAACTGGTAATAGCGATACCTAATTGTTTTATATATAATTAATATAGTGCCTTAGATACTGCTCTAGTGTCTAATTTAATCTTTCCATTTAACCGTCTATCTGCGGATAATATGCGATAGAAGTTACTGCTTAAACTTCTTATTCCGCTAAGAATACCTCCCAGAATACTACTACGAATCTTAGATCTCTATCCGATATAATCTTGCTTAATACTCCGTATCTTGTGAATACTTCTTTAATATAGATTCTAGCGACATCTTCTACTAATATTTCTTCTATACACGCTATAAAGTATCCCCACTTTATAAGCTTATCTACTATTACTAAGATTGCGTTATAATCTTGTCCGGTAATAGGATCTTTTAATTTTAGCAACTTAATAATAAAGTCCCATAATATAACCTCCCATAGTCTCTCTAGTATTTTAATAGGTTGTAGTCCTTTATATAGCTTATA
>Ga0307515_10023159_pt1 | contig 10900 bp, 12 predicted proteins | sample 17_EM_MG_FD_194513 | JGI IMG/M metagenome (GOLD analysis project Ga0307515, IMG submission 194513) | Populus trichocarpa ectomycorrhiza microbial communities from riparian zone in the Pacific Northwest, United States - 17_EM | ecosystem: Host-associated > Plants > Roots > Unclassified | place...
CTTAGCTGTCACGGAGTCGTCATCGAATTTGACTGCGTGACTTACCGGTAATTTCCAATCAGTGACTGATCCTGTCAAACCTGTCAGGCTACCCACCGGAGGTCCCTGGATCATTAGGATCAAGTGTTCTGATCAGCCTTCACGGACGGACCATTTCTGCTAGGTCTGCACAAATCGGCTCTGAATAACGCGCAATATTCAGCCTGACCAAGCGCAACCTTCGAAATTAGCTGGCAAAAAATTGAACACTTCCCACCATTCTAACACTCCCGATTACTCATATTTACCAGACACAAGGTACAGCAATATTACATAGAGGAAGCGTTACTACCTCAACTGACTCTTCCTAAGTGATACTTCGCAATGACTACAACGGAAGAAATAAAAAACTGGATGAATGCGCAAAACATCCATGTACAAAGTACTCGGACTTTCGGATCCAGTCAAGACAGCGGAGGACAAATGGCTCCTCCTTCCCGTGTTCCTCAAAGCCAAAGGACTCGTCGAACAACACATCGACTCGCTTGATTATTTTGTCAACCATGATCTTAGGAACCTCCTCAACACGAACAACTGTGTTACCTCAGACGTCGATCCAAAGTTTTTCCTCGTCTACACCAATATCTATGTCGGTATGCCGGAGCAAGACGACCATGGAGGTGGTGGTGGCACCGGTGGCGCTGGGAACGGTCCGTCACACCGCAGAACGCAGGCTGAGGTACACGACGTAATCTGCACCGGTGGTTGTCGGTATCGAGTATCCGCGGGGGAGCAGGCGCATCAAACGGCTGCGAGTTATGCTGACCCGCCTACTGACTACGCTCGGGAGCAACAAGTGCATGCTCAGTGGGAATTCTGAGGTGCAAATTGCTACCATGTCCGAGTGCCCACTCGATCCAGGGGGTTATTTCGCCGTCAAAGGCACAGAGAAGGTCATTTTGGTTCAGGAGCAGCTGAGCAATAATCGAATCTTGGTCGAGACGGATAGCTCGAAGGGTATTGCGTCTGTCTTGGTGACCTCGTGAGTCTGTCCGCTCCCCCACGAACCAGTCTGAATATAAATTTTATATCCAGGTCAACCCACTCCGGTTTCAAATCGAAGACGCACGTGGTCGTGAAGAAGGGACTTATCTCCCTCAACCATAAATCTTTCACAGAAGGCGTTCCTATCGCCGTTGCCCTGAAGACACTAGGCGTCCAGTCCGACAAGGAAATCTCCTTCTCTGCGCTCGAAATACCGAGTCATACCAAGGAGCATTCTCTCCCAACCTTGAGAAAGCCGCCAAGTGCGGTTTCTTCTACAACTCAGCAAGCAACAGAATCGAACGCGTGTTATTCGGAAGGTTGCTGGTCCGCGCAGACCAGCTTGGGAGGAGGGCATGGAGTCATTGGTCATAGTTGTCTCGACGCACGTATCGGTTGTCAATCTCGATTCGACTTCCAAGGCACTATGTTGTAAGCATGACTCGGCGATTTTGTACGGCCAATCAAGGCTCATCATTAGTGGATGACAGAGGCTACGTAGGCAACAAGCGACTAGAACTGTGAGCTGACTATCTCTCATTTAACAATGACGTTGTAACAGCTTTCCTTCTCAGTGCTGGTCAACTGCTTTCACTGCGTTTCGAAGATCCCTTCAAAAACTGGAACGCGAACTTGAAACTGGCGATCGATAAAGTCCTACAGGAACCATCTCGAACAACCGAATTTGATGCGTACAAGACAATTCTCGCAATAGGCCAACCAATCCCTCTCGGCTTCATCCGTGCCATCTCTACCTGCAACTAGTCCCTCAAGCGATTCAAGATGGAGCATGCCGGGGTCACGCACGTCCTCAGCCGTCTGTCCTTCATATTAGCACCAGGGATGGTGACCCGATTTGGTCCCGATTGAGAAAACTAGAAAAGTCAGCGGACCAAGAGCGCTTCAACCGAGTCAATGGGGTATATCATGCCCTAGCGATTCACCCGAAGGGGAAGCGTGCGGGCTGGTCAAGGACCTTGTGTTAATGACCCATCTTACGACGGATGTCAAGGAACCAATCTTGCGGATTGCTACTCTACTAGGTGTTGAGGGTGAGAACAGTGTTCTGTTATCCAGCTCGATGACTCATATTGCTCTCCCAGACATTGTGATGTCCACGGGCACGGACCGACCTCCTTCGTAATTTACATCAACAGTCTCATCGTTGGTATTACTCGGTTCCCTGCCAGGTTTGTTGCTCAGTTCCGCACGTTGAGGCGTGCCGGCAAGATCAACGAGTTTGTCGGTATTTATATCACAAAACGGTCAATATTGCAAGTGACGGTGGACGAATCTGCCAGCAGTTGATCATCGTTGAACCCATGCGACTGAAGGTGACCAGTGACCATATCCAGGTCCGTTCGTTCCTCCCTGTAGTCTAGGGGAAGGAGTCGCTCACGTCTGTCTTAGTTCCTGAAAGCCGGTAAGATGAGCTTTGAAGATCTTCTCCATCGCGGACTAGTAGTATACGTGGACGTCAATGAAGTGAACGACTCACACATCGCACTCCACGAGGGCCAAATTGAGTCTCCGACGACTCATTTAGAAATAGAACTGTTCATAACCCTGGATGCCGTCGCTGGACTCATTCCCTACGGATACCACAACCAGTCACCTTGTAATGCCTACCAATGTGCCATGGGCGAGCAAGCCATTGGGGCGATAGCATTCAACTAGCTCAACCGCATCGATAGATTGTTGTATCTGTTGGTGTACCCACAGCAGCCCATGTTCAAGACAAAATCCATCGCACTTGCTGGATACGACAAACTTCCAGTAGGACAAAACGCGACTGTGGCGATTATGAGTTACTCGGGATACAACAACGAAGACGCACTTATCCTGAACAAAGCAAGAGCTACGGTGTCCCTTTCAATGTACCTACAAGCTGGTCATATACTATGGGAGCTTGGATCACGGCTACGGACGATGTCAAAGTACTTAGAAAAAATACAACACTCATCAGAAAATGTCCAATGGAACGTACGTACGACACTTTCGCGACCAAAGCATGTTACTCATCTTTACCTACCAGGTTTGACCGTCTTGCAGGTGCGCCCATAGACGAACTGACGAAGAAAATGGTTAAGAAATACGAAATCATCGATGGGGACGGCATGGCCATGGCAGGAGAACGTGTGGATCCCGAAGACGTCTACGTCAACAAGCAGACACCGACAAATGACAATGACAACACCACAGTGTCAGCGGTAGCGGCAGGATTCAAGAATACTCCACTGACCTACAAAGCCCCAGTGTCAGGGTATATCGACAAAGTTGAACACCCACTGTATTTCGAAGACGTTCGCTCACAGTATTACACTTAGGTTATGCTCACCGGCACCGAAAATGATCAAATCCTCATCAACGTAGACCGGAGCTTGAGATAAATTCTCATTACGACATGGAAAAAGGTGTGCAATCTTATTCTACACTTATGATAGACCTCGCCTCAATGACTTTGGAAAGGCGCTACTGGTTTGATCGTCAAAGACCAAGGCAGCTGCCCAGGTTAGTTCCCCCTTTCATAAGTCCCCTTCTCATACCTTCTCCAGGTCCTATCATGAATCCACACGGTTTCCCTTTTCGAATAACGGTTGGTAAGATGATCGAGCTACTCACTGGGAAGGTATGTAGCCCGGTACGTTTGCGTATCTATCTTAACCGAGTGTACAGGCAGGTGTGCTACGTGGTACTCTGGAATACGGCACTGTGTTCGGAGGGTCGAAAGTATGTGGAAAGGGTGGGGATCTGGGTCTAACCTGACGGCTGATTAGGTTAGGTCGAAGACATGCCCGGTATCCTCATCTTCAAAGGGTTCTGGAAAGTATATGCTGGCTAGCGGGATCACTGGCGAGCCTTTGGAGGTATACGTTTATTTTGGGCCAATCCACTATCAGGTATGTACCGTGTCTTCAGTGTGGCGATAAGCAGTACCGCTCACGATTTCAACAGAAATTCAGTAAGTCAACAACTTCTTGTATGGTTGCCTAGCTCACTCGTACATAGAACACATTGTGATGGACAGAATGCACGCTCGAGCACAGTACGTATTGCTGAATATAGCAGCTGATTTATTGACGCTCTGTCCTAGTGGTCCTCGGGCAACCTAACTTATCAGCTGACTGAGGTCCAATCAAGAAACGGTGGTCTACGATTAGGAGAGCTGGAGCGAGACTGCCTTATTCGATACAGAGCCACACAACTTCTGCTCGAACGGTTCTCAAGTACACGCTTGTCGAGCGTGCGGGCGGATGGGATATAATGGATGGTGCGCATACTGCAAGAGCTCCAAGGAGATGGCCCGGTTTATGTTGCCAAATTTCTCTTCCAGGAGGTGCGTATTCGGTTCTGGAACCGAAGTGATTCCTGCCCTCTGAGCAAGCTTTCTTGTAGTTGGGCTCCATGAATGTAATACCACGGCTGATCATGGACGACCCAAATCGTCATCGAGGAGAAATCACGTCCACGTACTCGGTCGCACCGGTCGTTGCGGTGGGGTGGGAGGGCTTCTTCAGCGGACCCTCGATTCTGCTTTTCACTGCGCTCCCGATCCCCTTCCCATCAATCGCCGCGCGCTCGCTGTTCTTCGATCTCCGCCGCGGATGGCACCAGAACATCTCTAACCCACGCGCCTTTCTTGGCTCGTCCGTCGCCATCGCGTACTCCATCGGCTTCTTCAACTGCTTCGGTCTCGACGTCACCGGCACGTCTCCGCCACTGCCCGGAGTATCACTGACACATTCATGCGTGTGGAATGGCATATCTCCAGAGGCAAAATCGTCACAACAGGGAATATACGCTAATAAACCGAAATGCTGACGGCTGAAAATGTACCCCACTTTCCTCTCCCCTGTCTGCTACCATATCTTTCCTCCGAACGAACCCAACCCAATCACTCTGTTTCTGCCTCGACGTCGAACTGGTTTGATAAGCCTTATGACGAGGTTATAATTTCGCCTTCGATCCGAATATTGATTTTGTATCACGATAGATACTATGGAACCTCGCTCAGCGGGATGCTTCACTCAGCGGGACACGCACTCGCTGGTAAGAAAGGCGACATATAGCCAGCATTTTTGGTATACTACACTTATTATAAAGATATTATTTTGTTGTCCGCGCCCACTGGCCTCATACCCAGCATTCCCCATGCCCGACAGTGCACATGAGGACTGAACTTAAGGCAACTGCAACAGAGGGGGTGCCTACGGCGGCTTCAATTAGTGTAATTGCCTTATAAGAACCTCATGGGGATGCCCTCAGTGCTTCCATTGCCTCAGGGTGCTGTAATCGACCAAAATCATCCCGCAATTGTTCCTCAATGGCCTCTGCCAATCACCCCAAACTCAAGTTCGCGATGAAGGAGCCCCGAGAATCAATGCAATTCAGATTTCGACTCGATCGTAGGCCATATTCTGTCATAGGATGACGAGGCATCAGACAAGGCATCAGATGAGGGCCACTCAAACTGGTCAGGAAAGGGCTGTAACAGCGAATAATAGCCTCCTGTTTGGCTACCAATCTAAATATTTCTTTTTTTCCAGCTTGCGGTCCACCATCATGCCATGTCCCGGTGAGTGAACAAGGCCTTAAACTTCGGGGCCATTTTTGAAGGGTGTATTGCTCGCGGCCACAGAAGTATGGTGCCTCATGAAATTTCTATTAATTCTTCTCTACTATGAACACAAATTTACAGACTTTTGACCAGTTCTGGCACCGCAAACGTTAAGTGTCCCGGTGGCCGTGTATCGACGGTACGACGAGTACAATCGTGTTTGTTGAAGCCAGCTACGAACAGATAAGGATACAAATAACCGTATAAAGTATTCGATCGTGGATGTGTAATAGTGACGAATTCTCCGCTATGATCCGTCGACTTGGAGTGTCAGCGGTTTTCACCCGGCCGCAAATACAATTGAGTCCACAGTATTATCCTACCCGTGTAAAAAATACTACAGGTACGTTGCAATGAGTTAAAAACAAATGGAGGTGTCTAATTGGGATGCGATCGGGTACGGGGAGGGTGATCCACCGACCTCAAGGCTAAGGGCCATTGCTAAGGTAAGCCAATACCCGATGAGGCCGTGATTGCCCTGCCGGCAGATCCCGACAGCCTCATTGTCTCTTTATACAGACGCTGCACACTCGATGATGATCCAAAACTGCCCAGTCGAAATCCTCGACAATATATTCGACCACATGACATATTTGGATCCAGAGAATGCGCAAGCGGTCCTCTGCTCGCTCATGCGCACTTGCTCGCACTTCCGTGTGATCGCCAAACGCCACTTCATTCGCATAGTGTGTCTACCAAACGCGAGAAAAGTCAACGCGTTTACCGGTTACCTCATACAAGTCGTCGAAAGCGGTGACTATGGTACTCGTGTGCTCCCCATCCAACATTTGGCGGTAGGGGGCAAGTATTGTCTCCCTCGAGGTCGATTATATCAACTACGCAGTGCTGCGGAGGTCGAAGCAGAGAGTAATCTCCCTTGGATCATCACGATCGCCTCGCCCTCGCTTCTTACCCTAACAATTGTCGGCGTAGACAGCCCCAAGGAAGTAGAAGGTGTGGGGAAAAACAACAAGAGAGTGGTCTCCGATATGGTTAAATTTCCGCAGCTCCGTGAACTGGTTGCGCTCGACCAGCAGCTTATCCGCCTCGACTCCGACAGAAGTGGAGATAATACGGCTGATATTCCCAAGTACCCAAACCTACATAAGCTTTATATACTCAGCAATTATTCACTGGAAGCATTGCCGTCACCGTTACCCAACCTCCGCCACCTCCGCTTGGAAATGTTGGATTGCGCTCGTGCGCGCCTTCCCTCCCTCGATGAAACCCTCCGTCTCCATTCTCTTATCATCGATGCCCCACAATATCACGAACGGATTATCAGCGGTTGTTTCATAACTCATCAATCCAAAGCCGACTACGGCTGTACGATTGACAAATATCGAACATTGATAAAGGTGGTGTGCGATTCTGGTGACAGTGGGGTGGTTGTCCCCGCCGTAGGAGACACCGACTACACGAGTCGTAGGAGTATTCTGGCCGCTTGGGCAGACGCGGTCGCTGGGGGCGTTGGATGCTGGACTACAACGTGGACACCAACGGTTTTGAAAACTGGATATCATGAAAAATACTGATCCTCGCTTCCGTATATCGGCCAGCGAATCTACAATCTTTATCACTCGTTCCCAGTAAGATCGAGGTATAGTGAGGCCACAATCTCAACTATTTCGGATGTCACCTTTCATGATTGAATTATATACACATGCTCTACCATATTGGTGCCTGGATGCAACAAAGTAACGCTGGGTTGGTGAGCTCATATTAGGAAAAGGAAATGACACAATCAAATGACCATTATGGGTTCCGTCTCTAGATCAACCAAGGTCCAAGTGTTCTCTCACCAAGACCGAGTAGAGTGATATCTTCTGCCATCCGGATGGCTACATTGTGAGGCCCGTCTTATTGCCTATAATAATATGAGAAATGTTACGTATTACCGCATAACGATCTATGGCTACTGTTCTTCAGATATGAGAGGAATGAGATATTTGCCTCCAAATCGATGTTGGACATCGGGAGTTTTCCGTCCGTCCTGCCATGGGTCGTCTCGAATGTGCGAATATTTCCACCTGATTGATTGGGCAGAGAAGAGAAAAGAAAAGAAAAGTTTAAACGTAGCGAGGGGCCGCCCGAATAACCTCTTTTCGGGTTCATCACACCGAAAGGAACAACTGATACGCGGCAACGGGGCCAGCCTAGGCCAGCTGCCCAGAGCCTGTGTCCAGACCACTGAATTTTCCTGCGCAAATTTTTCAGTGTCGATTGTTGGTGATGAACGAGAAAAGAGGGGGATCAATCGTAAATGTATGTGGGACAAACATCGCGCAGAATATATACAGAAAGAGACCAAACAAAGGTGATGAGTCATAGCACTCCAACAGTTGGGTGCAACGACGACCTCAAGGACCTAAAGGCCATTGCTAATGTAAGCCAATACCCGATGAAGCCATGACTGCCCTGCTGGCAGATCCCGACAACCTCATTGTCTCTCTATACAGACGTTGCACCCGCACAAAACTCTTGCTGCACACTCGATGACGATCCAAAACTGCCCAGTCGAAGTCCTCGACAATATATTCGACCACACGGCATATTTGGATCCAGAGAATGCGCAAGCCGTCCTCTGCTCGCTCATGCTCACTTGCTCGCACTTCCGTGTGATCGCCAAACGCCACTTCATTCGCATAGTGTGTCTACCAAACGCGGAAAAAGTCAACGCATTTACCGGTTACCTCATGCGGGTCGTCGAAAGCGGTGACTATGGTAATCGTGTGCTCCCCATCCAGCATTTGGCGGTAGCGGGCGAGTTCCGTATCCCTCGAGGACGATTCAGTCGATCACGCACTGCTGAGGAGGTCGAAGCAGAGAGTAATCTCCCTTCGATCGTCACAATCGCCTCGCCCTCGCTTCTTACCCTAACAATCATCGGCGTAGACGGCTGCACGGAAGTAGAAGGTGTGGGAAAAACCAGACACATCTACAAGAGGGGGATCTCCGACGTGGTTCAATTTCCGCAGCTCCGTGAACTGGTTGCTCTTGACCAGCGGCTTATCCCCCTCGACCTCGACAAAAGTGGAGATAATACGCCCGATATTTCCAAGTACCCAAACCTACACAAGCTTTATATACTCAGCGATTACTCACTGGAAAGACTTCCCTCACCGTTACCCAACCTCCGCCACCTCCGCTTGGAAATGTTGGATGGCGTAGATAGCACCCATGCGCGCCTTCCCTCCCTCGATAAAACCCTCCGTGTCCATTCTCTTATCATCGATGCCCCACAATATCACGACGGGATTATCAGCGGCTGTTTCATGATTCCTCAACCCAAAGCCGACTACGATCGTAAAATTGACAAATATCGAACATTCATAAAGGTGGTGTGCGATTCTGGTGACAGTGGGGTAGTTATACCCGCCGTAGGAAACACCGACTACACGAATTGTACGCAGATTCTGGCCGCCTGGGCAAACGCGGTCGCTGGGGGTGTTGGATGCTGGACTACAACGTGGACACCAACGGTTTTTGACACGGAATGTTATGATTGATCCTCGCTTCCGTATATCGGCCAGCGGAATCTACAACCTTTATCACTCATTCTCAGTAAGAGCGAGGCATAGTGGGGCTACAATCTCAACTATTTCGGATGTCACCTTTTCATGATTGAATTACATACACATGCTCTACCATATTGGTGCCTAGATGCAACAAACTAACGCTGGATTTGTGAGCTCATATTGGGAAAAGACAATAACACAATCAAATGATCATTATGGATTCCGTCTCTAGATCAACCAAGGTCCAAGTGTTCTCTCACCAAGACCGAATAGAGTGATTTCTTATGCCATCCGGATGGCCACACTGTGAGGTCCAGCTTATTGCCTATAACAATATGAGAAATGTTACTACGTATCACCGCATAACGGCCTATGGCCACTATACTCCAGATATGAGAGGAATGAGATATTTGCCTCCAAATCCACGTTGGATATCGGGAGTTTTCCGTCCTCCCTGCCATGCTCATGCGTACGAAAATGGTCATGTTACGCCGAATAGGCTATGTTTGCTATGTCCGATTGCTATGTCCGATTGTTGGAGGCGAAGTGGCGCAACCTCCGCGTACTATACACACTGCCATGCGACGGACTATAGTTATTCCGTTATCACATGCTGATGTATACAAGGTTGACCCCTGGATATGAATCCAAGTGGATTTGCAGGCGATTATCCCTTTAGTCAGGCACAAGGAGTCCCAGTTTGGGCACCAGAAGTCGCCAGTCGGGCCCATCGCAAGACCCCAAGATCGTAGAAGTCCCGATTCGGGCACAAAAGTCCCAGTCTGGATACAAAAATCTAGCCAAGGCACGTATCGGCTAGTCAGCACTTCGAGGAGTGGTCCAGGCAGCACATAAAGCCGCCCAGACGAAGAAGGTAACCGTTGATAAGCCGTCGCAACTACCACGAGGGACACAACCCGCCTACACTTACAACCGTATATCGAGGAAGTGATTCGGAAGGTTTGTCAGGCCCTTCACTTTGTGAGAATGTATTCAATGTCCCTTATGCGGCGGTTGTCTGTGGTGGCTGACAGGGTATGAAGGATGACGTCACACCGTGATCGACACTTCCGCGAGTGGTGCCCTGGGGATAACTGGTACGATCTGGTCCACTTGTCGTTTTAAATTGCACGGCTATTTGTCGTCAAAGTACAGCTAATAGCAGCGCCAAGCTGGACTTTCGCGTGACACCCTACCGACAGTACTACCTGCATGATCCGCCACCATGTCAACATTTTTCTCTCCCGTGTACGATCTAGGCTTTTTCCAATGTGTGCACATCAACGTGTCCGCGCAGCTGCTTTGTTCCCACTTGAACTCCACCCCATCATTCTCCCCGCCCCCAGCCTAGGTGTATAATTACTCCACTATGACCACCGCGTATAATATCACGCCCCTGGCACCTGCTGAAATCGATCAGCAAATCCCTCTTGCTTCACAAGTCGGCGGGCATCCCGGAGTCACGTCGTCAGCCGACGGCTCTACGATTGTCAAGCCCTGTCTACCCGCAGAGAAGGCGTTTTACGAAGCGATGCAAGATGCACCAGAAGGCAGTGCCCTGGCCAGGTTACGGACACTCTGCCCGGAGTTTAGAGGGGTGACAGCAGATGGAACTGTAAGTGGGCCATTTGCCTGCAAAATGCTCCAAGTGGTGGCGCACGAAAGTCAAGTCAACATAGCCTAATCTTGCCTTACAGTCCATCAAGCTACAGAACCTCTCCAACGACTTCACTAAGCCTAA
>Ga0307515_10023160_pt1 | contig 10900 bp, 7 predicted proteins | sample 17_EM_MG_FD_194513 | JGI IMG/M metagenome (GOLD analysis project Ga0307515, IMG submission 194513) | Populus trichocarpa ectomycorrhiza microbial communities from riparian zone in the Pacific Northwest, United States - 17_EM | ecosystem: Host-associated > Plants > Roots > Unclassified | place...
TGAAGAGAAGGTGCGCTTCACCAGCATCGTCGGCATGGAGGCTCTCAAGAAGACGATCCGCATCAAGATCATCGAGCCCTATCTCAACCCCGGCTTGTTCGCACGCTTTCGCGCCCAGGCGGGTGGCGGCATCCTGCTCTACGGCCCGCCGGGTTGCGGCAAGACCATGATGGCGCGCGCCATCGCCAACGAATGCAACGCAAGCTTCGTGTCGGTGGGTATCTCCGACGTGCTCAACATGTGGCTGGGCGAGAGCGAGCGCAACCTCGCCGCCTTGTTCGACAAGGCGCGTGCGCAGCAGCCGTGCGTGCTGTTCTTTGACGAGCTCGATGCTCTGGCCTATTCGCGCTCGAAGGCGGGCAGCGCCAGCGCGCGCACGGTGGTCAACGAATTCCTGGCGCAGCTCGACGGCGTGGGCCGCGAGAACAAGGGCCTGCTGGTGCTTGCGGCAACCAACATGCCGTGGGATGTGGACTCGGCGATGAAGCGGCCTGGCCGCTTCTCGCGCCAGATCTTCGTGCCGCCGCCCGATGCCGCGGCACGGCAGGCGATGCTGGAGATCAAGCTCACCGGCATCCCGATGGAAGCCATTGACTTCGCGCGCCTGGCTGCTGCAACAGCCCACTATTCAGGGGCGGACATCGATGGCCTGATCGAGCTTGCCAAGGAATCGGCGCTCGCGGACAGCCTCGCGCAGCAGTCCGACCGCGCCCTGGTGCAGGCCGACTTCGACGAGGCCATCAAGCAGATGCAGCCGTCGACGCTCGACTGGCTGCGCACCGTGCGCAACGTCGTGAAGTACGCGGGCGAAGACGCGAGCTACAAGGACGTCGAGGGCTACCTGAAGGAAACAAAGCTCTTGTGAGCCTTCTCGGTGTGGCGCTTCAGCGGCGCTGCTTGCCGAACGGCGGCAGGCCGCGCCAGTAACGCACGGTGAGAAACCCGCCCAGCATGCCGCCCAGGTGCGCGAACGAACCGAGCCCGCCGCCCAGTCCGAGCAGCAGCGAGATCGCGCCGAACACGACGACGAATACCTTCATCTTCATCGGTATCGGCGGGAACAGCGGCATGATGGTGCGGTCAGGGAAGTACATCGCCGTGGCCATCAGCAGGGCGTAGAGCGCGCCCGAGGCTCCCACCAGGCTGCTGTTGCCGAACTGGGGAATCAGCGAGACCAGCACGTAGGTCAAACCACCGAACACGGCACCGATGGCCAGGAAGGTCATGTAGCGCTTGCGGCCCCACAGCATTTCCAACTCGGCGCCGAACATCCACAGGCCGAGCATGTTGAAGAAAAGGTGCAAAGGGTCGGCGTGGAGGAAGGCGTACGTCAGCAGCTGCCACGGCCAGAAGTACGGGCTGGTCACCGGGTACAGCGCGAACCATGCGGCGATGGGCGTGAAGATCTGCAGGCAGAAGATCGCCGTGCAGCCCAGCATCAGGAATTGAGTGATTGGTGGAATCGGAGGCATGCGCGGAGCCGGAGCAATAAACCGTCAAGCGTACCCGGTTTGCCGAGAATCCCCGTCGGGCTGTGGCAAAATCGCGCCCTCTGCTGCACCGGCCTCGGTGGCGAAATCGGTAGACGCGCGGGACTCAAAATCCCGTTCCGCAAGGAGTGTCGGTTCGATTCCGACCCGAGGCACCAATCACTTAGCGCGTTTCGGTCTTGACCGTTTCCGCGTTCCCTTTCCACCTTTTCCGCCTCGCTGCCGCGAAGGCGCCGCACAGCCTCTGCTGCTAAGGCTTGCGCGCCGGTCCGAGTGTTTGCAGGCCCTTGATCACAGGGTCGAGCAAGCGGTCCACCTCCTGTGCCAGGGCATCGATGCCCTCGGCCCCTTGCGTACAAGCCCGCTCGAGGGCTGCCGCCTCCTGCTGCATCGCATAGATGCCGAGCGTTGCTGCCAGGCTCTTGAGGTCGTGCACCACCCGTGTCGCGGCGATCATCTCGCCCGCTGCACGCGCGGCGTTGAAGCGAGCCAGAAAGTCGGCCTGGCCGTCGCGGAACATGCACAGCAGGCGGCGGTAGAGCACCTCGTTGCCCATCGTGGCAGCGAGTCCGATGCGGGTGTCGATGCCCGGCAATGCGGCGAGCGAGTCAGCCCCCTCGTCGGCGTTTGCGGCGCTGTTCGGTCCGGCCGAGGTGTTCGCGGCCGGGCGCACCCAGCGGGCGAGCGTCGCGAACATGTCGTTGACCTTGATGGGCTTGGCGATGTGGTCGTTCATGCCGGCCGCCAAGGCCTTCTCGCGGTCGCCGACCATGGTGTTGGCCGTCATCGCGATGACCGGTAGCTCTTGCAGACCGGGCTGCTGCCGCAGCGCTCGGGTGGCGGCATAGCCGTCCATCACCGGCATCTGGCAGTCCATCAGCACCCCGTCGAAACGCTGGCGGCCCAGCATGTCGAGCGCTTCCTGGCCGTCGCTTGCGGTGCTGACCACGATGCCCGCGCGGTTCAGCACGTCGAGCGCGAGTTCGCGGTTGATGGCGTTGTCTTCCACGAGCAGAATCCGCACCCCGCTCAGGCGGCTTTGGTGGCCGAGCATGGCCTCTTCGCGCTGCTCGGTGCGCGTAGGCTGGTGCGCCGCAAAGCCCAGCGCAGCACTGCAGGCATCGAACAGCGTCGACGGGGTAACCGGCTTGGTCAGCAAGGCGCTGACGCGAAGCTGCCCCTCGGTCAGCCGCCGCTGCGCTTCGTCGCGGCCGAAGGCAGTCAGCATCAGCACGGTCGGTGTTGGGTGGCGTTGGTGTTTGCGCTGCCCCAGCCGGCGAATGCATTCCATGCCGTCCATGCCGGGCATCTTCCAGTCGAGCAGGACGAGGTCGTAGGGCTCGTCGCTCGCGTCGGCCCGCTCCACCATGCGCAGCGCCTCCAGGCCGTCGACGGCGGTGTCGGCCTTCAGCCCGAGTGAGACGGTCATGCGGGTGAGAACGTCGCGGGCACTCGCGTTGTCGTCGACGATCAATGCACGGGTGCCGCGCAAGCCTTCGTGGCGCGGCGCACGCAGCGGCGCGGCTGGCAGCGTCTGCAAGCCGAAGCGCACGCTGAAGTGAAAGCGGCTGCCGCGATCGGGAACGCTGTCGACTGCGAGTTCACCGCCCATCAGGCGAACCAGATGCCGGCTGATCGCCAAGCCGAGACCCGTGCCGCCGTAGCGCCGGCTGGTTGACGCGTCGGCCTGCGAGAACGGCTGGAACAGGCCTTCTTGTTGCTCGATGCTCATGCCGATGCCGGTGTCGCGCACTTCGAATCTCAGCAGCGCCGACGCGCCGTCTTGCTCGGCCACGTCGATGGCCACGACGACTTCGCCGCGCTCGGTGAACTTGACGGCGTTGTTGCCCAGGTTGAGCAGAACTTGACGCAGGCGCGTCGGATCGCCCACCAGTGCCATCGGCAGCCCTGGCGGCTCGACGAACAGCAGTTCCAATCCCTTCTCCTCGGCGTTCAAGCCGACCAGGTTGGCGAGGTCGTCCATCACGTTGCCGAGGTCGAAGGGAATGTGTTCCATGTCGAGCTTGCCGGCTTCGATCTTCGAGAAGTCGAGGATGTCGTTGATGATGCCCAGCAGCGATTCGGCCGAGCGGTGCACCTTCTGCACGTAGTTGCTCTGCTGGGGGTTGAGCCCGCTTTGCAAGGCGAGGTAGGACATGCCCAGAATCGCATTCATCGGGGTGCGGATCTCGTGGCTCATGTTGGCCAGGAACTCGCTCTTGGCCTGGCTCGCGACCTCGGCCCGCTTCGTCGCATCTGCCAGCTGTGCGGTGCGCTCGCGCACCGCCTCTTCCAGGTGGTCGCGGTGGCTGCGCAATTCTTCCAGCGCTTGCTTGCGCGACGTGATGTCGGTGATCAGCCCGTCGAATCCGGCCGGGCCAGCACCCTCCGCCGCCGCGCCGGTTTGCGGCCGGGCGTTGAGCTGGACCCAGATCGGCCGGCCGTCAGCGCGTGTCAGCTGCAGCTCCATGCCGGCGATCTCGCCGTCGCGCGCCAGGGTGGCGAACTGCGCGTCGATCTGAGCCGGAGTGAACAGGGGCCAGCGGCTCTCGCCGTTCACGGCCTCCATCAGTTCAGCCGGCGTGGCGTAACCCATCAGCCGCGCCAGCGCCGGGTTGGCGCCATGCAGGCCGCCCGATCGATCCAGGCGAAAAATGCCCTCCACCGAGTTTTCGAAGATGCCTCGATAGGTGGCCTCGCTTTCGCCGAGGCGCCGGACCGAGTCGCGCAGCCTGTCGGCCATCGCGTTGACGCGCACGGCCAGGCGCCCGAGTTCGTCGCCGGACTCGATGGTGCTGCGGGCGTCCAGGTCACCCTCGGCGATGCGGTCGACGACGGCCTCCAGGCGGTTGATGGGCGCGCTCACCATGCGCCGCAAAAGCAGGAAGGTCGCCGCGTACAGCACGGCGACGATCGCGGCGACGACCGCAAGAATGGCGCGACGCGCATCGACGACGGCCTGCTCGACTAAGGCGCGGGTGAGCACCACGCGGACTTCGCCAATCTTCTGCGGCTTGAGCGCGCCCGGCGGCGTGTACTCGATCGGTTGCACGCGGACGATCGGGTTGACCAGATCCTTCACCGGCAGCTTGTTCACTTCGGACACGGTGCCGTAGCCGACCGCCGTGACGCTGAATTGCGCGACGTCGGGATTGGGCGCCAGGGCAGCGAGCTGACCATCGATCGCGGCACGATCTACATTCCACAGCGGATAGGCGGCGGTGCGGCTGAACAGATCGGCAATGCGCCCGGCCCGGCCTTCCAGATCCTGGAACCGGCGCTCGCGCTCGCGTTCGATCAGCACAAACGCCGAGCCGGCCGCCACCAGCGTGACGAGGATCGCGAGCGCCAGCACCAGCTTGGTATGCAGGCTGGTCGCCCGCGGAATCAGGCGCCTCGTCGTCGGCAAGTCGTCCCTATGCATTGCGCAGGAGCGGTGCCAAGCTGAAGTCGTAGCGGCCAGCCTTCGGATGGAGGGCCTTCGAATAGATGCTGAAGTCGAACGCCCCGTCTCGCTTGTAGACGGCCTGGTCGTAGCGCGACGCGCTCTCCCGGTTGACGACGTACATGTAGTCGAGCTTCTGCGTGACACCGCCGTGCGCCGCGAAATCCACGCCGCGGTGGTAGTCGTGCAGCATCACCATCGCCCAGGCGCCGATGAAGAAGTGGCTCCCGATGGTGGCGGCCAGGCCGCCTTCGGCCAGGCTCGTCAGCGCGTTCGGCCAGCCACCCGTGCCGCCGACCAGCACCTTGGCGCCACGGGCCTTCACCGCGCGCATCGCGCCCAGCGCCATCGAGTCGTTGCCGGCCCAGATGACGTTGGCCTGCGGATAGCGCGCCAGCAGAACGTGGGTCTTGCTCTCCGCGTCGGTATCGCTCCAGTCGCTGAACGCCAGTTGAAGAATCTGGCCCCGCCCGGTGCGGGCGATGAAGTCGCTGACGCCTTGCGCGCGCTCCAGCGAGACCGGCGTGCTGCGGTCCCCGGTGATGCCGATCACCATCGGCTCGCGCCCGCCGAGCTGGCGAGACAGCTCGGCCATCATGCGGTCCTCCGAGCGCGCCTCGTCGGTCGTCGCGGTGCCGATCCAGTGGCGCATTTGCTCGCGCTCGTTGCCGATCTCGCGCCGCTGTTCTGGCGTCAGGTCGTTGTGGATCAGGAGCACCTTGGATGGCAAGCGCGCCAGCATCTGCAGCATCTGGAGCGCGGCCAGCTTCTCGTTGACGATCACGATGTAGTCGGGCGGATTGCTGCGCTGCGCCACGCTTTCGGCCTGGCGCAGCATCAGCAGGTGGTCGCGTTCGGCGTACAGCACCTCCAACTGCATCCCGAAGGTCTTGGCGGCGGCCGCCATGAAGTGCGCCGTCATGCGCCAATGTGGCCCCTTGCCGCGCTCGACGGGCTCGCCCGGATTCAGGAAGACGACGCGCGGCGCCGACGGCTGCGACGCCGCGTGTCCGGCCGCGCACAACAGGCTGGTACCGGCAACCAAGGCATTTCGGCGATCCATGTTGCAAACTCCGCTGCTTGATGCGGCCGGTGAGGCCAGCGGCCATGCATTGAACCATGCTCGCCTGCGCTTCACAACGCTCGCGGAGCGTGCGTCGCGCGTTCCGACGGCCACGGGCCAATCCCTTCCCGAGCACCGCTCGGTAGGCCCTGCCACAATGCTGCGAGGACAGATCTGGCCAAGAGACAGCATGGTGCGATACAAGACGATTGAAGACGTGATCGGGCACACGCCGCTCGTTCGGTTGGTCCGCGTGCCGGGTGCCGACAACGAAAAGCGCGGCAACGTGATCCTCGGCAAGCTGGAGGGCAACAACCCCGCCGGCTCGGTGAAAGACAGGCCGGCCATCAGCATGATCCGCCGGGCCGAAGAGCGCGGCGACATCAAGCCTGGCGACACCCTCATCGAAGCCACCTCGGGCAACACCGGCATTGCACTCGCGATGGCCGCGGCCATCCGCGGCTACCGCATGCTGCTGATCATGCCGGAGGACCTGAGCATCGAGCGTGCGCAGACCATGAAGGCTTTCGGCGCCGAGCTCATTCTGACGCCGCGCAGCGGCGGCATGGAATACGCCCGTGATCTGGCCGAGCAGATGCAGGGAGACGGCAAGGGCCGTGTGCTCGACCAGTTCGCCAATGCCGACAACCCGCGTGTGCACTACGAGACCACCGGCCCCGAGATCTGGGCCGACACCGAAGGGCAGATCACGCACTTCGTGAGCGCGATGGGCACCACGGGCACCATCACGGGCACCTCGCGCTACCTGAAGGAGCAGAACGCTGCGGTGCGCGTGGTCGGCGCACAGCCTGCGGAAGGTTCGCGCATTCCCGGCATTCGCAAATGGCCGGAGGCCTACATGCCGAAGATCTACGACCCGACCTACATCGACGAAACCGTGAACGTGAGCCAGGATGCGGCCGAAGAGATGGCGCGCCGCCTCGCCCGCGAGGAAGGCCTGTTCGCCGGCATCTCGGCGGCGGGTGCGTGCTGGGCTGCTCTCGAGGTGGCCAAGTCGGTGGAGAACGCCACCATCGTCTTCATCGTCTGCGACCGCGGCGACCGCTATCTGTCGACCGGCGTGTTCCCCGCCTGAAGCGCCTTAGCCGGCATGACGCACCAGTACAACTACTGTCCCAACTGCGCGACGCCGCTGCAGCAGATCTCCGTCGAAGAAGACGGCGGGCCGAAGGTGCGCACGCGCTGCCCGGCCTGTGAATGGACACACTGGAACAACCCCACCCCGGTTCTGGCCGCTGTCATCGAGCTGGCCGATCGCGATGGGCAGGTGCTGCTGGCACGCAATGCGGCGTGGCCGGGCAAGTTCTTCGGCCTCATCACCGGGTTCATGGAAGCGGGCGAGACGCCGAAAGAGGGCATCGCGCGCGAGGTGGCTGAGGAGACTTCACTGCAGGTCGAGGAGCTCAACCTGATCGGTGTCTACGACTTCCAGCGCATGAACCAGATCATCATTGCCTACCATGCGGTGGCGCGCGGCGAGATCGTGTTGTCGCCGGAGCTCGTCGAGTACAAGACGCTTGCGCCCGCCGACGTGAAATGCTGGCCTGCCGGTACTGGGCAGGCGATGGCTGACTGGCTCATCTCGCGCGGCATCACGCCGCAGTGGATGGATTTACCCCCGCGCCGGCCCACGGAGACAGAGGACTGATTGAGATGAACTTCAACAAAGAACTCGACACCCGCGGCCTCAATTGCCCGCTGCCCATCCTGAAGGCCAAGAAAGCCCTGGCCGACATGCACAGTGGCGACGTCTTGAAGGTCGTGGCGACCGACCCGAGTTCGATGCGCGACTTCCAGGCGTTCGCCAGGCAGACCGGCAACGAACTCGTGGAGCAGTCAGCGGCCAACGACGAGTTCGTCCACTACCTGCGCCGGCGTTAGATCTCGACGCTTTTCGGGTAGTCCACGGAAGCCTGCGCCGAGCGGGCGCTTGAAGTCCAGCAGCTCCTGTTTTCCCGCCTGTTCGAGGGCTACTTCGAGCTCGAAGGTCATGTCAAAGTGATCTTCGATCGGGCGATTGCGGTGGCTTGCCACGTCACCCGGGGGCCGCGCTTTCGTTGCTCGAAGCAAGCGAGTTCTAAGACCCGCAATTGGAAAAACCACTTTATTAACAAGCATTTGCTTACAATCGTGGCGATCGATATTTCTTGAAGAAGATGGTGTCACGCGCTTCGTGACGGGCGTGCGAGGAAGAGACTGTGACGGCATGGACGTACTGATCATCGAACCGCTGGAAGCCGAGGTCATGCAATGGCTCGGCGCACGTCACTCCGTCCGCTATGCGCCTGAGCTGGTACGAGACCCACGCGAGTTTCGGCAGGCGCTCTACAACGTGCGAGCCTTGATCCTACCGTCCCTGGTGGCGCTGGATGCCGCCACCCTTCATTACGCACCGGTCTTGCGTGCAGTCGGCCGCGTGAGCGGTGGCGCCGAAAACATCGACCTCGACGCGTGCTCCCGTGCCGGCATCGAGGTCGTGCGCAGCCTCACGGCCACGGCCCAGGCCGAAGCCGAATTCATGATCGGCGCGATGCTCTCGCTCTTGCGCCGCGTGCCCATCGAAGGCGCTGACGGCATGCTCGTCGGGCGCGAACTGGGCGCTTGCACCGTGGGCCTGATCGGCATGCCGCCTGCTGCCAAGGCGATGGTGCAGATGCTCAGCGGTTTCGGCTCGCGCATGGTGGGCTACGACCCGTCACTGCACGCCAGCGACGGCGTGTGGGAGCGCTGGCGCGTGGCGCCGTTGGGCCTGCGCGAGCTGCTCGAGACGAGCGATGCAGTGTGCGTGCAGCTCAACTACTTCAGCCGCTACCACGGGCTGCTGGGTGAGCGCTTCCTGCCGTTCTGCAAACCCAACCAGGTGATCGTCAGCGTGGCGCACTCGGGCGTGTTCAACGAGCGCGCGCTGGCCGACGTGCTGATCAGCGGCCGCGTGGCCGCCGCCTGGCTCGACAGCCTGGAGCCCGGCTCGCTCGACGACGGCCGCCCGCTCAAGGGCATGGACACGTTGCAGATCACTCCGCGCGTCAGCAGCACCACGCGCGAATCGCGGCTGCGCAGCTCGTGGGCCGTGGCCAAGCGCATCGACGAACTGCTTGCGGCCACGCCGCAAGCGCCGCGCGAGTTCAGGTCGACGGACCCAGGCGTCCCAACTGATCTTGCAGCCGAACAAGAGCCGCAGTGAAGTCGGCGATGCGCTGTTTTTCCTGAGCCACCACGGCCTCCGGCGCGCGAGCCACGAAGGACTCGTTGGACAGCTTGCCGCTGGCCTTGGCGATCTCCGCTTCCAGGCGCTTGGTTTCTTTCGTCAGGCGTTCCTTCTCGGCCGCCACATCGATCTCCACATGGAGCGCGAGGCGCGATTCGCCCTGAACTGCCACCGGTGACTGCTGTGTGGTCTGCGAGAACGCGGCCTCGTCGTCGAGCACGTTCACCTCGGACAACTTGGCGAGCGTCTTCAACACCGGTGATGCCTCGCGCAGGAAAGCCTGGTCACCAAACGCATTCAGCGGCACGCGCGACGCGGGAGACAGCGACATCTCGCTGCGCAGCGCGCGGCAGGCGCCCACCACGGCCTTGAGCTTCTGCATCCAGGCGTCGGCCTCGGCGTCGATGCGCTCGAGCTGCGCCTTGGGATAGGGCGCCGTCGCGATGGTGTCGGTCGACTTGCGCCCGGCGATCGGCGCCACGGTGTCCCACAACTCCGCGGTGATGAAGGGCGTGATCGGGTGCAGCAGGCGCAGCATCGTCTCCAGCACGCGGATCAGCGTGCGGCGGGTGGCGCGTTGCTCCGCCTCGCTGCCGTTCTGGATCTGGACCTTGGCGATCTCGATGTACCAGTCGCAGTACTCGTCCCACACGAACTGGTAGATCGTGTTGGCGACGTTGTCGAGGCGGAAGTCGGCAAAGCCTTGTTCTACCGCCGCTTCCACGCGCTGCAGCTCGCTGGTGATCCAGCGGTCGGCCTGGCTGAAGCTGAGGTAGCCATGCGCCGGACCACCGGGTGAGCACTCGGCCTTGGTGTGCTCCTTCAGCCCGCAGTCCTGCCCTTCGCAGTTCATCAGCACGAACTTGGTGGCGTTCCAGAGCTTGTTGCAGAAATTGCGGTAGCCCTCGCAGCGCTTGGTGTCGAAGTTGATGTTGCGGCCAAGGCTTGCATACGAGGCCATGGTGAAGCGCAGCGCGTCGGCGCCGTAGGCGGGCATGCCGTCGGGGAACTCCTTCTTCACGCGTGCCGCGACCTTGGGCGCCGTTTCGGGCTTGCGCAGGCCGACAGTCGATTTCTTCACCAGTGTGTCGAGGTCCACGCCTTCGATCAGATCCACCGGATCGAGCACGTTCCCTTCGGACTTGCTCATCTTCTTGCCTTCGCTGTCACGCACCATGCCGTGGATGTACACGGTCTTGAAGGGCACGCGGCCGGTGAAGTGCGTGGTCATCATGATCATGCGCGCCACCCAGAAGAAGATGATCTCGTAGCCGGTGACCAGCACGCTGGACGGCAAGAAGAGATCGAGCTCCTTGGTCTTCTCAGGCCAGCCCAGCGTCGAGAAGGGCACCAGCGCCGACGAGAACCAAGTGTCGAGCACATCTTCGTCGCGCGTCAGCTCGCCGGTGTAGCCGGCAGCCTTGGCCTTGGCTTGTGCTTCGGCCTCGTCGCGGCCGACGAAGATCTCGCCGCTGCTGCCGTACCAGGCCGGGATCTGGTGGCCCCACCACAGCTGGCGGCTGATGCACCAGTCCTGGATGTTGTTCATCCACTGGTTGTAGGTGCTGACCCAGTTTTCGGGCACGAATTTGACTTCGCCCGAGGCCACTGCGTCGATCGCCTTCTGCGCAATGCTCTTGCCGTCGGGTGCCGGCTTGCTGACGCCCACGAAC
>Ga0307515_10023162_pt1 | contig 10899 bp, 6 predicted proteins | sample 17_EM_MG_FD_194513 | JGI IMG/M metagenome (GOLD analysis project Ga0307515, IMG submission 194513) | Populus trichocarpa ectomycorrhiza microbial communities from riparian zone in the Pacific Northwest, United States - 17_EM | ecosystem: Host-associated > Plants > Roots > Unclassified | place...
GAAACAACAATTATTTTCAATAAAAACAGTGTTTAACCACTATTTTTAAAGATGATTATATTCAAACGGTGTTATTTCCTCTATATTTTCTCTTTTATGGCATAAACATGGTGAGATCATATAACCACGATAAGTTTAATTTAAGAAAGGTTTTTCTAATTATGCCCAAGCAGGGGTGCCCTACGCCCAGTTTGTGATAAGTTTCGAGATGAGGTGACGGGCAATCTTTAGATAGAAAGATGGAAGTCAATGTCCACCTAAGATGGCTGCCGGACATGACACCCGCCACCCCATGTGGGCTGAGGGCCTGAGAAACAAGCTTTAGATGAAAGCAAGCACAAACTGTCAGTCATTAACATCTGTTCTGATTTCACTGTAGGAACTTGAACCACTGAGATAAGGATAACGACATAGTTAATGTTTTTTTTTTTTTTTTTCTCACTAATTAAAAATTATAAAATTGGGGCATCATATGGAGCACAGCTGCCCGCCGCCAGCTAACCAACCAATCCATAGTCCAAAAGATCTAAACAAGGAAAAGGGTGGAGCCCTTTTGAGTAACAGCAGGTGGACAAATAAGCCCCAATGAAATACAGCTAACAAACAAAGACGTCATCTCTATCTTGTGGTAGCCACTGGTAATAAAGCATCAATGGTACATTTAGACAATAAAATTGTCTTAATACTAAAATAACTGGGACGGTTTCACAGTAAAGCTGTTCCCCAACTTCTTTTTTTATTTTCTTTTTATTTTATCCTAATTTTTTTTATTGAATCTTTTTATGAATTAATTTCTTGAGATAAAGTCTTAAATTGCAGTGGAAAAACATAATTTAAAAATACTATAATATAAAATACAAAGAAAATATACGATGAATCTCAAACTTTTTAGAATCTTGATTATGAACAAAAAGTTCATTTTATTTATTTTTTAATTTTTAAGTTTGAGAAATAAAAGAGAAAGTTGTTAGAGAACGATAAAAAAAAATAGATGTTTGATCATATTTCTATCGCAAAAAAAAATTATTCATTGTGTTAACGAGTTACATTTAACAAAGAGAGTTTCATTGAGATTTTTTTTCCTTTATCTTACTGAAAAAAGTAAATCATGGTTGATAAATGATTTTTTATTCGATTTGATTTTATGGTTTTAGATAAATTTTAGGGTATTTTGAGTTGATATATTAGTTTATTAATATTATAAAGATGTCTATTAAATATTTTTAGATGAAAATGGATCAAAAAATAAATTATTAGGTCACTAAAATTCAGACTTAATTTTTCGACCACTTCTTTGGGTGGTTAAAATCAAGGCAGATAAATAGATAGATGATGTGTTGTTTGAATTTTTTATTTTATTTTTTCTCCCATTAGAAGTCCACCCTTTTTACCAATAAAAAATAAATAAAAGAAAAGCTCATATGCCCACTCAAGGGACGTTCTCATTCTTTTTATTTGGCCAAGCATTTTGGGTCGCCCGAGCTCAAGTGTTTTATCTCTATTTATTGAATTCATTATGTTTTTTTTTCTTTTTTTTAATAAAACCTCATTAAAATAAATAAATTAAAAATATATTAAAAATATCATTTCATTAAATATTATTTAATTTATATTTAGTTTCTTAAAACATCATATCATTTTTTATAAAATTATAAAATACTTTTTTTTGTCAAAGCCTTCATAATTTGTCATTTTTTTCCTTAAATTTTATTTATTCGCTTTTCTATGCAGGTTTTTTTATTATCACGTTATTAAATAAAAAACAAACACTATAAAACTATAAAGTTATAATGAATTATTTTTATATTTTTTAAAGCATCCACAACATAATCATTAAAATATTATTTTTTATTTATTAAAACTTGCTTTTACTATTTTACAATTTTGTTTTCTTTAAAAAAATAAATATTTTGAATTAAAGATTGCCAAAAAACATGTTAATAAAGATATATCTTTCTATTCTTATTCTAATCTCGTCCAGAGTGTTCTGGATATTTATTATAATTGCCTTCAAATTTCATTAAATGAACTACTTTGCTAAAATATTTTTTTTAGAAAATTAGATTAATAAGAAAAGGAAGGGTTAACAAGAAAATTATTTTGTTTCTATAGAATTTAAATTATTACTTTCTATATAAAAAATATTAATATGTAATTAAATAAAAAATTGAATTTATCATACGACATAAAATCAAATATCTCAATCTGCATAAATCTCATAACTTTCTGATTTAATATTTAATTCATGCCAGCATTTTTTTCTAATATTATATATATATATATATAAAATTTTTATGAATGTAGTGTTTTTTAAAAGAAATTTTTTTTAATTAAATTAAATTAATTACATGAGTGTAAGCATCAAATGCTCGCTTCATGGCATTTTTGTTTGTTTACTTTGTGGTTCACTGTTCTTGCAATATATACAATCTCTTTTTATTTACTAATTATTTTATATTTTTTTTATTTCTTTTAAAGTATTGCCATCGCATGATCATTTTTTTTTATGCCGGTGAAAAATTAATCCGGTCTACCGACCATAAGCCCATCGGAGTGGCCTGAGCTAACAGTAATAACAAAAAAAAATAAAAAAATCAGGCCCATATAAAATAAATCTAACATTCATTAATGATAAAAATGCTGGCTTCCTTTAGAACGATTGTACGGCCTGAACTAACACAAGCAACAAGAAAATAGGGCCATTTCTAATTAATGTTTATTATATACATATACACTCAAATTAATCTAAGGACACTGTTAATCAACCAAGAGGAGTTCTGACTTTGAAACACCCACACATAGATAAATTGACTGGTTTTTTATTCACAATATATATCTCTCATTTAACCTAACCAATTGCTTTGATAGGTATATAAAGTTTAAAGAAAATTAGTTAGGAAAAAAAAATGAACTATTGGATTGTAGACATTTGATGATAACAAAATCCGGTCGGATTGATTGTGGGGCACATAATTTTAGAGATCATTTGGAATTGCATTTCAAACGATATTTTTAAAATTTTTTAATTTTTTTAAGATTATTTTTTTTAATATTTTTAGATCAACTTTGATGTGTTGATGTTAAAATAATTTTTTTAAAGTAAAACATTATTTTGATATATTTTCCAGCGAAAAGATTTTGAAAAGTAGCTGTTACCATAACCTCAAACACCCTCTTAGAAACATGGACCATTATGAGGATTTAAAATGATATATTTTTTTTAAAAGGAGATGTTTCACATTAAGGTTGAATCTATTTTTCATTAATTTTTTTATTTTAAATTAATTTTTTAGTATTTTTAAATGATTTTGATTGATGAAAAAAATTTTAAAAAAATAAAAAATATTTTTTTAATATTATTTTTTAAAAAACACTTACATATTCTCGTATCACCAAAATTTGGGATCCACCCCTTTTTGAGTAGTGGTAGCACACAATCTTTTTGAGCGGGTCTAGCAGAAGGTAATGCGGGTCCCGAGAAAACTTGGCCTCAACAAACCGAGATGGAAATGATTGGCAGATCATTGGTAGATGTCATGGAGACAAGTACGTCGAGGGAACTGGTCAAAATCTGCCGATTTCATCACACGATTTTCTGTTGCCAGAAATTACAGGGCATCGATAAACAATTACCGACTCCAATTAAAAATACATATCAGGAAATCTAAACATATATAACAAACAACAACATCGAACATACTTCTCCCATCAAAATATAACATATTAGAATATTTATTGGAAAAGGTCATCTCTACCATCTATATAGATAAAGAAAATTAATCCGTTGACTTCTGCAATAGATAAGGCGACAAGGCAATTTATATAATAATAGGATAGAATAAGTTAGTTTTATTTTAATTAGATGATAAAAAATACACAACAACAAAACATATTTTTTTTTTAAAAAAAAGTAATCATGGTAGCTTGGGGATTTGTTTTTCAAAACAGGATAAACGATGTAGCTCTATTCATAACCTCTAAATACGACATGATGAAATGGGGTAAAGAAAAGATCTAAAAAAATCGGCCATGGTTAACCCGAGTTGGCATGACAAACTTGTAATCCCGATAATATAGCCGAACCAACCCGAGATGTTATGCCCAACCCGCAATCTTAGATTTTGAGATTGAAATAACACGATAGAAAAAAATATAAAGCTCATTTTAAAATAAAAAACTGTCAACTCATGTTAACATTTTAAACTCGTGACCCGGGTCATTAAACCTGAAACACCTTATCTAGAAAAAAAATCATAAAGCCCAATTCTCAACCAATCAAATATTGAAGGATGAAATTGAAAAAAAATAATTTCAATTGTACAAAAGGATTAAAAAAATAGCAATTAAAAGAATAAGAATCAAAATTGAAATACAAAATAAATTTTATATTTGATTGAAGGGTAAAATTGAAAAGAAAAATAACTTAAACAAAAGGAAAAAATAAAAATAATGAGGACTAAATTTGTAAAAATAATATGCCATAAATTTAAATTGAAATATGAAATTGAAAACAAATAAAACTGTTACAAAGAGGCTAAGAAAAAAAATAGAAATCAAAATAATAAAAACTAAATTGGAAGAAATAATACTATAAATTTAGATTGAAGGATGAAATTGAAAACCAATAAAACTTTTCCAAAACAGCTAAGGAAAAAATTAGAAATTAAAAGAATAAGGATCAAAGTTTAAATACCAACAACAAAAAGAACTAAATTGTGAATTTAGAAGAGAGAGAGAAAAAAAAAAAGGTCCACTAGCAAGAAACCGCCTTACCACCATACCAACAGGAAGAGGATGCAACGACGCTTCTAATGGCATGATGAGAGGGTATTTTTGGCCAACGGGAGGCGCCATATGCATCGTCCAAAGTGTCAGAGGGCTCTCACATGCCTATACCTAATATATATTGCCATGAGTTGACATAGTAATAACAAAAAAACTATTGTGAAAAAATAAAAAAGCTCTTTGACACTAGCTTTAATATTTTTGTGTTTAAGAGAATTTTGGCCATTTAACTGCAGTATTATTTTTTTAATTTATTTTATTTAATCAAATATCAAATTGCCCCTCGACTAACATGATAATAATGAAAAAAACATTGTGAAAATACCAAATTGCCCCTTAATGCTATTTTTAAGAATTTTATGTTAAGGATATTTTGGTTGTTTCACTATATTTTTTAAATGCAAATAAAATTATTTGTCTCTATTTAATTTAGTAAAAACTAACACGTTTTGTAAAAACAAAAATATTAATGTTATTTTTAGTTTAAAGGGTAAAATTACTATTATGCTGTTACAGTGAATAATGCAAATAAATCGGGTGAACAATGTTTTTCAAAGGGAGTTTAGCTTTTTTTTTTAATCTTGATTAGCATAATTCTTTATTGAATCCAATATATAGTATCGATCACTTGTAATTGAACAAGAACATTAAAGTAGCTGGCTATGATGTGGTCTCGTTAAGTAGTTGTAGACACTTTGGTTCCTCCACAATTGCATGGAATCACGTACTTACCATTTTAGTATGTCCGTCCTTAAGTTAAAAGTCTCTCCATCTCTCTAGTACGAAGAAATTCTCAGCAGAAAACAGTAATTCGGACAACAAACGAAAAATCAAACCTATCCATCCAATTGTTCAAAAACAATCAGCATCAAAATATATAATTTAAAATTGCAACCACAAAACTAATAAAGAAAAAAACAAAAAAAAAAAAACAGCCTCAACCACTGAATGGGACATACTATCAGCGCTTTCCATGAAGGATACAAGATATAATAATGGCTTCAAACAAAAACGTAAGAAGGCATGGACTAAGACTCTGTCCAGTCTCAACTAATTTAAACCATGGACGTGATAACCACTTCGATCATGTTCCTTTTCTGGTACTACGTACTAATTCTTCACATAAATATAGACCTCGTTTGATGTTTCTTGTCACGTAACCAAGTTTGTCACCAGGTCATATTTGCTTCAGCTTCAGGGAAAAACCATGGGGTGGCAAAAGAAGGAAAAAAAGCTCTCAGGTTGTGCCATCTTCAGAGAACCCTTCCATGTCGTGACCATTACCCTCCTCAGTCTCTTGCTGCCTCTCTCATTTCTCCTCCTTGCCAGGCTCTCTAGTTATAACTATATGTTGACCATCACATCTGATCCTACACAGCAATCACCCTCTTCTTTCATCTTGTCCTTATTGTTGTCCATCAATCCATCAATTCTGTGTTTTCTTGTTTCAATTGTTAGCATAGCTACTCTTATTCACGGCTTGGCAGGAAGAACTACCCTTCTAAGCGAGTCACCAGGCGTAATTTACCGGCCCGGATTGTACACCGCATGGATTGTGTTATGCACTTTACAGATTTGTGTTGGCTTGGGCATTGAAGGGAGCATAGCTGCTGGAATATTTGATGGTTCTGGTTTTGATACTCGAAGAGGTTTATTGTGTAGATACATATTTTTCTTGGGGTTGCATGAGACCATGATCCACTGGTCAAGAACTGTTGTTAAGCCAGTGGTTGATGACACAATTTTTGGTGCTGCTGGAGATGAGAAGTGGGCACAGAGGGTGACCATAGCTTTGAGTTATGGTACTTTGTGGTGGTTGAGTATAAGGGATGAAGTTGAGTCTCTGGTTTTCGTAGCAGAGGCAAAGATAGAGCTGTCGATGGATTTAGGAGTGGCTGACTTGGTTGGTTGGTGGCTGTATTACCTGACAGTGACGATCGGAATGGTAAGAGTTGTCAAGAGTCTTATCTGGATTGGGGCGATTCTGCTCTGTAAGAGGGTACGACGGAATTCTACGGAGACCTGTGAGGATGAATTTGACAAGGTCTGAACTTGACCTTTTCTCTTCCACGCCGATGCTCATCCTCTTTTTTCTTTTTCTTTTTTGCTTCTTAATATATAGTATTCTCGTTCTTCATTCTGAGCAATTGCTCTTTAATATGTCGCATTCCTTTAATATTGTACCGAGAATTGTACGTAGGAATCTTCATTTTCGTAACTGTAAATTTGTGGGAAAAGAAAGCTGTAAAATTAGTCAACCCATTTGGAGTTATCCAATTGATTACGTAAAAAAATGCTTGGTTTATGACCTTTTCATATGGGTTTTTACCTCTTTGCTGGGGGCGAAGGTAGCTTGCTGGAAAGTCATGGTGGCGAAACCTGAATAATAGAGCCACCTAATTGGCCACTTGTTTTAAGAACCTTTTCCTTCCTTTCTCCGTTCTGAATCTTTTAGCCTGGCTAGCGACTAGTCCATTGGATGCATAGAAAATAGAAAATTGAAAATTGAAAATTGAAAATCAATCAGCCAATATAAAATGCATCGATTTATTTGTTTTTGTATTCTAAAAATATTTTTTTTTAAAAAAATATTTTTTATTTTTTATTTTAAATTAATATTTTTTCGGTATTTTCATATTATTTTGATGTGTTAATATCAAAAATAATTTTTTAAAAATAAAAAAAATATTATTTTAATACATTTCAAGGTGAAAAACACTCGTAAAAGCAACCGCTGCCACATCTTAATTTTTATATAAACCATATCAGCTCTATATGAATATTAAGAAATAATGTGATATGAGCATCGACCTCCTTAATATCCGTTTGGAATCAAATGGAAGCGCCTAAACATTTGATTATTTGGAATTAAGAGGAAAGTATGCGCTCGAGAACTTTTGACATACAATAAAAGTCACCTTGGAATTGGGTGAGGTATTTTTAGGTTCCACGTCCAAGAGGTTAAATCTGATGATGTGTTTGTTAAGGTTTCATTTTCAAGTATTCTGTTCAGTTCCTTGTTGTATAACGCTTTAGATGTATACTAGTTTCTTGCTTGCAATTTCACACGAGGTTGAACCTAAATTTTTTTAAATAAAATAAAATAATATTTAAATTGTTAGAAATTTTTCAGTTTTATTATTAAACTGATCACTATAATAGTTTAAACTTGAAAAAATTTGACTTGATTTTTTGATAAATATTTAATCAACTTGACAAACCCACAACTTGGATTTTAAACTTTACTGGATTGAATTAATTTAGTTAATTTAATAAACTCCCAATCCTCAACATTGAATGATTAAATTCAATAAAAACCTTATACTAAATAATTAAATTGAAAAAAAATTAAAATATAAAAAAATTAAAAATTAAAAATTAAAATTGACCATTTAAAAAGAGTGGGCTTGAAGGAAGCTCGCATTCCTAACCCAATAATTTTTCTCCTTTTTATTTTGAAAATAATTAACTTGATTTACTGAAACTACTGACTACACATGTTTTAGTTGTATTTATAATTATAATTATAATGTGAGTCATTCTGCTATTCTGAAATTAAGAAATTTAGTACCAATTCCAAATCCTTTTAAGTTGTATTTATAACTTGATTTTCTCCCTTTTCTCCTTTTCCTTTGAACTCATTAAATTCTTCAACGTTACTATACTTAGCATAATCATTTTAAGTTTCAACTCTCTTTTTCTAGAGATTGTTTATCATTCTTTTTTTTTTAAGCTTTCATAATCACTCTATAACTGTCAAAAAAACTAATTCAACCCAATAGCTTAAGTTATTAGGTAAGACCCTAAAATATGATTTATATAATTCTCTAACATACACCCCTTCAAGTAAAAATCATTTACGCTTGAAACATGCATATATTCATACTAACTTGTACTTATTTTTTATCAAATAAAAAGGGGTGGTGAGATTTGAACTCGTGACTGTTTGATCAACAAAACTCTGATACTATGTCAAAGAACCATCTCAACCTAAAAATTTAAGTTGTTAAGCGAGATTTCAAGATATGATTTATATTACTTTTTAATACACCCCCTCAAATGAAAGTTATTTGAGCTTGAAACATGCATAATACCATATTACCTTGTGCTTAATTTTTAAATAAAATGGGGTAGTGTGATTTGAACTCGTGATCGCTTGGTCAACAAGACTTTGATACCATGTCAAAGAACCATCTCAACCCAATAGCTTAAGTTATTAGGTGAGACCCCAAGATATGATTTATATAATTATCTAATAATAAATCCTTATAAAATGGTACTCTTATATTCTAAGATTGTTGATGATTAATGAAAAATCATCATAAAACAAACATCTCCAATCATATTAATGATTTGGGTTATGAAATCAATTTAGTTATACCACTAATTTTTATGTTAGGATGACAAAGATATGGTCTCCATATTGAGAAATTGAGTGATGGATTCAAAACACAACGATATTAATTGCATGATTGATGGGGAAAAAATGGTGCAAGAGAGGAAACAAAAAGAAATTTGGGTTTGCTTTTATATATATATATATATATATATATATATATATATATATATATATATAGAGAGAGAGAGAGAGAGAGAGAAAGCAAACACTACAGACTTGACAATTAACAAAGCAACCACTATGTTCTTAATCCAATCGTTGTCCATATTATTATCTTAATCGAATGGATTATAGAAAATTCACTATTAGAAATTGTCAAATACAAATTGAAATACCGATAGAAAAAATATTATTGGTAAATTACAGTGACATTTATGGACAGAATATTACCTCGTTATTTCCTTCGGTATTCACCAATAGAATTTTTTCATCAGTGACTACTGAAGGAATTACAGTTGTAAATGAAAGATTGAGAGAAAAAAGAAAAAATGATGTGTTAATATTTCAGATGGAATTATTGAGGAAATATATCCCTTGCTAATACCCGTCAATAATATCTAAGTCATAACCTGATAGATGACCCTCTTTCCCCATTTCCCATTTCTTTTTTTTTTCTTCCTTTTTAAAACTATAGAAAATAACACATAACACCCCTCTTATTTTGTCACAAATCAATATCTCATCATCACAAATCTGGCCACACCAACACTCAATCTGTCGATATCTCTATTCTGGTTCAATATTTTTTGAAGATTCAACATATCAAGTAAGCAAAACTATCTTTTTTTTTTGTAATCCATTTTTAAAATGTTAATTTTTTGGCATTTTGATATAGTATATGTAGTTTATTTGTGTGTTTACTTATTTTATAGTTTTTTCTATAGAAATTTGTTGTATGAATGTATGATTTATACATATTAAGGTTTGTTTGAGATTTTGAAAAATTATATTTGTTTGTCATTTGATGAAATTGAGTTTGATTTTGTAACTTAGGAGTTTTATAATGAAATAAATAATAGCTTATTTAATGGGTATGTTTCACATTTTTTCAATTTTATTGTTAAGTTGAAAATTTCAGTAAATTTGGAGGAATTTGATTTTTTTATAGAAAATTAATAATGATTTAAGGATATTATTAAAATAGATTGAATAAGTTTAAGTTAAACCAGTGATAGCTAAAGAGTTGGGTACCAATAATTTGTTTAGTTCACATTATTAATTAAGACATGTTGTCATCAATATTCTATATATGATTCATATAAGTAATGGATGATCATTCTTGGATGTATCGAGTTTCACCCGAAGAGTTGTGTATGATGAGTTATTGTAATGAGATTGAAGGTTTTATTAAATACACACTATGCAATCCAAAAAATATTAGTAGAGGCAGTATTAGATGTCAATGTAAGATGTGTAAAAATAAAAATTTCTTGATCCAGATATTGTTAAGATGCATATTCTACAAAAAGGATTCATGGAGAAATCCTTGTATTGGTTTGCACACAGAAAACCATATGTTCCTTAGAAGACCATAATAAAAATGATGGTTGGGTCACCTTTTAGTTCTAGCAACGTGTATGAAGTGTACATGATATAGTAATTATTATAAGAGTATGCTTATAGATACAATGGAAATGAATTAGGGTGATGCAGGTGAATGTTTAATCATAAAAGAAGAACTAAATGCAGACGCATTATAAGATGAATGCATAAAT
>Ga0307515_10023163_pt1 | contig 10899 bp, 14 predicted proteins | sample 17_EM_MG_FD_194513 | JGI IMG/M metagenome (GOLD analysis project Ga0307515, IMG submission 194513) | Populus trichocarpa ectomycorrhiza microbial communities from riparian zone in the Pacific Northwest, United States - 17_EM | ecosystem: Host-associated > Plants > Roots > Unclassified | place...
GGGGGTTAAGCAGTGAGGGAAGCCACATTTGTATTGATTGCACTTTCACCAGCAGAATTGCAAAAAGGGTTATGCTAACTAGCCTTACTTTTGTAAAAAATGAGTTACAGCTGCTGCAGTCTCAGGACGTCCCCTTGACGGATGATCCAGGTACTCCACCGTATGGCCAGACTTGAAGTCCGGGATGAGGTGTATTGCTCTGATGATTTCATCCGGATGGATGAACCCAAATGCGTCTGGTTCGTTGCCCTCATAGAATGATACTGCTGGATATCGGAGGGAGTGAAACCCTGATGGCTCCTGTGACGTGTCGAGTTTGAACCAACGAACCCAGGCCATTTGAAGCATGGCAACATCGTTATTGGGGAGGAGACTGTTGGGTCCATCGTTCGTGACGTTGATGTGGAAAAGGTCAAGGACCCGCCCATACAGATAGGGATGCTCTTCGTCATCGGAGAGCACCATGATGTCTGGGTGTTGGCGTTGATAGATTTTGTCCTTGTCCTCTTGCATGTCGTAGGTGGTGTATGTGAGTTCGAGTGTCTTGTGTCGATAAAGGGTATCGGATACAATCCTGACATGGTGTCTGTGGCCGTCGGTGAAGTGCTCATAGGATGTGATGTTTGGATCTGGCATCGATGTCCACCGTGCGGCGTAGTTCTTCAGTTTCTTTACAAAGTTCTTGGTTTACGGCCTTTAGCACCTGGATGGAGGTGAACCAATAAGAGTTGCATACCTTCTTTGCTGGGTCTGGGGTTGCACCACGAGGTGCTGTAACAAATGCTGTCATGTTCACATAATCGCTCGAATCCTCCGACATTTTGTAGTGTTCTCCTGAATTTAGACAGCTCGCCTTAGGTGTGGAAACGCCTGAATGGCTATTGGATAAATAACGGAGGACCTCCTGTCGGCGATGGAGTCGGCCAATGTCGCGTTCAGGGTCGTGTTTGTTGATCCTTGGGTAGATGGCTTTGGAGCTCCGATGCTCAAGCTCGACCTATACACAGATGCAATTGGGATCAGCAAGCAGTCTGGATTTGGTGGACCGCTGCCTGTTCCTTACCCTCTGTGACGTGTAGTTGTCTGTTGTACCCCGCTGACGGATTGTTTGTGGATAATCACCAAGCGCATGCAGTTTGTATGTGCTAAGGTTGAAGCCCTTGGCCTTCGAGCCACCGGCTGATGTTGCTGATCCAGGAGCATTTGCTGCTCTCCGAGCGCGAGCTGCCCTCTCTCTTGGAAGCTCAGTTGTGTTGAAACCCCCACATGTCGTTGTGGAGAAGTGACGGAGGAGGGTCCCAAGATCAGCTGTGAGGCGTTCAAATGATGCTAGAGTTTGCTCTGTGTGTAGTCGGAGCTTTGCGTATGCATGCCAACAGCCCATCACAAACACCAGGTCCAAGATCGCAGCGTTGTGTGGCGCAGGAAGAAGGCCATCGAGTACTGGGAGTATACACTGTTGTTGAAATGTCAGCCCTTGATCCACCCAGTAACGATCCTGTCCACCCTACCTGGAGGAGATCCTCAAAGTGATGCCCTGCAAGCTTTTTCATCTGAGATGCATTGTTGGAAAACCGGCGAATCTTATCCTTCCCAAATGAAGAAATGAGACCGAATCTAAATCAGCCCACACATACGACAAGCTGGTCAGCAAACCACCGAGAGCCAAAAGCCAACAGATACCTTCTATCAAGTTCATTCACGCTTTCGGGAGAGTGGGCGGTGAGGATGCGGATTATGTGAATGAACACTGCCTTCCACACTCCAAGCTCGACCTCGTGAAGTAAATCGACAGTAAGAAGTGCATATACATTGAGGCCAGAAATGCAGCTCATAAACGCGTTCTTGATCATCAATCAGTCTCCTGGCGATTGAGAGAGGAGGGCACTTGCACCTACGTTTGTGGGAATTCTTGACCACCCACCCAACAGCTTCTCCACACGAGAGCCAGATACCTTGTATCCTTTGAATATGGCCTTCCGAGCCTTCTTGACCGCATGAAATAATTGGCGGGTGGGCTTCCTCGTGTCGGCACGTCTCTCACTGTCTTTAGCCTTTCCCAAGTCTTTAACATCCGTCATCTTGACATTGCAGCGTGGGCAAGGGCATTGGCCCATGTTCTTGATGTTGGCGATTAGAACTCTGCCCAGAGGTGTCAGTAATCAACTGGCTGTGAGAGCACCGACGGACTTCTCTGGGTAATCAGCTGAGTAGCAGTAGAACCGGGGGAAGACACGACGAGTAATCCCATCGGGAAACTTGATAACGATGCCATGCTTATATGCCTCCGCAAACCTGCCCTGTAGGATGAGTTTGATGACCTCATGATACAGTTCTCTGCGGCAGTGTGTTATGACGTCCGGTGGGGGAGGGACTCCAAACTCCTTCATATAGGCATCAGTAAAGTCGTCGGGTAGCTGAGGGGGTCGAGAGGTCAGATGGCCTAGGAAATGAATTGATATGGGTGTGTTTACTCTACCTTCGGAAGATAAGCAAGATGGCATGCCGCAAATTCTGATGGCCTGGAGGAATCGTACTTGGACATGTTCCCAAAGAAAACGTATATCGGCCAAAGTGATGCAGTTCCGAAACTAGCCAGATGTGTTGCGTCGGACCCAAGCATCAGTAGCATAATGACGCTCTCCATGTGTGGTTGGTCTGCAGGAGGTGGGATTCCTTTGACCTCTTCGAACAGTTGAACTGCAACATCGGAACTGTAGGCTTCACCATATATGCGGATTGGGGTAGTGCTTCCAGGTGGACACCACCACTCTGTAAAGGGGGTATGCACGAAGGATCCGGATGTGGAAGGGTCTTGGATTTTGGAGGTGATGAGGTCGACCAGGGATCGATACCGAACACCAGACACCTCAAAGTCTGGAGCATCACCCTCGGCAGAAAAAGCTGGGTTGTGGGTACGCATGCATGGCATTTTGATTTTGACCGATCCAGTCTTCCAGGGCCCACCAGCAATTGACGATTTGGCCCCAAATTCGTCAAGTCGACGAAGCTCTGTGACGGCTTTGAACCCGGAGAGCTCTTCAGACAACACCTCTCCTGAGGAGATAAGCTCGGCGATTGTGTCCATCCCCTGGACTGTCTTTGAAGATGGACTAAGGTGAAGCGTCTTGACCAAGTTGAATATAGAGTCATTTTTGAATGGGTGGGGGAAAGGCGTCCCAGTGTCTGGCCCGGGTTCATCTTGATTGGCATCTATGGTGGGGTTGGCAGTGGAAACCCGAAGGACACGAAACTTGTTCAGTGGAGAATGATGTGGAGATGGTCTTGATACATCTGGTGCGGACAATGCTATCGGCTCCTGTGTGGCTGGTGGCTCGATCCGTTGTTCATAAACCTCCTCATTGACTTGGGGGACTTCCAAAATGGGAGTGTGTGATGTCGCCTCAAAGTCCCTCCAACGTTGAGGAAAGCGTCGGATGCGCACTGGACGCCTTTCTGGTGGTGCAGGAGATAAAAGGGGTACAGGAGACCCAGGGGCCTCCTCAGCCGTCCCCTCTGATATGGGCTCAACCTAGTTTTGGTCTGTTAACGCCATCTTGGAAGCCATCTATGTTTCCGTTGCCGATGCTCACCACTGATAGTCTCGGAACCTTTTGGGGTGGTTCCGATAAGACTTCCTCCATGCCGCCCATGTCTGTGTCTGAGATTCCTCGTTTGATGAGGTTCTTCGTCCCTGTGGCCTTCTCTGCTCGGAGTGGGCATTTCTTCATGTGGGAGACGGTGGCTCTACTGGAGGAACTCTGATTCTCACTCTTGCTTTTCCAACCACACTCGCAAGAACCAAGTGAAACCATCTTGACGATCTCTTTCTAATGGTGTCAAATGGTGGAGAAGATAATGTTTCAGCAAACTCACAGAGAGAGAACCAGGTTGATGCGTGGGTCAGACCGACAGCACTTCGCCACCAATAGTTGTCAGATCCTGTGGTCACGATGGCGCCAAGGGTTATGCTCCCATACATGTCAGTGCTTACCTCACAAAGCCACCCATCCCCCACCGTTGCCCTGGTCATCGCTACCTTTACCCTTTTGTTTGGTAAAGCCCCCAATCCCCGTGTCCCAACTGCGACCACCTTTGCAATATCTCCCTCCCCCATTACATCCACCAAACTTGCATCCCCAATCCGTCACTTATTCCCTGCTACAGATTGATAGCCAACGGCAATTAGAAGCAACCGATATGGACACCCCAAACACCATCTATGAGCTGCGTCAGGTATTTCAATACTAGACTGTCGCACCGTCCAGCTGTGCTTATACACCATCCTATACCAGGAGAACCGAATGCTGGCCAGACAGCTTAGGGCCAAAGATAATCTCATCTCACACCTTGAAACAGTCAGTTATATTTGCCTTACATCCGACGATCTTTGACACGCATCCCCCACATAATCATAGAACTTAAATGGTCTCAAGGCAGAGCTACAATGTTTTGTTTGCAGCGATACACTTTCAGGCCCATACAGGTGGGTCTTGTGGGAATTGTGAATCGATCTTAGCTGATCCAGCTATCGCAATGATCATAGGCTACCATCATGCGGGCACGTCTTTTGTTTTGAGTGTCTAATTGCACTGTTTGGGAAGGAGCAGACAACACCATGGGTTGAATGCCCCGAATGCAAGGAAGCAATCCTTGATCCGCCAGAGCTGGACAAGAAGGTACAGGCTGCAGTGTTTTGGCTGCAGCTGGTACAAGGGGATCAACCTTGGGATGATACGCCTCCAACGCCTTCAGGCGCATTTGATGCATATTTCATTATTGTTGGATAGGTGTCTGTAATACTAGACACTATCATTTGTGAGCTGGAATGTCGTGCAAAATGTTAAATGAGGCAAGTGATCATGAGCCCAGTGTGCAGGAAAGAAAGGCGAGCTTTGTATTCATAACCCGTTACAGGGGGAGATGCGTATCAACTTGACAAAAAAGGATATCATAAAATCGTATACACCACAGATGCGTGCCATCAACAAAGATCCATTCCTCAGTATCCACAAATGATATCAATCCTTTTTTCTCTGCCGCTTCTGCCTTTGTGTTGAGGTGGAGACCTCAAGCACTGGATAGCTGAAGCGCCGCTTCAACGGATGCGGATTGGTATCCGTCTCGTCTCTTGCCGGTGGCTGCATGGTGTCTGCCAGTGCTGGCAATGGCAGCGTGTTCAAGGAGACCGTTGTTGATGGCAGCGCGTTCTGGGAGACCACTGGCGGTGGCTGCCTGTTACCGGGTATTTTCCTGCGTGCTGGGAGTATTATCTTCAGCCCAGACCTTGATGGATCTACAGGTGACACCGCTGAACGGTGTGCACCGATTGAGGTAGGGGTGGGGATGTGGATCGGGTCTTCAGTTCCATGGAGCTGATCAGCAGATGAGGTGATAGTAGTAGGCTGTTGCGGGACAGCGTCCACCGGATGTGTATCAGAGTCGAATAAGGGTGCCGGCAGCGATGTGGAACGAGTGAGAACCTCAGGGGGAGCCAGTCGGAGGACAGCCTGAGATGCAATCCCTCGGTGTGTTGACGTTGGAGGTACACTGCTTGCTGGAGTGGACGAGCTCAAAGAATACAAGCGCAAGAAACTCCCACCAGTCGACTTCCAGTCGAAGATCCTAACTCCAATTCTCCAACGCTACCTTAACGGAGTCTACGACGGATATTCCCCCTCAGTCGCCACCGCTGTTTCCAAGGATGAGGAGGATCTGATGATTCAAAAAATGACGAAGTTCTATCTGGGAGTCGACCCGACAGACCCAATCTTCCTCCGGACCTATCGCCGCAACCTCGTCTACCTCCCCAATGCACGATGGCATCTTGGGGTTGTGATGGGAGCAAAGTACGGTGCATCGCAGGCAGCCGCCGACCATTACAACAACATCTACAGCAATCACTACAAAATCATGGTGGACCTCGATCCGAATGATCATGAAACACGCGATGTCAACAACATACCTCTGCTGAAATCCAGCGAAGTAAAGTGCATCATCAAGGAGGGTCTCGAGAATTTTTTCCAGGAAGAGTTCAAGAGGATTGTAAGTGATATCCTCCGTATACACCTCTACCTCCTCACCAACCAATCCCACAGCCCGATGTAGTGGCCAGCGTAAAGCGGGACCTCGCGCACACAGAAGCTAGCTCTAGCCGTGGTCCAGGTACTCACTGCGACGCCGGCAGTGGGTCATAAATGTGACATTCAAATCCCGCACCCTTTCGCATCGGTTCGATGCTGTACCAATCAGTTGTGTATGACAGACTTGTTTCACTTTGGTTCCTGTTTTTCATATTTGTGTCTGTACAACTTGCTATGCTTACTCGATTGGCTGGAGAATGAGTGACTATCCGTAAGGCTACGATGTGTGCAAACGAATATCCATGGACTTACATGGGAACTGTCAGGACCTCGTCCGTTGCGTCAGGCCGTGTATATTGTCTCCAAACCGCACATCTGGAATCGTGGTGATAAGGCCACTTCACTCGGAAACCGGACAACCGGACAAACTGTGGGAGCTGGGAAGGACCAGAACCTCACCTACTTCAACTTCAATGGGAGCTGGTGCTGTCCCTGCGCTTAAACCTCCGATTTCATCAACTTTCGCTGCTTGGAAGGCCTCAGATATTGGTCAATAAACTCGGCCATTGTCACCCTTCTACAACATTTAGAGATATATTTAGTCTTACGGACAGTCACTCAATAGTGAAGTAAATATCAATCCGCCACACGGGGAATCCCTCTTAGCAGTCTGGGGGGTCACCAAAGCAAAGAAATATAACCCCAATGTGTCGAAACACATTCACCAACCTGATCAACAGGCCAGCCCCACCATTAGAGAATCCCTCCGAACAGTTGGGGAGAGTGAAGAAGCAGATAAGCAAAAAAAACAAAACAGCGCATCGAAAATGCGTGCAGTGGGACGTCCGCCGTCCAGAGAATCCCTCCGAGACGGTCGGTGAGCCACCGAAGCAAAGAAATAAAACAACCCCAACCGTTAGAGAATCCCTCCGGACGGTTGGGGAGTGGTGAAGCAGGAAAACAAAAAACAAAAAAAACAGCGCATCGAAAATGCGTGCAGCGGGACGGCCCGCCGTCCAGAGAATCCCTCCGAGACGATCGGTTAGTCGCCAAAGCAAAGAAATAAACCGACCCCAACCGTTAGAGAATCCCTCCGGACGGTTGGGGAGCGGTGAGGAAGTAGATAAACAAAAAAATAAAACGGCGCATCAAAAATGCGTGCAGCGGGACGGCCCGCCGTCCAGAGAATCCCTCCGTGACGGTCGGTGAGTCGCCAAAGCAAAGAAATAAACCGACCCCAACCGTTAGAGAATCCCTCCGGACGGTTGGGGAGCGGTGAAGGAGTAGATAAATAAATAAAACGAAAATAAGCTACACTATCATATTGTAGGTACTTTTTTCTTTTGACCGAATGTGGTGGCGTGGTGGCGTTGTAATGGGGTGATCAACGCGCGCGTTTCGCAGTTTGTTGCACGCGTTGTTTGTCATTGTTTGGGCGTCTGGGGGTGAGCGGTCACAATCGATCACAACTCCCCGCTATCCCCAGCCGCCTTGCCCTTCGACAAAGGGCAAGGAACACGAGCAGGCCAGAGATCTCGTACCCCACAGATCTTGCACAAAGGTTTATTGCTCATCAGTGCAGAACTACTGCGTACGTCCTCTCTGCATTTTCCACCATCTCATATCCATGACCCATTGTCAACATTGCCCGTTTCTCCGTTTCTGACCCCTCTGCTGCATTTACAGTTCGACAAAACCAAGGGATCGATCCGACCACCCCATCCCCCCAGCCTCCCCCCCAGCCTCCCCCGCCACATCTGTTTCCCCCAGAAGGCCACACGCGTCACACGCACCAGTTCCTACCATCTCTAATCGTCTCCAGGACGCGGACCCAGACGAGTTTTCTCGTCGACTCAAGATATCCGCTTCTCCCCACTCGAGTCCACGACCCCATCAGAAACTCTACAAACCCGAACGCCGGTGCCACCCCGATGCGCCATCATCAAGACTCTGAAGTCTTGGTCGAACGTGGTGCATCACACCCCTCTTCGCACCCTTCAATCCTCTCTCGCACCCAACAGCACTCTCCTCAGCGCGAGAATGTGCAGCAGCGCCAGTTGTTCAATCATTGCGGTTTGTATCATTTCATCAAAAGGTACGCCCCTGGCCTCCCCGGGCCCACCTCACGCGCTCAAATCTTTTCCCAGCATGACAACACTGCAACCCTTCACCACTGCCCGAGAGTCCATCCTTGCGCTTTGGTCACCGTCCGCTCAGCCGCGCCGTTCCTCCCCGGAATCCCACATGTCCGATCTCTTCACCTTACTCCACGGGATGCTCTTCACCAACATCCAACTCGACGGTTTCCAACCCACGCTCTCGAGGCTCTTGGAACGACTTCAGATCGAAGAGGTCGAGGAGAAAGACTGGATAACGATGGCCGCGGTTAATATCGGTTCCGTCTTTGAGTATGGTCATCCGATGGCTGTACTCAGGCAGATCAGCGGGATAGTCCCCGCGATAGTCCCCACGGTTCCCCCATTGCCGAAATCTCGTGTTTCCCCCAAGAAGGAAGAACGGAGGGACTCTGATCGCATGGATGTTGACGCCAAAGAAGAGGATATCAAGATGCTTGCCGCAGATGGGGTCACCTCGCCAACAATCACCAAGTCCGATGCTGACCTGGACGGCGATCTACCTGTGCATCTGAAACTTTATCCTCAACTTACCTTCTCCATGCTCTCTCAGGCTCTATCCCGACCAATGCGCAGTATCCCATTCCAGAGGGACACACTAAACCCTTATATTGCAATCATCCTCACCTTCGCGTCAATGGTCGTCAAGAGCGACCACTGGTCCATCTTCAAACGCGCCATCCCCTGGGGCGAACTCGCCAGCTTCCTAAGCAGTGTACCGCAATCTATCATCAAGCTCTTCGACGAGATGGCAGGCTCAAGAGAACCGTCCATCATCACCGCCAGTTGTACTCCCCTACCCAAGGATGTCTGTCTAAGGGGGATGGCTTGGGGTGGACGAAAGATCTACGAGAGGGGCTTCTGGAACCGGGTTGCGAATGGTCGCATCAACGAGGCTGCTGTCCTCGATGTGAAGGAAGGCGAGGAAGTCATCGATGGGATAATTGAGGACGACGACGACGACGACGACGGCAAAGGGGTATCCCCCCATATCAGCGATCGGGATAGCAGGTGGATTCGAGTGCTACGTTCTGGCATGAGGATCACCAAGTATGTCGATGGGTTCATTTGCACACAGCAACCTCACGCGCTCATATCTTTCCCCAGCATGACAACACTACAACCCTTCACCACTGCCCGACGAGAGTCCATCCTTGCGCTCTGGGTCACCATCTGCTCAGCTGCGCCGTTCCTCCCCGGAATCCCAGTGTCCGATCTCTTCACCTTACTCCACGGGATGCTCTTCACCAACATCCAACTCGACGAGTTCCAGCCCACACCCTCGAGGCTTTTGGAACGGCCTCAGATCGAAGAGGTCAAGGAGAAAAATTGGATGATGATTGCAGCGGTTGATATTCGCAGTGCATCACACCTCACTTCACGTCCTACCATCCTATCTCGCACCCAACAGTACTCCCCTCAGCGTCCGTTGTTCAGTCATCGCAAGGATGATTCCATCTGTAGTCTGCAGTCGCACCACCATGCGCTCTGTTCCCACTGCCTTGGAGCAGCACTTCCTTTGGCTCGGGGGTCCATTATTCCACATCATTCTCATCAGGTGAAGTTGTAGTTAGTTCTTTGATATACTTGCAATAAGGAATAATTTTGCGAAACCTTGGGAATAAGCAGAAAGTGTGAAAAGTGATACGAGAAGAATAAGGACGAGAAAATGCAAGAAAAGTGCGCAGTGAATAGACCCTGCTCATGCTCAACCCTATTGGAATAGCAGTGTGTGATTGCAATCCCAGGTCATTGGTTATATTGCCCGCTCCAAGTCAAAAAACATGATTATAATATCACCCCGACATTGCAACACTGGCGACCCGCATTGCAACTTGATTGCAACCCGGGGGACGCCGTTACAACCGGTGGCAACGCCCGATCGGCATTGCAACTGTCTGGGTGTTCCGGTGATGCATGTACTCCGCATCGTCGGAGTAAGGCCCAAGATTCCTCGGCAGCCGGAGTTTGCGTCCACCAGCAAACATGAAGGCGGTGACAATAGGACCAATGACGGGAACTTAGAGGCCCAGCTCAACACGCTCGAGAGCATGCGCTCTAAGTGCGCTCTCAACGCGATCAAGTTGGAAAACTGGCAATACGCCGCCCTCCTCCTCATCCATCTCCCGGAAAGCTATCGCCACATCAGTGATTCTTTCCTCACCACTGGCAAGATCGACCAGCTTGACACCGCCGCCGTCACCGCCAAGATAATCGAGACCGAGATTCGCCGCAAGGCTGAGTCAACCGCGCGTCCGGTTCTGGCAACGGCCCCAAGCAAAAGTTGAAGAAGCCTCCTGCGGACCGACCGTGCCATTACTGTAATAAGGCCGGTCATTGGGCGAGGAACTGTAAGAAGAAGAAGGCCGACAAAGCTGCCGGCAAACCCCCTCCGTCACAACCAAGTAGCTCACTGAATGTAGTAGCTACCGCTGTCGAGTTCTGTTGGTTGTAGGTAGGTTTGTTTTGGTTGAGTGTTTGTTTGTTTGGATACCTAAACCTTGGTTCACTTGTTGTTAAACAATTAGGCTGGTTGGATGGTCTGGGAACTAGAATACCAACTCCACAAGGTGGGCGGGGTTTCGGACTTTCCAGCTCCTGCCTTGATGAGTTCGCTGAAGGAATGAGGCCTTCAGTAGTGTTTGATAGGCTTCAGTTACCTGCAATACACACTCTGGGGT
>Ga0307515_10023164_pt1 | contig 10899 bp, 1 predicted proteins | sample 17_EM_MG_FD_194513 | JGI IMG/M metagenome (GOLD analysis project Ga0307515, IMG submission 194513) | Populus trichocarpa ectomycorrhiza microbial communities from riparian zone in the Pacific Northwest, United States - 17_EM | ecosystem: Host-associated > Plants > Roots > Unclassified | place...
TAGTGATCGCTATAAGGGTTTGGAAGGTCGTACTAGCTAATATAGTAGCTCTTATAGGTAGGTCTCCTGGGGCTTATTAATTTCTATAGACTACTAAGCGTGCCTTATATTTCTGAAGAAATTTATACTTATCCGTCTTATAGACGAACACCTATATTAAGCTAAGGACCTACTATCCCTTTATATACTTCTTATCTATTTCTTAAAACGACCTTATTTAATAATAAGATTGGAGATGGGCTCGTTAAGCCTCTTAGAACTAATCTTAAAGAGGATGCGTATTAAGGTTCTAGATTAACTAGGGTAGCGGAGGTAGGTTCTTCCTATGTAATTTAATATTACGTATTCTACCCAATTTCAGCTTACTATTATTAAGTTAACTATTAAGGTTGAACTTCCTTCCTACTAAGAAGGCGCCATAATAGGCTGATGTAATCCTTTTGGTAATAAAGTCTTTAAACCTATTATCGCTGGCTTCCTTAAACGAGTCTTTAACTAAGTTGTTAGACACCCCTTAAGTATTAAACGCATCTCCTACTTAATAAGCGACGTCTTAATTAGTACCTTATACATCTAACTTTATAGGATACTCGACGTAAAAGGTATATAGAGATTCTTCGTCTTCTTCTGTTAGAGGTAGTGTATAGTATATATCTTTAAGAGCTTTTATAAGCTTAAGATCTGCTAACTTATTAAAGGCTTAAACTAGCTTATTAACGTTATTGTCTTCTTCTTAAATTAACGGTTTAAATACTTCTTTATTGTCTTCTAGAAGGACCTCGTTCTTAGTTTAGGTATTAGGTAGTTAAATCTTCTTAATTAGTGTATCTAATTTAGCGTATAGGTCCTCTAAGATGTCCGTTTACTTGCCGTTAAAGAATATCTTTTCGTTAAAGATAATATCCCTTATAAAGATGACGATACCCTTATATGGGATCCAGATCCTATAGATATTAGTAGAGTTATAGCCGACGAGATAGCTAATATAGGCTCGCGGATCTAGCTTGCTTGGCCTTTTCTTCCTTAGCTAGGCGTCTAACGTTATCGCGTACGCCCTACAGCCGTAGGCTTTTAGGTGCGCTAGTTGCGGCTTTCTTAATCTTTTATTAGCTAGGAAGGTATAGAACCTCTTATATAGCGATATCTAACCATTACTTTCCTATGGCGTTTAATCTTAAAGATAGACTATATAGTTAACTATCTCGTTTTATAGGTCGTGTGGTAAATTAGCAGCAATTCTTATTACTTATGCTCTCTTAATAATTATACCCCCTAAGCGTTTGGCGGTACCGTTTTAAGCTTAGGTATATAGCGCTAAAGGCTTAAATATAATCCCTTAAGTTTATAGCTATTTAAGGGTTCTCCTTTTCCCTAGCTCGTTGTCTAATCTAATAGTATTAACTTTAAGGTTATACCTTAAATAAATCCACTAGACGAAATCTTTAAGCACCTATAATGTTTCCTTCTCTTTATTATACGTTGTTATAAAGTACGGGAAGGATCTTCCTAAGTAGGTGTTATAAATAAGTATAACTTGTATAAATCTAGTATGCGCTTCCTTAAGGTTAGTCTAGTTAATATAGAGGTTAAAATAGGGTTTATTAATCTTTTATTTTAAGAACCTTCTTAAGACCTAATGCTTAATTTTAGCAAGACTGCAATGTTAATATTCTGTTGTCTTTAGGCCTCGAAGCTTAACTCTTATAGTGTTAAGACCTAAATAATAAAGGCTTATAGGTCCTAGATAACCTAGACGTAGATATTATAGATATATATCTCCTTTTAAATCTAGACGAGCGTCTCTTAACAATACTCTGCGCTTTCTTTAGTATAGTATTTGGCTTATATTAAACGCTAATAGACTTCCTAATTAGATATATTTAATAGTCTATTATCTATAACGTTCTTCTATTTAATATAGGACTAAGTTATCCTTCTAAACTAGAAGATTATTCTCTCCTTTATTGTCCTAGTAGTACTCTTATTTTTAAAGTAAACGGAATAATACTAAATTTATATTAAAGTCCGTATAAAAGGCAACGTCCTTAAGATATAGGATTCCCTTACTCTTGTCTAGTTTTATAACTTAGATAGTAATATTGCTGTAGCCTAGTATAGGCACTTCTAAGCTGCTGGTAATAACGTATTTAAGTTTTAAAGCTTTCCTAAAGTTATAAAAATAAAAGAGGTTATTAAAGATATAAAAAGTAGTTCCTAAGTTAAGAATAGTTAATAGCTTTAGTGGATGGATTTAACCTGTGTAATACGATTCTAGGAATATTGTATTAGCTTTTCCCTTAATCTTAACTTCCTAACTCTTGTCCTATCATTATTAAGCCTTATTTTCCTATTCTTTAAGTCTAATCTTTATAACTTAGTTAGTAAGATCCTTATTCTTTTCTACCTTTTTTAGCACACTTTTAATACGAGCATCTCTGATTATGACTCCTTTGGGTCTCTTATCTTTAAATAAATACTAACAGTTCTATAGGGAATGTCCTTGTTTCTCGCACGCTAAGCATATAAATAGTAGCTTCTTATAGGACGCCTCCTTATTTACTAGTAACCTAGCTCTCTTCGAGCGTCTAATATATACTAAGGTTTCTTTCCCTAGACCTTTAATAGTATTAGAGTAATTTATTGTGGCTTACTCTGCGAAGTCTATATTAAAGGTACTCCCTTTTATAGTAGTATTGGCTTTCTTTAAGGGTATTCTAAGTCCTTCTTGCAGCTCCTTTACTACTCTATAGTATTTGGAAGATCTTAACTTCTAAGGGTTATTTAACTTAGTAGTATACTTTATATAATAGGCGTTGCTAAAGGGTTAAACGACTTCTGCTAATTCTTATAGCCAGATTCTATTAGATATTTAAGGGATCTTATACTTCTCTCCTAGTACTATTACATATTCCCATTAATTTAACTACTAATTTAATTTTAATAAGTATTTAAACCCCTTAAGAGCTTCCGTGTACTAGTGTTATACCTTTTTCCTAATAAATAATAAGGTAGGTTCTATATTCTCCTTTAACTAAGATATTTATTCCTTAACTATAAGAGATGGGTTAAGCAGTAGCTTCTTCTAAATTAATACTATAGACGTAATTTAGGTACAAATCTTTTAAAGGTGCTCTTCTTATTTTAGGAAATACTTTATATCCTAGTCGTAGTATTATCTACTATTTTTATACGCTCTCTATTGATTTATTAAAAGCTGTACATATAAGGTTACATTCTTATTAAAATCTATAACTTCTAGATAGGCTAATTCTTATAGTAGACCTTATTAAGGTGCTTCCTTATCTGGGTTAATATAGGCCCAAATTTGTTTATCTATAAGGGCTTGTAGTTACCAGATCCATTACTCCTAGTCTTTTAGCTTATTAAGGATAATTATAGTAAACAAACTTGATATTAGTGGAGTCATTTAACTAATAGGCAGATGGGAATTGAGATGGAATTCGTCGTTAGGATCGTCCTTGTTGTAGGATCATCCTTGTCATTAGGATCGTCCTTATTATTAGGATCGTCCTTTAACGATTAAGGTGGAGTCTTATGGAATCCCGTGGAATCTCGTCCTGTGACAATTGAGGTAGGATTTCAATTAGGGTCGTCTTGTGACGATAAGGTATTAGAGTCTAACGATAAGGTAGAATTTCTTCAAATAATTAAGTGATAGCTGAATAGCTTCTTGTGTCGGCGGACCGGGCTTATAATTGTCAGATAGTTCGGATAGAGCTATTTATTAATAAAATGGGTTAATTAATTAATAATCTTAATCGTGTCTTAACCTAGGGCCCCTAGGCTTAGATAAAGATATTTATAAAGCACGGGCCCTATGCACGTGACTTATGCACGTCCTACGCCATAGAGAATACAGATTATCTAACAGTAGTCCAGCTTATGGCTAGGTCGTTTAGTCTTTTAATTCCTTATTATAACCTAGACTATATTACCAGGGGCAAAATTAGGCTCTTAACGGTGTTTGTTTGCCTACTGTTTTATTAACCTCTAAGCTTTTTTTAGGTTCTTATAGGCTACCGTCTAAGCTTCCTCCAATTATTTGGCGTACTATTAGGCCTTAGTATAGAATAGCTTCTCTTATATAGTCTACGGTTCCTCTAGCCTTTTTTAGTTAAAGCTTATATAGGGTAAGTATCCTATTTTTAGCTAAATCGGGGCAAACCCTATAGAGTCGTAGGGTAGGGTTGCTTGCGCGTAGTCTATTAAGGGTAGTAGTTTAAACTAGTTATTTTAGAAATAGTTAATAAAGGGCCTAAGCCTCTAGTCTAGGTACCAATTTACGATCTCTATCTAACCGTCTATCTAGGGGTGATAACCCGTAGAAAGCTTTAGCTTAATACCTAGCATTTAGGTAAACTTATTCCAGAAGGCCGATATAAACTATAGCCCGTAATTAGACATAATAGTATTTAGTAGTCTGTAGATTTGGTAGACGTAATAGATAAATAGCTAGGCTACCTCTTTAGTATTAATGTTCTTATAACAGGGAATTAAGAACGGGCGTTTACTAAAGCGATTAACTATAACTATAACTATATTATATCCGTTATAGTCCCTAGGTAGCTTATAGAAGTCTATAGAGATATACTACTAAGGGCGCTCTAGTATTAGGAGTGGCTTAAGTAGTTCTAGGGTCTTATCCTGTGGGATTATAACTCTTTAGCAGTTTTCGCAGTTCTGTATATATTAATTAATATCCACAACTATTCTCGGCCAGTAGTAGCGGCAGTTAATAATTTTATGGGTCTTGTTCTTACCAGGGTATACTATAAAGACTTGGCAATAAGCTTCGCGGATTAGTTTAGTCTATAAATTGTTAATATTAGGGACTATAAGCCGCTCCTGGTATAGGAGCAATCCTTCCTCCGTCTTAAAATTGGGGTCTCCTTTTATAGCTTATTTATAGAGGGCCCTTAGGGCGTTAGCCGTCCGGTTTATAGTTAGGAAGCGGTTAATTAGCCCTATTAGCTTATCTAAGGACTCCTCTATTAGTGCTAGCTTATTTTACTAGGAGTCTAGCTCCTTAAGGATCCGTAAGTCGAGCTGTTCTAAATAGAGGAGGGCGCGCGTCCGATATTAGGTCCTTAGCTTATTCTCTTTAGGTTAAGGTATTAGCCTTAGAGTTTTACTTACTAGAACGATATATAATCGTAAAAAAGAATTAAGAGAGTATTTTAGCCTACTAGGCTTATTGTTTAGTAAGTTGCTTTATAGTTATAAAGTACTCTAGGGCTTTGTAATCTGTATATGTCTTAATTCTAGAGTTCGTACCTTTAAGCTCTGCGCGCTATTAGGAGAGTAATTAAATAATAGCTAGTATTTCTTTGTTGTATACTTTATAGTTATACTTAACTAAGTCTATTATCTTTAAGAAGAAAGCTATAGGGTACTATTCGCCGTCTAAATGTAACTATAATAGGATTCCCGCTATAACTCTATTAGAGGCGTCTATTTCTAGTATTAATTTAAGGTTTAGGTTATAATAATAAAGGATTAGGGAAGAGATAAGCCGATTCTTTATCTCTTTAAAGGCTTTTATATATCTATCATTAAAGATAAAAGGTATGTCCTTCCTGGTTAGTTATATAAGAGGTTTTACCATAATTCCGTAGTTATAAATAAACTGGCGGTAGAAGTTACAAAAGCTAAGGAAGGATTGGATTCCTTTTACTATATAAGGGGGCTTCTAGTTACGGATTGCCTTTACCTTCTTAGGGTTAACCTTAATTCCTTTTATAGTTATAATGAACCTAAGGTATTTTATACGTTTTACCCTAAACTCGCATTTCTTGATATTAACTTATAAGCCCGCGTTCTGTAGTCTCTCTAGGACCTTCTTAATATAAACTTAATGCTTAAGTTTGTCGTCTAAGTATATAAGAATGTTGTCTAGGTATACCGTGCAGAATTTGTTAAGGTAATTAAAAAGAACATCATTTATATACCTTTGGTACGTAGCCGGTCCGTTTATTAGTCTAAAAAAAAGAACTTTGTATTTATAGGAACTATAACGGGTACAAAACGTTGTTAAATCTTTAGATATAGGGTTTATTCTAATTTGGTGGAAAGCTTGGCGGATATTAAGTTTAGTAAAGATCTTTATCTAGCTTAAACGTATAAGGGTCTCGTTAATTAAAGGAATAGGATACTAGTCCTTTTAAGTAATAGTGTTTAACTTTTAATAGTTAATATAAAAACGAAGGCCTTTATTAGGCTTTTTTATGAATAGGATAGGGGAAGTAAAAGGGGCTTAACTTAGCTTAATAAACCCTTTATCCAGGTTATTAATTAAGTACTACTTTATTGCTTTTAGCTTATCCGTTAATTAATAGTAGAGGGGGCTATAGCCTAGTAAGTTATTGGCTTCTAATTAAATCTTATAATTATATGTCCGGTAGGGGGGTAACTTGTCTAAGGCCGCCTTTAAGAATGTATCCTTGTAGGCTGTATAAATGGTAAAAAGGAGGCGTTTAACTAGTTCCTCGTTAGTTTCCTTAGTTAGCCTTTTCTCTCTATTATTAATAATTTGGTTAATCTTATATAGGCTCGTTATAAAGACCTTATTATCCTTCCGGTACATATTAAAGTGGAATACTACCGCGCTAATTACGGCGATGTCTATAGTGGGGGGGTTGCCTAATAATAGGGGCGTATATAACTTTAGGGACTTCCGGGGTACTGGCGTTATTATTACTCCTTTTAGCTCCTGTTGTATCTTTTAGAGGTTATCCCTTATATCCTATTAATACGTTCTTTTTTATACCGGTTAAATCTATACGATTTAGACGTCGTTTATATTACTATCTATCCCGCTTCTATATATAGAGTCCTTTTTAAATATAGCGCTTTAGGAGAGTATTTTTGTTAGTATGGAGTTCTTTCTAGCTTTACGGCAGGCGTCTTCTTAGGCAAAGGCTAGGTTACGGGCCCGGATATCCTACTAGTAGGTAGGGTTAGCCCTTGCGGCTAGTGTCTTGCGGTTAGTTCGGATCTCCTTAATAAAGGAGGGCAACCTTAGGCTATTCTCCGGCTAGATAAACCGTTTTTATTATATATTTAACTAAATATTAAAATAGGACATCTATTTTCGTCTAAGGATTATATTATAGGACCCTAGGTTTAGGATATAAAAGGGGATACTATATTAGCGTTATCCGTTAAGAGCGATATATAACTTTAAGACGTGGGTAACGGGCCGACCGGCTTAGCTGTTGTAGCCTTTTACCTAGATAGGCTTCTCTAGTCGGATGGCTTCTGTATTTAGAAACTTAGCAACATTATTTATATAGGCAGTATTTATAAAGGCGAAGCTATTTGCTTTAGTGTTAAAAAGGGCGGTTATATTAACTCTATATCTATTTTAAGATACTATATATAGAACCGTAAAATACTTTCTACCCATTAACTAACTAAGATTAATCTCTTTAAGATCGATAGGGTACCCTAGGGGGGAGTCTTTCCCTAGGGTTCTTCTTTTCCCGACTTGTCGGATATTTCTCCTTCCTCTATCTCCTTAATATCGCCTATATCCTTTAGCTCTGGGCAGGATAAGGTAAAGTAACTTTACTTATTATAGTTATAGTATATAGCCGAGGCAGGGTTAATCGGAGTATTGCGGTAAATACTAGTTAGTAGCGTAGTACGTAACTAGTTAGGCGAGGCTTGCTAGTATATAGTAGTAACCGCCTTTAATATAAGAGTAGTTATAACTTATCTTCCTGCTTTAGCTCCTATAGGTATAGCTGGCGAGTTTTAATTATTATAGAGTTACTTCTGCCGATTAGGGCGGGTGTTAATCTGCTTTAGTTTTAAGTCTAATAATAGATAATAAGCTGCGAGTCTTTTGTGGGTTAGTAGGTTATCTAAGGTTATAGTAATCTTTTCTTATAGCCGGATTGTTAGCTTATTATATAGGTCTAATTAATAGTTTTTAAAGGGAACCTGGCCTTCTCCTGTAAGGTGTATGAATTAAGTCTAAAATTTAGTAAAGGGTTAGTTTAGTTTTATTATTAGGCGATTATAGTTATAATGGGCATCCCGTACTTTGTTTAGGTTAACGTAGATAGCTGCTAGGTGCTGTATTATCTTATTAATAGATATAAATTGGATAGGGAAGTCGTCCTTAAACTTAGCTTAAAGGTGCTGTTAGGTGTCCCCAGTGGTTTAATTAAAGAGGTAGAGTATTTTAGCTTCTTTAGAAAGGAAATGGTTATAGTTAACGCGGAGCTTTCCTCGTACTTAAATCCTCTAATTCTTAAAGGTAGGGTCTATCCCATTAGACAGTGGTAGGGGGTTAGAGAGCTTAATAGACTTTAATTACTTTGTTATTATATCCGTACTCCCTAGTATATCGTATTTAGTAAAGTGAATAGGTTGGCTAGGGCTTTAAGAAGGGGAAGCTAGGCTATTTTATAGGGCTGCGAGGCTCTCTAGGATCTCTTATAGGGTCTCTTATATATTTCTCGCTTTAAGATAATCGGCTTCCTGGCTGGCTGCGAGGGCGCGAATCTGCTCGCGTACGTCTGCAACGTTATTATTGTCTTCAATTTCTAATCCCAATTAGATCTCAGGTTCCTCTCAGGTAGAGGCAGCTCTTTTAGATAAGCTTACTTTAGGTGCCATTATTAGCTTCCTAAGGTTTGTTAGTATTGTACGCTTTAGTTTTAATTTTAGGGGTATAGGTCTAGTCCTGTTTAGCTTATAAGGTAGGATATTATCTAGGCCTTCCTAGGTAAAGTAGAGTTGTTTTAGTGTCTAAGTATAGCGCATTAATGCGTTGTTGCAGATGAAGTTTCTTTAGGGTGGGATATTATTGAGGCCTTCCCAGGCAATGTAGGGTGAGCTTAGTATAATGTCACGGCTTGTATAAATGCCTCTGAACCGAAGCTTGTAGAATACTATATTATGAAGATACTAAGCTAAAGAGAAGGAAAAGGGGTTGCTAGGACTAATGTAAATAAATATATAGGGTAAGCCGCTAAGGCGCTAGCTTTGGGCGGGCCAATTATAGGTCGGCAGAACGTGGCAGAATACAGCAGGTAACGTGCGGTAGCGCCGTTACATTAGGGCAGGCGATTAAGTGTCTTATTTTAGATAGTTAGTCTATAACTACTATAATATTTATGCAGCCTCTACTTTTAGAAAGGTTAATAATAAAGTTAATTAAGATATCCTTCTATCTTTAGTCCGGAATAGGTAGTGGCTTTAAAAGACCGTTATACGTCTTATATAAGGCTTTAGCTTATTAGCAGGTATAGCAGCTAGAGACGTACCTTCGTGTTATATTATATATATTTAGCTAATAATACTCCCGTTAGAGTAGTTCTAGGGTCTTTCCTTAGCCCGGGTAGCCGGCGACAGGTAGATTATATACGTGTTTAAGGAGTTTAAGCTTAAGCTCGTCGTAATTAGGGATAACTAGACGGTTTTAGTAATATAAGCGGTTTCCGCGGGCTTCGTATTTACTTAGAGAAATCTTTTTAGAGCATCTAATGCTATCTTATATTAGCTTAAGCGTCTCTTAGATAAACTTGTTATTTAGGTATTTATTAACTATAATCTATTTAATTAATTAATTAGTTATTTTAAGGACGTGTACTATAAGATCTTTAGTAGGAGGGTTAAATAGTTTAGGGTAAAGTAGGGTCTAATTTTAGTAAGAGCGCGCTTTTTTTAGGGCCGGCGCGTCTTGCAAGCGTTAGGTTAAGGTATTAGGCTTCTAGCCTTAGATACCTAGGTAGTACGTAATTAAGAATTAGAAACGAGATAGATATTCTAACTAGCGGGCCTAATAATAACTTAGCTATTTTATGGTTGTAAAGTATTATAGGTTCTTATAGTCGCTAAGGACCTTAATTAGAAATCTAGCGCCTTCTAGTTTAGGTCGCCATTATTTAAAACATCTAATAATAGCTAATAATACCTTATTGTAGATCTCGTAGTTATATTTAGCTAGGCTTAGTTATTTTAAGAAGTATGCTATAGGGTATAATACTCTATCCTCGTTATATTGAGACAGGATGCCTCTAGTAACGTAGTTAGATAAGTTGGCTTCTATAATACTTATTTAGTTTAGGTCGAAGTATTAAAGCACAGGCGTAGTAGTAAATATAACCTTTAGATAGGTAAAGGCCTTCTTATATTCCTTATTAAAAATAAAGACTTTATCCTTTTAGGTTAAAGCTATAAGGGGTAAAACTAGGGCGGAGAAGTTATTAATAAACCGTTAGTAGAAATTAGCAAATCCTATAAAGGCTTTTACGTCCTTAATGTTCTTAGGTTCTTACTAGTTTACAATTACTTTAACTTTCTTTAGGTCTATTTATATACCGTTTATAGAAATAAGGAGTCTAAGGTATAGGACTTCTGTTTTATAAAACTCGCATTTATCTATATCTAATTGTAGACTAGCTTTATATAGGGCTTATAGAATAAGGTCAACGTATTTCCAATATTTAATTAGGTTATTACTGTATATTAGGATATCGTCGATATAAGCAGTATAAAAGATATCCAGGTAGGGGCGTAGGGTGTTGTTTATATAATGTTAAAACGAGCTTAGAGTGTTTATGAGGCTAAAGGGTGTTACTAAGTACTTAAATAGTCCATATTGGGTACAAAATGTAGTAAGCCATTCGTCCCCTTTTATAATGCGAAGACGGTTAAATATAGAGATAATATTAAGCTTTGTGTAGTAATAAGCCTTACTTAATTAGTTTAGCGTCTCTTATATTAACGGGATCGGATATTAGTTCTTAACGGTAATAGTATTAAGAGCTTAGGGGTCGTTCGGTTGCACCTCCATATTCAAAATGGAGGCTCCATATTTAACCGAAACGGAGCTCAAATCTGAATATGAGGTGGTCGTTCGGTAAA
>Ga0307515_10023165_pt1 | contig 10898 bp, 7 predicted proteins | sample 17_EM_MG_FD_194513 | JGI IMG/M metagenome (GOLD analysis project Ga0307515, IMG submission 194513) | Populus trichocarpa ectomycorrhiza microbial communities from riparian zone in the Pacific Northwest, United States - 17_EM | ecosystem: Host-associated > Plants > Roots > Unclassified | place...
CTAAAACTACCACAATCACAAACGAAGTCATCCAATAGATTTGGATCCTATCTATCTTTCATATATATCCCCCGGGGCCATGTTAGTATCCCAAATGATACAAACAGCATATAAATGATCAAGGTGGGGGAAAAGAAATCAAAAGGACTAATGGTAGCCAGTGAATATTGACCATAAATGAATGAATGTGTCGAAATCTTACAATCAACAAAAAAATTCTGTGTTAGCATGCCTCAGTCATAATCCTCAGCGTAGTGATAATCATCCTCTTCATTTTCAAAAGACGTATGATTGTAGTAGTCATTGTTGCCGGCATCAGTCTCTCCATAATCATGTTCGTGCTCGTCATTTTCTTCACTAGCACCAGAACCGTGTACTTCAGGGATGGAGTTCTCGTCCACCTGCTGTGAGTCAGCATAACTGGCATTGGAGTGTTTGCTGTCTTCTACCTTTCCAGGAACCTCCTCCTGTGATCATACAGCATATATTAACTTATGACCATTAGGAATAGAATCTTTGAAGAAAATAAAAGCACTGAAAGTATGAAAAAGTGGAAATAATTCAAACCAAGCATTGATGGTAACAAAAAAAGAAACCCAACAATGTCACAATCATACACTGCAGATGAATAACATGTTTCTATAGTTTGCATGATAGGTGCAGGTTCAATTTGCAGAGAGTATTAAGTCAACTTTCTCCCTTAGAAGGTGGTTATTTAACTCAACATGTCTTAGAGTTCAATTACTTAATATCACTTCTGTATTATTTTTGTGAATAGAAATGTCAATTATACTAATAAAATGATGCAAATGAAGTGCTCCTGCAAGGTTAAATGAAATTTTGTCCCCGATAATAAGTTGATAACAACTAGCTCTATGTCACCGAGCCCTATGTTAAGTTTTTCAAGATATACAGAGAGAGCAGCTTCCTTTTTTTTCTTTGTTCTTATTTTTTTTTCTTTTCTTCCGAGGAAACATAAAGTGGGGAAATTCATCCAGAAAAAAAATAGGGAAGTAGAGAAACGTACAGGCTCATCATCCAATAGCTTCTTCAAGACATCATAGTTGATTTTCGAACTCGATCTCTGGAAAGACCAGACAAAACAAAACGTTAGTATCCAAAAACACAAGTTACTAAGAGGGCCACAAATTCTCGCATGATGGGCAAAGATTTAACATTAAAGCTGTTGGGAAAAAAACTTGAAAACGTGAAAACCATAAAGTTTTCAAATCGATTCTGACTTGCAGAAAAACCTAATAAGCATAAAATGCTTATTTTGAATAATTGTGGGGGAAAAAACAGAAGAAACATGATTGCTTTGAGGATAAAACTGGAAGATAGCAGAAATAAAATAGATACCCCAAGAGTAATTCATCAGCGCTTCGCTCGCATCGTACCAAAAAAAATTTTAACCATGAGAAAAAAGTGCATGCATTGTTAGCAATATATTTTCTATTTACTTAATTATGAACTCAAAATTTAATTTTATGTATATAATTTTTTTTCTTTTTTCAAATAACAAGAGAATGACATCTTATCTGGATCAACTTGAACTTATCTATCAAACCGGCGATTTCAGTTCTTTCAAATAATTTCTATTTAATTACATAACAATAAAAAAAATACAAGCTATTTGAAAAAAATAGCATAAATTTTTAAAAAAACCAATGGTGGGTTGTAAAAAGCACTTGTTAATAGATTGTTATACTCTTATTCAAAGTTAAAGTAAGAATTGAATGATATTTAATAAAATAACATCTAAAATATATTTTTATTTAATTTAAGAATTTAATAAATTAATATTTTAATGATATTTTAAATTAATTAATTTAAATTAATATATAAATTTAAATTAATGAAAAAACAAACAAAAATAAATAAAAACATGTCAGGCACGAGAGCTTGGTATAAATTAAAAAGCCAACATACACCTGGGCTAGAAGCCCAGGCCTCCGCTTGGATTTTTTTTATTTTTATCTCAGGAGCGGATAACATATTCTACTCTCTTGTTTTAGGCGACAGGGCATCTCTTTTGCTTAGAATCTAGCCACCACCAAAAAAATCTAATGTATAAGTTTTTGACTAAAAATTCTTTTTTCAAACTATTTTCATCAAAAAAAAAAACCTCAAAACACCATAAAAACCACCCAACAATCCCAAAATGACTCAAAAAAATGAAAAACAATTGAATCCAAAAAATCAAAACCAAACTCGATATGCCTATCTCACCATGTTTAGAAAGAAAAATCATCATCATCAAACCTTCTTTTAGAAAAATCATCATCATCTTTTAATTTAGTATTTTTACTATAATTTTGAATCTACTTTCATCTAATTAGACAGTAAGAGGATTTAATTGAAAAAAAAAAACAAAAGCTATGTGCTTTACTGTTAATATGAATACTGAAGCTGAAAGTCCAGATTTTTTAGTTTTTTAAGTTAATTCATCTTTCCACCAAGTGTTTATTCTTACCGTCTTATTCTCTGTCTGGCCAGCAATTTTAATGGCTTTCTTAGAAGGTGTTCTTTTCTTTACCTTTCTAGCTCCTTTCAGTTGTTTCCCCTGCCAATAAAGACCCCAGATAGAGAATATCAAAAACTGAAGCTGGTAGCCACACAAGAATAGTGGTAAGCTAGGCATTCCTTTGATAGAAACAATATATCTTCAACAGCTTCTAAAATGGATGTGAGCCAAGATATCTACAGATTGGATAACTTGAAATGGCAGAATTCACAGGGAAGGCATTACCTTCAAATATTTCTTGTTCATCATTTCCCAAAGGGTTCTTTTGAATTCCATCTCTTTCTCATTGTGAAGAAGGTATCCAGCAATCTACGAACCATTTGGAACTTGGTCAACATCCAAAGTTGAGCATGACATTAGAGGAAAAAAAATCTATAATTTTAATTTATGACAGAGCTTGGTGAAAGAACTTGATATACTACTTTAATACATGTCTTTATAGGTATGGGAAAGCAACATCAAATGGAAGTTGGATCGGTTGTATGTTAGGGATACAAGACCTAAGTAAACAAGGCATTCAAGCCAGAGGTATAGCTTTTCATATTGGCAGTTTTCTACATTGGCATAAGCTGGATGGGCTTACAAGGGATGCATCAACGAAAACAATAATTTTGTAACATTAAAGTTCTTTCAATCAGGTGGCACATCCAAGTTCCTTTATGGGAATTAAACCAGCCTCATTACCCTTTTGTTTACATCATTCGGAAGATTGAGCTCCTATAGCAATTTAAAAAAATGATATATTGCATACCTCAGCATCATCGATGTCACTAAGATCTTCTGAGTCATTAGCAGCTGCAGTACTCCTCGATTGATTTCTCTGTAACCAATTAGAGGCATTCTCCACATTTAGGTGGAAAACAGAAGCTACTGAACCATTGGAACAACAATTTGATCAATATAGATCCAAAAAAGCTGAATTTCCACCTTTGAGAACAAATAAATAAAAAGGCTTCCCTTACCTTTACTTCTTTTAAACTTCCCAGTTCTCTTAGACTGTCCCGATGCTGAAGCTCCACCTTTGATGGAATTTAGACGCGTCTTGGAAGAAGATTTTACTTCTTTCTCCATCTAAAAAACCTGAGAAACCATAATAAGACATTGTATAACGCACATTCCTCCATCCTATTCTGCACAAACCAAGTTAACTTTACAGAACAATTTCACCATTTTGCAGAAAAAACAGATAAACCAACAAAAATAGTCTTAATGCAACAACTTGACAGCTAAATAGCATCCTCATTTACACATGTTCAAAAATTTCATCATGTAATAGAAACCAAAGCTAGGAGGACCGTCATTCGTCCATGAAATAAAAACATATGCAAGTAATGTGGATTAGTACACCTATCTCACCAGAAGAAGGAAGATTATCACCCCTCATTTTCCACCGAAATTGTACTAAAATCTTATAAAAGCCAGAGTAACAAAATAGCAATTTAAAAGCAAATGAAAAATGTCTAACAGGAAACCTGCCCATGAGGCAATAATTACATTACAAATAAATTTATGATTCATCAATAAGCAGGGGGTTTAAATGGGCACATTGACTTGTATGTGGAGACAAAATACAAAGACAGACGCACCTGATGGGAAACGCATGTGAGATCCACAAGCACAAGCACATGGATTAACAGTGAAATCTGAACAGAACGACATCATTTTTTATTTAACCCGAAATCAACACTGTATATAGCAATCACAGCCTCACTCAAAAAATAAAATAAAAAAATTCTTCCATTCTACTTTATCACTTATGTTCTTTCATTAGATGATGATGATGATGATTGTTGTTATTATTGCTATTATTATTATTTACCAGAAACCAATCAAGAAATTGAAAAAATCATCTCATGAATAAAAGCAGCAGCATAGATAAAATCAATCAATAATGACAACCAAAACAAAGACTGTGCAAACAAAATTATTAAATGAAAAAGGAGAAGAACAAGAACAAGAAAACAGGGCATACCGTTAGAGAGCATGGGAGAGATGGGTTCTGGAAGAGAAAAAAAGGGGGGGCAGGAAGAGAAACGGAAAGCAGAGATCGTTAAAAGACGATGAATCTCAGGTCTTGGAAGCGTTTTCAAAATTTGCGAGTTGTTGCGCGGCTACTTTTATTCTTAAGCCAAGCGAGTCGGTTTGCTTGCCGCTTGTGTTCTATAAGGGTTCTGTGGATGGGTTTTCATTGGAAAGAATCAAGCCCGTCAAATAAAACTACTCGGCCCAGATAAATGGAGTGGATTGAATTAGAAAACCACCTCCAAGTCTGCCCACCCCAAAAAAAAAAATTATTAAATCCTTGAATCTAATTTGTAGATCCAGTACTTTGTCATTTGCTATAAATTATATTATTAACTAATAACTATAAGTCTAAAATTCATGAGGAGTTTATTATGTAAAATAAATTGTGGATCCTTTCTTATGGTAATGTTGACGAATTGTTCATAATATTTTTTTTTATTGTTTTTCCTTTTCTTTTTTTTAGCCCTTGTTAAACTAAATTATAGGCCACTTGTAGAGGAAGAATGGGATTGAAAGATAGAGAATTCAAGTAAAAAACACAGAGAAAATAAATGATTTTAACAAAGTTTGGGTAAAATATTTATTGTCGTCCCCATACTTTTCAAAATTCAAGGACAAAATCAATTTTATCACAAATTTATTTTTTTTTGTTCGTAGTTTGAGAGAGGTAAAAGAAAGTCACTGAAATCCAGCATTAGAAAGAATAAATTTTTGTTAGCACCAATTCCGACCACAAAAATATTTAATATTGGTGTCAAATTGTTCATTTGATGAGGGGAGTTCACGTTAAGTTTTTTTTAATCTTGAAATTGCATAAAAAACATATATGAGCTCATAAATATTTTTTATTTCGAGCTTTGAGAAGGTTTTTTGAGGTTTTTTAGGTCATTAATTGATTTATTAAGTTTCCTAGAGTGTTTTCTAGGTTTTTTAGGTTAAAAAAGGGTTGAAAATCATTTTATTGGTTGAAAAGACTTTTTCCTCGGTTTTCCAGCCACTGTTGTGGGCGGAACTGGGCAAAGTATCAAACGACATGTTATCTATCTTGTTAAACAATGCATCGTCTAACTTATTATAAAAAATAAGGCGAACGACATATCACCTACCCCATTAAAAATAAAAAACATTAAGGGCCCAATTAAACACGCGGGCCTCTTCTAAAAGGCTAGCGTATGAACCCTTACTAGATGATCTAGGCAAGTTGCCAAACCCAACAATACCTAACTTTTTTAAAAGAAAAGGAAAAGTTTTTTTAATTAATTCAAAATAATTTTTAAATTTATATTTAAATTAATACACATTCTCTCTTTTATTTTATTTATCTAGCTTCTTTTAAATAGCCTATTTTTAAATTTATTTTTTAATTATTTTGTATACATTTAATTTTTTTAGAGATTTTTATAATTCATCAATAATTTTTTATGTTTTATATAAATGAAATTTATTTTAAGAAAATTAAAAATATTTATTTTTGGAAAATATTTTTAATATGTGTAATTTTGCATAATATTTTTTTGTTTTTTATTTTATTTAATCAATTTTATATGTATTTATTTTTATTATCACTTAATTAAATAAAAAATTGATATTTGTGAATAAAGTTATTAAATTCAACCATGTCAAAAATTTGAGTTGTAAAGTCAAATATCATGATTTATATTTAATTTTAATTTTAATTTTTAATTATTATTAATAAATTTTTATTTATTTAATATATGATTGTGTTTCAAGATTTAAGGGAGAGAGATATTGATCACGATTTGATTTCCATTTTACGTTCATGTTATTGAATAAACTGTTAACACAAGGAATATTCTAAATAACTAGAACAAAAAAATAAGTTTTTTTTTTTTAGTTTATGATTCATTGTCGATACTTTCTTCAACATCTTAGAACACTAAATCCTAGTATTTCAATGATAAGAACATTTTAGTGCACTCTTTCACGAAACCCTAGTCTGTGTCTGATCCATAAGTAGAGGCGCTTAACATCATGTTCCTAAAAACCTTTTTTTTTATTATATATATGGACATTCGTTCCAAACCTCAAATATCAAGGCCTCAAAGGGTTAAATTGCTAGCATCCATTTAGCCAACGAAAAGCTTGAAACACAACAAATTTATTCAGTACCAACAGGGACAAGAAATACTAATTGATGAGGGTGAAAAAATAGCATCAGGAGGCCAACTGTGATGATCGAGATTTGGGAGTATCTAAGTAGAGGCTGGGAGGTTCGCGTTTGCCACAGCTTCAAGGGAGGGGATCGCTGTGCAAATTGGCTTCAATGATGAACATGGTTTGGAGTCAAGGACTCCCTCCTTTTACCAGAGGGTCTCTCATCTTTGTTGCTAGCGGAAGAGACTCTTTATTAAATTCAAATTAATAAAGCTAGACCAGAGAGATAGGCATTTTAACTGGACATTTGGTGGTCTGTTTCTGTGGGTTAGGAGGCTCGAAATAGACGGGCCTCATTTTGTTTTTCTTTCTGGAACATATCATGGTGTAGCCCCTTTTCCTACTGTATCGGGCCTCCTGTGAAGGTGTGAATTATGAAGTGTGTTGTTCACCTTGAGAATTGTTGTGAAACCATGCCATGAGAAACTGAATACACGCGCACGCAGTAGCTGTTCAAGGAGCAAAACATCCCAGCAAGAAGATCTCACACACAATCGAATTGTTTGAAGACCAACGGCAGATGCAAATGAGTTCCATGCACGTCGGGAAATTATTACGAGTCATGCTCATCGACCCGCATTCACAAAGTGATGGCCCGATGGTGAATTCCACATGATTTCTACATCGGCCCTACCGAATACATCCATCGACTTGGATCGTGTAAAAGGATGGTCATAATTTATCAACTATGAAACGGAAATTAGTTGGATAACCGAATTGTATATCGTGTTATAACTTCCCATCAACTGCTACTTGTACTTTGTAACATAGGGAAAGGATCTACACATTCAATCGGGGAACCTAGACACGGTAAGGACCAGGCCAGACAATCCATCACGAGGCTCAAATTCCACACAGAAACTATCCTCTTGTGCCGAAAAGACTTGGGAATAGGATAAGTTTGGGCCACATTAGCTTCTACCCTCTGGCCTCTACCCAGCCAGAATTTACAACAAACTATAGCGGTTGGTTTTTGTTGACATTAATTGGGGCCACAGCTACTGCTGCAAGGGGATGGTAAATTGGAAGCAGTTTTTGCATTGCTGGAAATGCCAAGACACAAGGCTTCAGCTAATGGTCCACCAGGTGGTGATACTATCCATGAACCACCATGACTCATCATCCACTGAGGTCTCAAGCCACTCGCACTCTGATGATCTCTATCTGATGATCCCATGATCCCAAAACTACTCAGTTGAGCACTCCCATTTCCTTCATTATTAGTTTCACTTCCAGTGCCAGGTGACATTGACAATGTAAGAGCTGAATGTGGCAATACTAACTTCTCACTTGAAGAAACGTAACTTTTTTTACCAATCCCACCAATGTCGTCTCTCCCTGAATTAGTTGACCAAGCATCAATGAAGTGCCTTGTCTCTTGTTCTTGGGTCAGGCTAGGACTTAAAGCCCTTTCCAAAGTAGTTGATTTGGGACTTGATAACACGCTGCAATGATCATTTAGCCTCTGAGCTTGTAATGAATGGCCACCTCTATATGTATTTGAGCAAAGCGGCTGCTCTTCTCCATAAACGTTGTACACTTTGCCATTACCCTTGATGCTGTCTCTCTTCAAATGCTGCCATTCTTGGCTGTAATTACTGGCAACGGGTAAAATCTCGCCTTTCAAGAGCCATTCCAAGCTCCTTCACGGGTTAAAAACAAATCATCAGTTATTTATTATACAGCACAAAAGAGAAAAAAGACACCAACTTCATGTTAATGAATAATGGATAAGAACAAACGGTGTGTCAATTATGAAAGTGAACTTTGTCAGGCAGCGTAAAAGAGGTCTGTTCAATGCATGGTCCTAAGATTCACAACAATTTATTAGAATATTAAAGATCATAACTCTCACCTGGGCTGATCATATGAGCTGGCAGAAGGGGCCATGGCACTAGGAAACATAAATAAATGGCTTGGAAAGTAAGGTTTTTGATTAAACAGGTGTGGATTAGTGGAGTAATTGTTATTGTTGGTGTTAGTGTTATTGTTGGTCAATGTCCTCGGGGAGTCATGAGTGTGTAATTCCACAGGCTTTCTTGAACGGGGACGGCTCTTATGAGAGTGCCTCTCACAGTATTTCTGGTCAGGTGCCACATCTCTTGAACACCTCCATTTTTTCCCATCAGTTCTTTTGCATCTCCATGGTTCTGGATCTGATGAGTTCAGGCTAGGAATTCCCAGTTCTAGTGAACCTGTTAACACTAATAAACATGTAAAATAAGAGCCATTTGTGATAATTTTAATCTAATATAATGCAGAAAGATGTGAACTTGACAAAAAGACTGTTGATGATATTACTGTTAGACCGTGGAGGAAGGACATTTGATTGATTTTTGGTGATGGGTATAAGGAGTTCAGGAGGGACAGGAACAGAAGCCATCATGTACTTGTAAATCGTGGTTTGTCTTTCAAGTTCTTGCCACTGAGCAGCTGTAAAAAGCACTCTCTCATTCACAGATGGTGTCATTTCTCCTGTCACCACAACACAAGCGAGCGCGCGCAGCAGAAATTAAATCAATTAGTCTCCCCTGTATCTTTAGATCAAGGAAACAAAAAGTGAAATTAAAAGAGGAGGAGACTTTACCTGAGGAATTGAAGGTAAAAGGAGAAGAATCAGAGATAAAATAGGGGTACTGCAACGATTTTGACTCTGCTATTGCATCAGGAGTACCAGTCCCAGAAGCAGAGACGGAAGCTACAACGTCTTTTATATCACCAAGACAAGTAACATGGTTGCTTGTGCTATAAAACAGTGGCCCACTACCTCCACCACCACCACTACAAGAAGAAGATGATAACTCATGAGCTGCTGGTTCATGATCACAAGACATCGCCGTCACTGATCTCTTACTACTACCACTACAAGATTCCAGGTTATCTTGCATCCTTAAACCCAACCCAATATCATCCACAAAAACTCCACTACGAGTCCTACTCCAACTACTTCTCATAATATTATCAAGAGAAGAAAACAAAAGGGCCAAGGGCTTTTTCACTAGTACGACTTAGACCGAAAATAAAAATAAAGCCAGCCTTAGAACTCACGCTAGCCGGTGCAAGTCTGCAAATCTCTCTCTCTCTCTCTCTCTCTCTCTGTTTGTGAGCTTGGATTTGCAAGTGTTATTGATAAAGTTATGGTGGAGCGGTGCCGCCATTTTTAGCCACGAGTTTTGCGCTTTGCTTCCTTGGCTCCCAACATTAGTACTCCTTTTGGATTAAAGACAAAAATCCGTTCTGTCGCTGTGTCACTACTGACACATATATATTATAACGTACTTAACACATAGTTTAACGTTTTCTTCACGTTAAGTTTCACTGTTGAACTAGCCTGGTAAAGGGTTTTTTTTTTTACACACACACCCCACTGCTTCAAGACAGATTATAATTAGGAAATACTAGACTGGAACCGCCATCCGTTGTGGGCACGTTCAATTTGTTTTTAACATAAAAAAGGAATGGAATGGATACTGTTTTTTTTTATAAAAAAAACAAGAATAATTCACCACTTGAGTCATTAATTTGATTGTATATAATAATATAATATCAATTAATTTAATAGTATGATTTAAATTAAATGTAACAATAACAAATGAATAGTTAAAAAATATTTAATAATAATTGATAAAAAAAAAAAATAATCAATATGATACATAAAGATAGAAAAAAAGAAAGGATCATTGAAGGCTCACCACTATTCCATCATGAATATCAATTATGACCAAAAAAGTTTACTAAAAGCAAACCAAACATAACATGGTAAAGTGAAGTGAGTGTCTGATTTTATTCAATCAATCAATTTAATTTAATTTAATAATAAAATATATTTAACAAAGAACAAAAAATAAAAAGATTGGACGGTGTTTTTGGGTGATTGGAAGCTATTTTCCAACATTTATAAATATCAAAAGAATTAACACCAACCTATGCAATGATTCAAGTGTTTTGGTGGGGATTGGACGGTGTTTTCGGGTGATTAGAGGCTATTTTTTCTCGGTTTTTTCCAGTTTTTAGGGTTCTTTTGTCTTAAGAGTGACCATCATAGAGAAAAAAAATGGTATTTATAAATGCATTGTAAATACAATTCTAAGTCGTTGTTTAGTTATGAAACCACTATTTTGAATTGTAGTTGTTAAAGAATTTTTTATAAAATATATCATTTTCTTAAAACTTT
>Ga0307515_10023166_pt1 | contig 10898 bp, 12 predicted proteins | sample 17_EM_MG_FD_194513 | JGI IMG/M metagenome (GOLD analysis project Ga0307515, IMG submission 194513) | Populus trichocarpa ectomycorrhiza microbial communities from riparian zone in the Pacific Northwest, United States - 17_EM | ecosystem: Host-associated > Plants > Roots > Unclassified | place...
GAGGTTCTTGAATCCTACGCGCTTTCGCATCAGGCCGACGTCCTCGTGATGGGTGCCTATGGCCACGCGCGATGGCGTGAATTCATCCTGGGTGGCGCGACCAAGAGCCTGCTGTCCAAACCGCCGCTCCCGATCCTGCTCTCGCACTGATAACGAAAGGCGGCGCCGGCGTGGGCCCCCGAATGAGGCCGCGCCGGTCTCGCCAGCGATCTACAGCGCAAGCCTGACGTTGCAGATATCGTGTTCGGTCGGGTCCGACTTGACCTCGAAGCCGAGGCTGCGACACATCGCCAGCATGACGGTGTTTTCAGTCAGAACATCGCCGGAGATCGCCTTGAGGCCTTCGGACCTGGCATATTCGATGATCAACTGCATCAAGGCCCAGCCGAGGCCCCTGCCCTTGAGGTCGGATCGTAGCAGAATCGCGTATTCGCCGCTCTCGTAGATCGAATCGGAGTGAATCCTCACCACGCCGAGCAGCTCATGGGTGACTTCGTCGAAGGCGACAAAGGCCATCGCGCGCGCATAGTCGAGCTGGGTCAGCCGCGCGATGAACTCGTGGGAGAATTCCTTCATCTGTGCGAAGAATCGCAGCCGCAGATCGTGACTGGTGACGTGACGTAAGAACTCGTGGATCAAGGGTTCATCCTCGGGCCTGATCGGGCGCACGAACACCCGCCAGCCGTCTTTCACCTCGATATGGCGCTGCCATTGCGACGGATAGGGCCGCACCGCGAAATTGGCCGGCCCGGCGCCGCGGAACTTCCGCTCCACCCGCCCGAGCGCGACGCGGGCATCGACGGCCAGCACACCCGATTGGTCGGCCAGCAGCGGATTGATGTCCAGTCCGCGAATCTCGGGAATGTCGGCGGCCATCTGCGCCAGCTTGACCAGCACCATCGCGACGGCATCTTCCTTCACCGCCGGCACGTCTCGATAGGCCCGCAACAATCGCGAGACCCGGGTGCGCTCGATCAGGCTGCGCGCCAGCTGCAAATCCAGCGGCGGAAGCGCCAGCGCCTTGTCGTTGATGATCTCGACCGCGGTGCCGCCACGGCCGAACACCACGACGGTGCCGAAGGTCGGATCGTCGGCGAGGCCTAGAATGAGCTCGCGCGCCTTCGGCCGCAGCACCATCGCCTGCACCATCACGCCGGATATCCGCGCCTCCGGCCGCATCGCTTTCGCCCGCGCCAGGATGTCCGATGTCGCTGACCGGACCTGCTCGGTACTGGTGAGATTGAGCACGACGCCGCCGACGTCGGATTTGTGAGTGATATCGCGCGACATGATCTTGAGCACGACGGTCGACCCTTGCGCGAAAATCGCCGAGGCGTGAGCGACCGCTTCCTCTTCGTCAGCAGCCGCATATGTCGGCACCATCGCGAGGTCATAGGCGTCGAACAGCCGCTTGATTTCGATCGGATCGAGCCACTGGCGGCCGTCCGTCAACGCATCGGAGACGACTCGCCGGGCGGCCTCGGTGTCGGGCGCAAATGCGCTGGGCATGGCCGGCGGGACCTGCGCCAGCGCTTCCACCACCTCACGGTGCCGCACCAGATGCATGAAGCCACGCACGGCGTCGTCTTCGGTTGGATAGTTCGGAATCCCGGCGCCACTGAGGATATCGCTGATCTTCTGATCTGCGCCGATCCAGGCGGCGAGAACCGGCTTGGTCGACATGCGTTGTTGCGCGCGATATTTCTGGACGATGTCAGTGACGACTGCGGCGATCTCGTCCGCGCGAGCGATCGCGGTCTGCACATTCATCACCAGAATGGCGTCATTGCCGGGGTCGGCCAGCAGCACCTCGAGCGCCGCCGCATAGCGCGGGGCGTCGGCGTCGCCGATGATGTCGACGGGGTTTGAGCCCGACCATGTCGGCGGCAGCACCGCGTCCAGCCTGGTACGTATCTCGGGCGCCATGGCGGCGGGAATGCCACCCAGTTCGGCCAGCCGGTCGACCGCGAGGACGCCGATCCCGCCGCCATTGGTCAGGATCGCGAGCCGTTTGCCCGGTGGCGATTTGAGACGGCCCAGCGTCTCGGCGCAGTCGAACAGCTCGCGCAGATCCGAGACCCGCAATACGCCAGCGCGCTGGAATGCGGCATCGTAAACCGCGTCCGAGCCTGCCAGCGCGCCGGTATGGGTAGCGGCAGCTTTGGCGCCCTGCGCCATGCGGCCGGATTTGACGACGACGACCGGCTTGATCCGTGCAGCGGCGCGCGCCGCCGACATGAACTTCCGGGCGTCCTTGATCGCCTCGACATAGAGCAGGATGGCCTGCGTCTTGTCGTCCATCGCGAAGTAATCGAGCAAATCGGCGATATCGACGTCGAGCTGGTCGCCGATCGACACGATCCCGGAGAAACCCACCGCGCGTTGCGCCGCCCAGTCCACCATGCCGGCCGCAATAGCGCCGGATTGCGAGATCAGCGCGAGGTTCCCCTTGCGGGGCATATGTGCGGCGAAACTCGCGTTGAGATTTGCGCACGGCATCATGATGCCCAGACAATTCGGGCCGATCAGGCGCATGCCATATTTCTGCGCAGCGTGTTCGGCCTCTTCCGCCAGCGAGCCCGGGCCATGGCCGAGCCCGGCGCTGACAATCACCGCGCCCGCCGTACCGCGGGCGCCAGCCTCGTCGATCAGGCCGGGAATCGATTTCGCCGGCGCCGTCAACACGACGAGTTCCGGCACAAAGGACAATTTGGACAGGCTCGCAACCGTGGCGACACCGTCGATCTCGGAATAGCGCGAATTCACCAGTCCGAATTCGCCCTGGAATTTGGTCTTGCCGATATTGCCGAGAATGGCCCGGCCGACCGAACCCTGGCGCGGGCTGGCGCCGACCAGCGCGATCGAACGGGGAGCCAGCAGATTTTTCAGACGATAGATTGACATCGGTCTCGATACCCGGCCGGTGCCGGCCCCTTGTGGAACCCAAGTGCGTTTGCCGCGCAATGCGCCGCCGGCGCGGCATCGTAACCCAGCGCGGTCTCGGCCCGATGACAAATCTGGTCGGCTTTCCCTACGTCCGACCGCAAATTCGTTGTTGAGACAGATCAAAGCCCGCTCCGGCACAACGTGCGAACCTTACCAAGGTTCGTTCACCGAAGGCTCAGCTGATGGAGAAGCACCATGCCGGTAAATGTCGGAACGATTGATCAGTATGTGCGGATCGTGGTGGGCTTGGCGTTGGTCGCCTATGCGCTGCAGGACGGCCTCTCGATTCAGGGATGGCATTGGGCCGGCTTGATCGGTCTGGTGCCGCTCGCAACCGCGTTCTTCAAGAGCTGCCCGCTCTACACCATCCTCGGCTATTCGACCCGCAGTGTTCGCCAGTAGGCGCGATTTCGGTCGATTGAAGAGGTCGCTGTCAAGCGCCGGCGGTCCCGGCGCATGGCGTCATTGCAGTCGAATTTCCCGATCCGCTGTTTCGGCGTTACCCGCGATTATCCAGCAGGTTTGAGCCTGCTTCGACCAGCCGTTCGCCGTGCCTGAGCATCCGGTCACATTCGCGGCGAACGAATTCGAGTTGATGCGTGCCGCATTCCCGGACCATCGCATTCAGATCGCGGACCGAATGCGACTCGGCGAACTTCGTGGCAAATTCGCTAAACAGATGGGTTTCAGTTCGTACCCGGTCGAGTGTCGCACAGGCAGCGAATGCCACCTCCTCCAGCAACATCCGCTGCGCGCCCAGCATGAAATGCAATGCCTGTTTGTTCGCATCGGTCCATTGCGTCGCGCGGTCGGTCGATTCGGAAAGTTCAGACATGGCGAGCTCCAATGCTGGGATTGCCTGCATCCTATGCTTTTTGACCGGCCTGCTCTTTGAGCTGCATCAAATTGATTCGTCGTCGAATGAATTAGGGTGATCGTGGTTTCAAACTCGCGGAGGCTTCAATGCGCGCGCATCAGATCATGACCAGGCCGGTCTTTACCGTGCTGCCGGACGCCACCATCCTCGAAGCGGCCAACCTCATGTTACGGCGACACATCAGCGGGCTTCCGGTAGTCGATGCGGCCGGCAAGCTGGTTGGCATCGTCTCGGAAGGCGATTTTATCCGCCGCAGCGAGATCGGCACCCAACGCAAGCGCAGCCGCTTCCTGAAACTCATTCTCGGTCCGAGTCAGGCGGCAACCGATTTTGTTCACGAACACGGCTGCAAGATCGACGAGATCATGACGCACGAGCCGGTGACGATATCGGAGGATACGCCGCTAGAAACAATTGTGACGTTGATGGAGAAGAACAAGCTCAAACGATTGCCGGTGATGCGAGGCGAAAAGCTCGTCGGGATCGTGTCGCGCTCCAATCTGCTGCAGGCGGTCGCGAGCCTTGCCCGCCAGATTCCCGACCCCACGGCCGACGACGATCATATTCGCAGCCGCATCATCAACGCGCTTGGCAGGGAGGATTGGTGTCCCCATGGCCTCAGCGTCGTGGTCCGCAACGGCGTCGTCAATCTGAGCGGAGTCATTACCGACGAACGTTCGAGGCGAGCTGCCATCGTCTGCGCGGAGAATATCGCCGGGGTGAAGAAGGTGCACGACCATCTGTGCTGGGTCGATCCGATGTCCGGGCTCTACTTCATCGCACCGGAAGACGAAGAGCTCGCAGAGGCGAGTTAGACCAGATGCTCCGCCGTCCGATGACTATTCGCCGGTCGCTTCCATCAGATACTCTTCAGGAACCTGCCCGAACCGGCGGAGCACATGCTTGTGACCCGATTTTTCCTTGTCGAAAGAGCTGGTGCGGCTGAACGCAACCGCGCCGACGTGGCCGAATACCTTCCACTGCCCCTGCGCCGTTTGGACTGCGAGCGCCGGATTTCCGCAATCGACCAACTGGCCTGCGACGAGACAGCCATCTACAAGGTCGAAGGCCAATGCGTGAAAACCAATGATTCCGGTCATTTTGCCCCCCGAGGGTCAACGGGTGAGCGGTGCCTTGCTGCCGGTGCAGCGCTGCAACGCCCGCATTACGTCCTCGCGGGAGATGATGCCCGCAAGCCGCTGACCATTATCGATCACCGGCATACTGCGGATGCGGTGATCAACCATGAGCTGAAGCACCCTGGTTAACCTGGTATCCGTCCCGACATAGATGAAATCCGAGGTCATGATATCGGCGACAACGCGCCTCATCAGGTCGTTGTAGTGCGGCATCATGCGAGCCGGGGTAAAGACGAAGCAAGCCAGATGGTCGAACTTCGAGACCAACCCGACGACCTGGCCGTTTTCTTCGACCGGATAGGTGTTGAAGTCCTCTCGTTCAAAGAGGTCGCCGAGCTCGCGCAGCGTCAGGCCGCGGGCGACCGTCTTGACGTCACGCGTCATGTGATCGGCAACAATCTGTTCGATGAAACTGTCCAAGACGCAATCCTCAATCGAGATTCGGTGTGATTCAATCAGGCCGTCAGCCAGCGATATTGATTGAAATCAAGTTCAGTGTGACAGCACGGAGCAGCGGTGCGATGGGTCGATGAGCTGGCGCGTCACGCCGCCAAGGATCCACTCGCTGAGCCTTGAGTGGCCATATGCACCGGCAATGACCGCGCCGGCGCCGACGTCGGCGGCGATCCTGTCAAGCTGTTCGGGTATCCCGGCTCCTGAATCCGGAATAAAGGTGCTCGCCATGATGCCATGGCCCTGCAACCATGACGCCACATCCGCAACATGCGACAGCGCATCCGCGCGATCGGTGCCCTGCTCGGCAATTTCCACGATGGTGACGTCCTTTGCCGCGGCAAGGATCGGAAGCGCATCGAATACCGCCCGGCGGGCGTCCCGCACATCCTTCCAGGCCACCAGCACGCTTCTGAAATCGAACCATTCGACCGCGGGCGGTACGACGATGACAGGACGGCCCGATTGCATCACCAGATCACCGGGATCCGCCGCCGCGCAGGGATCGACGATCGCCTCGCTCCGCGCGCCTACCACGAGAACGTCGGCAATCCTTGCCTGCTGCAACACGTAAGGTACCTGCAGCCCCCTTGCCGAGCGCCACTCAATGGATTTGGCGCGCTTTTCGATTGACGCGCGAAATTCCGTCTCGAGTTCGGACAATCGGCTTTGAACAGCGGCAGCCTCCGCATCGAGGAGTTTTTGCGCCGGGCCGCCGTCGGCGAAATACATGGGCGGCCTGAGGTCCGACGCCGCAACGCCGATTACCCTCGCCCCAAAACGCTCGGCGAGATCCCCCGCCACCGCAAGGCAGGCATTGTTGGGCCGGTCCAGCGCCAGGCTGACCATGACAGTCTTGTAGTCCATATCCTGCTCCACGCCTTCGAAGTGCCAGGGGTCGAAATGCCGTATGGGCGACCTGCCCATAGAGCTGAATCCTAGGCGACCAATCCGGGTCGAACCTGACCTAGATCAAGACGAGGCGCGCTTTCGCAGGTGCCGCAATCGGGATTTCTCGGACGTGGTGGGAGCCAAATTCGTGGATATTGTCTTTTATCTCAATGGGCTACACGCTAGTAATAAGTTGAGCTGCGCTGCGTGATCGCGGTCCCCGATTGGATGCGATCTCCGGCGCATATCGAGAGTCTCGAAGGCAAAGCATGATTGACGTCGACCGACCGTTTCGCAGTCAGGATCCGCTCGACCAGAACGTGCGCAGCGGAGTCGAAGGGTCGGGCGTCGGCACCTGGGATTTTGAATTTTCAACCCGGGAATTGACCTGGTCCAACACCACGAGGAAGCTTTTCGGCGTCTCACCGGACATGCCGATCGATTACGATATCTTCCTTTCCCTGCTCGATTTGCAGGATCGCGACCGCACCGCGATGGCCATGCAGCAGTCGATCGATACCGGATGCAATTTCGACGTTCAGTATCGCGTGCATCGGCATTCGGACGCTGGTCATTGGGTGCGGGCGCTCGGCGCCATCGTAGCCGGCGCCGACGGCGGCCCTGCCCGGCTCAGCGGCGTGATGATCGACATCGACCATGAAAAGCGCCTCGAGAATGACCTAAGGACACGCGAGCGACATTTTCGCTCGATCCTGGATACGGTCCCCGATGCGATGATCGTCATTGACGAACATGGCATCATGCAGTTCTTCAGCAGCGCCGCCGAGCGGCAATTCGGCTACGTCGAAGCCGAAGCGATCGGAAAAAACATCAGCCAACTGATGCCGGAGCCGGATCGCAGCCGTCATGACGGCTACCTCGCACGCTATCTGAAGACGGGCGAACGGCGCATCATCGGCATCGGACGCATCGTCACCGGGATGCGCAAGGACGGCACCACATTTCCCATGCATCTTACCATCGGCGAGATGCAATCGGCCGGACAGCCATTCTTCACCGGCTTTGTCCGCGACCTCACCGAGCAGCAACAGACGCAGGCCCGGCTGCAGGAACTGCAATCCGAACTGGTTCACGTGTCGCGTCTCAGCGCGATGGGTGAGATGGCGTCCGCGCTCGCCCACGAGCTCAATCAACCGCTTTCGGCGATCAGCAATTACATGAAGGGATCTCGCCGTCTTCTCGCTGACAGCACCGATGTCAACGCCCCGAAGATCGAGGCCGCGCTGGACCGCGCTGCGGAACAAGCGATCCGTGCCGGTGACATCATCCGGCGATTGCGCACTTTCGTCGGGCGCGAGGCATCGGAGAAGCGCGTCGAGAGCCTTTCGAAGCTGATCGAGGAGGCCGGCGCGCTCGGGCTCACCGGGGCCCGCGAACAAGGGCTCATACTGCGCTTCAAGCTCGATCCGGCCTGCGACCTGGTGCTTGCCGACCGCGTCCAGATTCAGCAGGTTCTGGTCAATCTCTTCCGCAACGCGCTGGAAGCGATGGCCACATCGACGCACCGCGAGCTGATCGCCTCCAATGCCAAGGCCACCGATGATATGATTGAAATTGCCGTATCGGATACCGGACATGGATTTGGCGAGGATGCCCATATCAACCTGTTTCAACCTTTCTTCACCACCAAGGAGACTGGCATGGGCGTCGGCCTTTCGATCAGCCGAACGATCATCGAAAGCCACGGCGGCCGGATGTGGGCCGAGACAAATCAGGCCGGTGGCGCGACGTTTCGCTTCACCCTGCCCGCCGGTTCTGCCAGGGATGTGACCGATGGGCGGTAAGGTCTATGTCATCGATGACGACCCGGCGATGCGCGACTCGCTGGATTTCCTGCTGGGTTCGGCCGGCTTCAGCGTGCGCCTGTTCGATTCCGCGCAGCTCTTTCTGAACGAGCTTCCGGAACTGGAAGCCGGTTGCGTGGTCACCGATATCCGGATGCCGGGCATGGACGGCATGGAATTGCTGCGTCAGCTCAATCCGGCCACCGGTGCCCGAAAGCTTCCGGTCATCATCATGACCGGCCATGGTGACGTGCCTTTGGCGGTCGAAGCCATGAAGCTTGGCGCGCTCGACTTCCTTGAAAAGCCTTTCGAGGATGACCGGCTGATCGGCATGATCGAGACGGCCCTCTCGCAGAATGAAGGCGGCGCGAAGAGCGAGGCCCTGACGGCCGATATGGCTGCGCGGGTCGCTTCCCTCACCCAGCGGGAACGTCAGGTGATGCAGGGCCTGGTGAGCGGCCAATCGAACAAGGTGATCGCCAGGGAATACGACATCAGCCCGCGCACGGTCGAGGTCTATCGGGCCAACGTCATGACCAAGATGCAGGCGGGTAACCTTTCGGAATTGGTCAGGTTTGCGATCCGGGCCGGCATTATCGAGGATTGAGCCAAGTCAATTCGGGCAGGCGGAAACGAGCTATCCTCACCCGATGATAGATGCTCGTCACACACCATCCAGCCGTGCAGAGACCGGCCCGACGCCCAGGAAGTCGCTGATTTACGTTGTCGACGACGATTACGACGTCCTCAGATCGTTGCGGTTTCTATTGGAGACGGAGGGTTTTGACGTATGCACCTTCCGCAGCGGGTCCGCGTTGTTGGGGTCTTCGACCCGGCAGGGCGCCGATTGTCTTGTTGTGGACTATAAAATGGCGGGAATCGACGGGCTGGAGCTGGCCGAGAGGCTGCGCGGTCTCGACGTCAGCACGCCGATCATCCTGATTACCGGCTATCCGGACGAAAATATCACGGCGAAAGCAAGCTCCGCCGGGGTGCGTCAGGTGCTCCTGAAGCCCAATCTCGAGGATCGCCTGGTGGAATGCGTGCAAAACGCCATCAATCCGGGCGGCGCCAGCCAACAGCCCTGAAGCATCGGCAGACCGCCTCCGTAAAACCCCTTAGGGAGATCCCCTTAGGATATCGACCGAAATATTCAAGGTGAACTATCCTCGGTAGACCAAGCCATCCCGCATCGAGGAGATGGCGACATGCATACCCAGACAATCACCGCCCCGGCAGCCCAGGTTCTCAATGCTTCGCGCGCTCCGGTTCCCCCGTCGGCCGACCAGTTCAGCGTCATCGCCAGCTGTTCGGGTGTGATTGCGACCGAATTCTCCTACCGCAAGGACGAAGAAATCTACGGCGAAGGCGAGCCATCCGAATATGTCTACCAGGTGATCCGCGGTGCGGTTCGTACCTACAAGCTGTTGAACGACGGACGACGCCAGATCGGTGCCTTCCATCTGGCCGGCGATGTGTTCGGTCTCGATCCCGGTTCCGCACATCGCCTGACTGCCGAAGCCATCTCCGATACCACCGTCCGCCTGGTCAAACGGCGCAGCCTTGAGGCGGCCGCCGGCTCGAATGTCAGGGTCGCTCATAATCTCTGGACCATGACCGCCGGCGATCTCAGGCACGCCGAAGATCATATGCTTCTGCTCGGCCGCAAGACCGCGATGGAAAAAGTTGCCACGTTCCTGCTGGAAATGGACCGCCGGCTCGCCAAGACTGGTATGATGGCGCTGCCGATGTGCCGTCGCGATATTGGCGATTACCTCGGCCTGACGCTGGAAACCGTATCGCGCGCGCTCTCGCAGCTCAACGACCAGGGCGTCCTGGTGTTTTCAAGCGCCCGCCAGATCGTGCTGCGCAACCGCCAGCGGCTCGCCGACATGGACGCTTGAGGCAGGCCGCCAGCCTGCTTTCCGATCGGCCGCACGACAATGCGCATCGCACCCACGGATGGAGTCGAGAATGAACAACTATCGCGTCTCCTTCTACAAGGATCTCCTGAATTCGGACGGCCACAGCTTCAAGTGCCTGCAGCGTCAGGTCGATGTCCAATCGGACGGCCCATCGCAGGCGATGGTGCTGGCCGAACGGCTGGTCGACAATGAACGCCTCAACGCCGACTGCGTCGAGGTGATGCACCTGGCCAGTCATCATGAATTCGAACATCCATCCAGCCAACCGTCCGCCCCGTGCAAACACACGTGGAGCCGCGCCTCGTAACCCGCGCGCCGTGATATGGATCGAGTTCTTGAACTTGCCGCCTTCTATTCCGCGGCATTTCCATCACCCCTCATTGCCTTTGTTCTGACCTCTCTCATCATCGAAATGACGCCGGGACCGAACATGGCCTACCTCGCCGTGCTCGGCGCGAGCAGAGGCCGCATCGCCGGATTCGCCGCCGTACTGGGCGTGGCGTCGGGATTGGCGCTTCTCGGCATCGCCGTCGGGCTTGGTGGTGGCTCGTTGATCCTCAACAACCGTGTCGCTTACGAAATCCTTCGCTGGGCCGGCGCGCTGTATCTTTGCTGGCTGGCCTACGACAGCTGGAAAGAAGGTCGGCAACCGGTCGAGACGGCGCCCGTCAGCCAGTCGGTTCTCCTGCAATTCCGTCGCGGGTTTGTCACGAACCTGCTCAACCCGAAGGCCGCGCTGTTCTTTATCGCCGTCGTTCCGGAATTTACCGCCGGCCCCTCGCCTTCGCTACGCGAACTGGCTGTTCTGGTTTCTATCTACGTCGCTGTCGCCACCTTCGTGCACGGAATGATCGTGTTGCTC
>Ga0307515_10023167_pt1 | contig 10897 bp, 14 predicted proteins | sample 17_EM_MG_FD_194513 | JGI IMG/M metagenome (GOLD analysis project Ga0307515, IMG submission 194513) | Populus trichocarpa ectomycorrhiza microbial communities from riparian zone in the Pacific Northwest, United States - 17_EM | ecosystem: Host-associated > Plants > Roots > Unclassified | place...
TGACCAGTAGTATCTGGTTGGAAGATTACCGAGCCCTCGATTGAGAATTTACCCTTGGTGCTCCAACGACGATGAATCTTTAACGAGCTCAAAACGGCGGTGCGTAGGGCGTGCACTGAGTAAGGCTCTTGTATGACAATTGGACGACGCTTTCGGATGTCAGAGACTAGCAGCAGCCAGAAAGCAATCGTTGATGATAACTCATGAAGAGCCTTGCAGGTCTGCGAGCGAACAGCGAACGGCGAACGGCGAACGGGGGTCAGTGCCACATGATTGCATTCAGAATATATTGTACTAACATAGGTGAGGTTAAGTGATGATTCGGCTTCTGTATGTTCGATGACGGAGAGTACAATGTCCATCGGAAGATTGAAGAGGGTATTCATTGGGGTAGGCTATTCTGCAAACGCAGCCAGCACAAGAATCGGTCACTAAAGTGGTATAGTGAAGCTGATCTACTTTGGGCTTGGTTGTCAATATTTCCAAAGCAGGTTGCAGTGGCGGAGTCTAGGGTTGATCCCACTCCTCGTTAAACCCCGAACCTCAAGGGGCCCAATCACTGTCCACTGTCTGCTGAGAGCGAGTCTCCGGCCCTTGATTATCTGATGGATGATATAAACGAAACGAGCTCGGCGCCTGTGCGACGCGTCGCACACCACAGGGCGGCATTTGACGCTCTGCCTTTCGAGGTCTTGCTGGAGGTGGTACCACACACTGATATAGTCTCTAATATACAAATGACACAGGTCAGTAGTTTCAACGTAATTCTTGTCACTCGAAATAAGAACTGAAGTTCGTTGGCATTACCGGTGGGCTACTAGACCTGCAAAGTTCTCCACACACTTCAATGGAGTACCTCCTTCTGGTTACTGCTATTGGATGTCCTCAAATATATTCGCCCGGTGCCTAGACTTGGGCCGCAAAGCACTCTGGACGGTGTACGCCAAGCAGTGATGACCGCCCATAAGCTCCACATCAAATGGTCGGTGAGACGAGACGCGACACCAGCCAGATCGTACGCACTCGCACCTCGCTTGGCCGCCGGCGCGTTCAAAGATCTCCTCTCATGGACGCTCGTGCTTAATGACGGTGTTCATGTCATGCACTCAGATATAGACGATAGGGTCAAACTGCGCCGTGTCGATACTGGCGAGGTAGTCTGGGAATCCCACCTGAAGTCTGGGGCCCTCGGGTGTCTCGACTACGGGTTCTATGAGGAAGACGTTATACTCATTTTTGATGTTCCTGATAACAAGTATGTAGGGTTCATTATTGGGATCTTTCTCGCTGCTTACCTATTCCAGATTCCTGCGACGAATGGTGATTTGGCGGTACAAAGGGCCAGGAATCTGCAACCCTGTGTACTCGCTTGATATATCCAACCCTCTTGGGTATATGTGGGCTACTCGTGTGAACCTTATTCGTGGCGTTTATGCGGGATGCCTGGTTTATACATGGCAAGGCATCTTAACCGCCTACGTCTCTAATTGGCTCACGGGTACCCATATCTCGTTTGAAGTCCATACGGTAAGAAATAGTCTCTTGTTTATGTGTCGTGTGGTCAATGATGTTGTTTCAGCCTCCAGGAGAGGATGAACCATTCGCAATATTCACCGATACTGAACTTCTCATCGGTTTTCAAAAGACGGAACATGCGATCATCTACATGTACTACCTCAATGACCTTGCACGACATATGGTGAAAACCATCCCTAACGTCGTTCCCACCTCCATTCCTATTTCGCCAAACACAACATATCGCGTGGATTTCCAAGGGGAGGGTGTACAGTTATATCGTAAATCCCTTCTTCAGTGGCGTCCGCATTTCCAGGAGGTGGCAAATGGTCAGCTCCGATTCTTCGGTCGTACGAAATCTACCTCTATACCTCCGCTCATCATGGTATCTACCCTGGCATGGCCTCCTACCCACGTGCCAAAAACGGGTGACCGAAACGTCGTCCTTGCCAAAGCACGAGCTACATTCTTTTCGCAAGTGAATATCAATCGTTCACGCTTCCTTGAAGAGCTCTGGACACTGGGTACTGCCAAGAAGACCATAGGAATATTGGCGATTGATGTGGTGCGCGATCCCGTCACTCGCTTCATGGAGTACCAGCATGCGATCAAGTTATTTGATATCAGTGGAGACCCCCATGGAGAGACCACAATGGGTGGAGAAGGCAAGGAGACTCCTATGGGAGAACTTTTATGGACGTCATACCCGCAATGGCTCGAAAAGCACGGTTCGCCTGTCTCACTGGACATGGACGATACACATGGAAGGATGGTGATTTCAATGTCGGATGGTACCCTGGCTGTTATCGAATTTGTATAAATTTTCAAGGAAGATTTAAGGCGATGAATATGGTCTCGTCTTGATCTCACAAAAGGGATTAATGAGCCTTATGAATGGAACTGTGCTATATGATTGTACATTGCCTATCTTATCTTTTCGTGCACTCCTCCATATACTTGTATGAAGGTTTTCCCATCCGCGCATACCCCTTTTGCCTGACACGCATGTTTGCATTCAAATTAAAATTTACCAACATGGGTGAGGCTAATCGATGATTCGGTTTCTGTGTGTTCGATGACAGAGAGTACGATGTCCATTGGAAGATTGAAGAGATTATAATCTCTTCATCAGGGTAGGCTATTCTGCAAACGCAACCAGGACAAAACTTGGTCACTAGAGTGGTATAGTGAGGCCTATCTACTCTGTGATTGGGTTGTCAATATTCTAATATTTCCAAAGTAGGTTGGGGGTTTAGGATCTAGGATTGGTCCCACTCCTCGTTAAAGCCCGAACTTCAAGGGCCTCAATCACTGTCTGGTGAGGGCGAGTATCCGGCCCTCGATCGTTTGATGAATGATATAAACGAAACGAGCTCGGCGCCTGCTGGCGTCGCACATCAGCGGGTGGCATTTGACGCCCTGCCTCTCGAGGTCTTGCTAGAGGTGGTACCACACACCGATGTAGTCTCTAGTATGCAAATGACACAGGTCAGTGGTTTCAACGTAATCCTTGTCACTCGAAATGAGAACTGACGTTCTCTGGCATCACCGGTTGGCTACTAGACCTGCAAGGCCCTCCACACGCTTCAAGGAAGTACCTCCTTCTGGTTACTACTGCTGGATGTCCTCAAATATATTCGCCCGGTTCCCAGACTTGGGCCGCAAAGCACTCTGGACGATGTACGCCAAGCAGTGATGACCGCCCATAAGCTCCACATCAAATGGTCGGTGAGACGAGACGCAACACCAGCCAGATCGTACGCACTCGCACCTCGCTTGGCCGCCGGAGCGTTCAAAGATCTCCCCTTGTGGACGCTTGTGCTTAATGACGGTGTCCATGTCATGCACTCAGATATAGACGATAGGGTAAAACTGCGCCGTGTCGATACTGGCGAGGTAGTCTGGGAATCCCACCTGAAGTCCGGGGCCCTCGGGTGTCTCGACTACGGGTTCTATGAGGAAGACGTCATACTCATTTTTGATGTTCCTGATAGCAAGTATGTAGGGTTCATTATTTGGACCTTTCTCGCTGCTCACCTATTCCAGATTCCTGCGACAAATGGTGATTTGGCGGTACAAAGGGCCAGGAATCTGCAATCCTGTGTACTCGCTTGATATAGCCAACCCTCTTGGGTACATGTGGGCCACTCGTGTGAACCTTATTCGTGGCGTTTATGCGGGATGCCTGGTTTATACATGGCAAGGCATTTTAACCGCCTACGTCTCTAATTGGCTCACGGGCGCCCATATCTCGTTTGAAGTTCGCACGGTAAGAGATAGTCTCTTATTTATGTGTCGTGTAGTCAATGATGTGGTTTCAGCCTCCGGGAGAGGATGAACAATTCGCAATATTCACAGATACTGAATTCCTCATCGGTTTTCAAAAGACAGACCATGCGATCATCTACACGTACTGCCTCAATGACCTTGCACGACATATGGTGAAAACCATCCCCAACGTCGTTCCCACCTGCATCCCACTCTCGCCAAACACGATATATCGTGTGGATTTCCAAGGGGAGGGCGTACAGTTATATCGTGATCTTCCTCTTCAGTGGCGTCCGCATTTCCAGGAGGTGGCAAATGGTCAGCTCCGATTCTTCAGTCGTACGAAATCTAGCTCTGTACCTCCACTCGTAATGGTCTCTACCCTGGCATGGCCTCCTATCTACAGGCCACAAGCAGGTGACCGAAACGTCATTGTCAAAGCACGAGCTACATTCTTTACGCAAGTGAACACCAACATGTCACGCTTCTTTCAACAGCTCTGCACATTGGGCACTGCCAAGAAGACCATAGGAATATTGGCAACTGATGTAGTGCGCGATCCCGTCACTTCCAGAGAGTACCAACAGGTGATCAAATTATTTGATATCAGTGGAGACCCCCATGTAGAGACCACAATGGGTGGAGAAGGCAAGGAGACTCCTATGGGAGAAGTATTTTGGGCGCCATACCCAAAATGGCTCGAAAAGCACGGTTCTCCTGTCTCACTGGACATGGACGATACACGTGGAAGGATGGTGATTTCAATGTCGGATGGTACCCTGGCTGTTATCGAGTTTGTATAATGTTTCAAGGAAAATTCAAGGCGATGAACATGGTCTCGTCTTGATCTCACAAAAGGAACTGTGCTATATGATTGTACATTGCCAATCTTATCGTTTCGTGCACTCTTCCATATACTTGTATGAGGGTTTCCCCATCTGCGCGTATTTCTACTATGTATTTCCAGAGTAGGTTGGCGGTCTAGGATCCATGATTGGTCCCACTCCTCGTTAAGCCCGAACCTCAAGGGCCTCAATCACTGTCTGCTGAGAGCGGGTATCCGGCCCTTGATTGTTTGATGAATGATATAAACGAAACGAGCTCGGCGCCTGCTGCCGTCGCACATCACCGGGCGGCATTTGACGCTCTGCCTCTCGAGGTCTTGCTAGAGGTGGTACCACACACAGATATAGCCTCTAATATCCAAATGACACAGGTCAGTGGTTTCAATGTAGTCCTTGTCACTCGAAATGAGAACTGACGTTCTCTGGCATCACCGGTGGGCTGCTAGACCTGCAAGGCCCTTCACACGCTTCAAGGAAGTACCTCCTTCTGGTTACTGCTATTGGATGTCCTCAAATATATTCGCCCGGTTCCCAGACTTGGGCCGCGAAGCACTCTGGACGATGTACGCCAAGCAGTGATGACCGCCCATAAGCTCCACATCAAATGGTCGGTGAGACGAGACGCGACACCAGCCAGATCGTACGCACTCGCACCTCGCTTGGCCGCCGGAGCGTTCAAAGATCTCTCCTCGTGGACGCTTGTGCTCGATGACGGCGTCCATGTCATGCACTCAGATATAGACGATAGGGTCAAACTGCGCCGTGTCGATACCGGGGAGGTAGTCTGGGAATCCCATCTGAAGTCTGGGGCTCTCGGGTGTCTCGACTACGGGTTCCATGAGGAAGACATCATACTAATTTTTGATATTCCTGATAGCAAGTAAGTAGGGTTCATTATTGGGACCTTTCTCGCTGCTCACCTATTCCAGATTCCTGCGACAAATGGTGATTTGGCGGTACAAAGGGCCAGGAATCTGCGACCCTGTGTACTCGCTTTATATAGCCAACCCTCTTGGGTACACGTGGGCTACCCGTGTGAACTTTATTCGTGGCGTTTATGCGGGATGCCTGGTTTATACACGGGAAGACATTTTAACCGCCTATGTCTCTAATTGGCTCACGGGTACCCATATCTCGTTTGAAGTTCGGACGGTAAGAAATAGTCTCTTGTTTATGTGTCGTGTGTTCAATGATGTTGTTTCAGCCTCCAGGAGTAGACGATGAACCATTCGCAATATTCATCGATACTGAACTCCTCATCGGTTTTCAAGAGACGGACCATGCGATCATCTACACGTACTGCCTCAATGACCTTGCACGACATATGGTGAAACCCATCCCCAACATCGTTTCCACCTGTATCCCACTCTCGCCAAACACGACATATCGTGTGGAGTTCCAAGGGGAGGGCGTACAGTTATATCGTAATCTTTCTCTTCAGTGGCGGCCGCATTTCCAGGAGGTGGCAAATGGTCAGCTCCGATTCTTCAGTCGTACGAGATCTGGCTCTGTACCTCCACTCGTAATGGTCTCTACTCTGGCATGGCCTCCTACCCACAGGCCACAAGCAGGTGACCGAAACGTCATTGTCAAAGCACGAGCTACATTCTTTACGCAAGTGAATACCAACATGTCACGCTTCTTTCAAGCGCTCTGCACATTTGGCACTGCCAAGAAGACCATAGGAATATTGGCATCTGATATAGCGCGCGATCCCGTCACTACCAGAGGGTACCAACAGGTGATCAAATTATTGGATATCAGTGGAGACCCACATGGAGAGACCACAATGGGTGGGGGAGGCAAGGAGACTCCTATGGGAGAAGTATTTTGGGCGCCATACCCAAAATGGCTCGAAAAACACGGTTCGCCTGTCTCACTGGACATGGACGATGCGCGGGGAAGGATGGTGATTTCAATGTCGGATGGTACCCTGGCTGTTATCGAGTTTGTATAATGTTTCAAGGAGAAATTAAGCGCTGAGAATGGAGCTCACAAAGGGATTAAAAGAGAACTATGCTTTGTGGTTGTACATTGCTTCTCAATCTTTGCGTGCACCCTCCCATATACTAGTACGATGGTTTTCCCCATTCGCCCGTACCCCATTCGCCCGTACCCCATTCGCCCGTACCTTCGCCCTACACGAACTCGATGGCTAAGATGAATCAATAAATACTTCCAGCTATGCTCCTTCCGCCCTCTGCCTTCTGTTTCAGGGTTGTCAGATTTCGCGCGGCCGGTTGTTAGGATCCGATACAAACGCGAGCATGGCCTTCATCCGCCCGGCGGCAGTTTTATCAGGCGCTGAGAGGTCGCGCTGCATGTGACCCCCGACGTCATGTCCCCTATTTATAAGTACCTCCAGTGGCTTTTGCTTGCTCCCAACCAACTGCCCTGATTTTATTTTTATTCCCAGTACAGTGCACTTGTTAGCTAGTTACGACCACTCACGACGACGACCAACGACCAACGACCAACGACCAACGATCAGCTACCGCCTCATGTCCTTAAGGCACGATTACTCTCCTTTACTTGCTCAACTCGTCGAGTCAGACGAACCAAATCCTCAGTCAAACCGATCCCGCGCAGCTACAGTCGGCGCATCTTCTCGCGCGTCGATTCGAAGCCTTGTAGATGTATTCAATCATCCTCAACGCCCCAAATCAAGTACAATCAAGCCTCCCAAAACACCCAAGATGCATAGCAGTTATAGCATCCTCTCCTTGGCCTCCCTTCTTCACGATGACCATATTCACGATGACCTTGTCCGCTCTCCCCCTGGATCACCGAACAAGCTTTCTCCAGCAAAGTCTCGACTGCTTCGCAAGTCTAGGTCAAGGATTCTTGGGAGCATCGACCACACGAAGGACCCAGAACCTGTCACCCCAGCGGCAACTGTACCGCACCTCAAACCACATACTCGCAACGGGATGCGTATATGCCCCTTTCCGGTTCGCGATGTTCCCTATCCACTCTCGTACGACCGTGTCCTGCTCCAGTGGTGCGTGAACCACGGACTCCGGGCTGCTGGCACTAATCTCCTCGCAGCCAGTTTCACGATTACCGCCTGCTGTCCACTCTATACGGACCGGCATACACCCAGACGGACCTCGATCGACACCGCCACCTGCAGGTTTTGGATCTGGGATGTGGACAGGGTCATTGGGCAATTGAACTAGCCCATTCATCCAAGGTAAAATTGGATTATCACTCCTATGTGTTTCTCAAATCCCCCCCAGCACGCCCATGTCGTAGGTTTTGATGTCATGGACGTCCAGCTCACGACAAGCGCCATGAAACACCAATATGGGCTCAGTGATAGGGCGGTTCAGCGCCTCACCTTCGCACATGGTAACTTTATGCAGCGTTTGCCTTTTCCTGATGCGACCTTTGATTTCGTTCGACTCTCCGACCTCACCCTGGCCGTTCCGCGTTACGCTTGGGGTTTCATTCTTACTGAAGTCCATCGTGTGCTCAAACCCAGTGGTTGGATTGAGTTGATCACAGATGATTTCTTCGTTCCTCGGCTTGAATTCAACCTCGAGTCACCAAATCCTCTCTTCAACGATGACGCGGAGGAAGGCTTCTACAACCTATTGTCTTCACTCGATATAGATCCTACCGTCCAGGACATGGATTATCTCCTTCACGAAATCTTTGTCCATGGAGCGCACGAGCCACATTCCGTCATCAAGAACACCGTAGAATTTCGAATACCTCTGGTGGTATCCCCTGAGACCACTGCAGAACGCCCTTATGGTGGTAAATTCAGGAACTCGAGCACGTCGACGGGGTGGAGTGGATCAAGCGGGGTCGGTGCTGGGAGTTACTCAGGCAGCGATCATACGAGCGAGGAGAATAACCCTCGGATGAGTTCGAGTGGTGTAGCTGGCTCTTCAACTATCAGGATGTCTGATTGGACAATGGGACGTCGGAATTCGGATGCACCCGATATCAGCTTCTCCTACTATCAAGATGACCTCGTCCATGATGGGTTGGTACACAGACAATCAGCACCCACTCCTCGACCTTGGTCCTCGCTACCTCGTAAGCCCCGCCTCAATCCACCTGGACTCATCGTGGAGCAGACAGGCAACTCGCAACTCCCATGCGTTCGGTTCCTACCAATGACCTTGGACGAGATTACAACGCATTCGACCAAGCACATGCACGTCGTCCTCGCAGCAAGGGAGAGCGTGTGGGATATGCGACCTCACGATCGAAAGACGGAGGAGGATCGGAGGGTGTTCTTAGATGAATTCTTCGATTTTGAAGAGTACGCATCATCTCCTCCCTCCGTTATGCGCAAATAACCGCTCCATTATAGGGGAATGCTAGACCGGTTAGGTCTTCCTCGTAGAGCTTGGTACGACTCCGACAGCGACACTAGCAACTTCTATCCTTCAGCTGCTCAAGCACCCACAGCACGCCCTACTACCTTGCTCGATACCTCGCATGTGTTTGCTGCTCCGCGCGTGACGGTCCGGAGACTCCATTTTTGGACGGCTCGCAAGGCATTGGGGGTCGATGCGGATGTCAAGCGTTCTTCTAAGAGACATGGACTTTACGGGTCTTTATAGACCTTGGACTCGCTGATGATGTGTGACTCAAAGACCTTCCTTGGCTTCCGGCTCTTAACACCTTCCTTGGCTGGGCTTGCAGACGCCTTCTATTGTTTTTATTTGTGTTGATTCATGCTCGAGAGACAATTTCATTTCACGTTATGGTACATTAAAGCCTAGGAGTCGGTGTGCGTGGAAGGGATTGGTCAGTCGACCTCAGGTACGCCCCCCTTGCGTGTCTTCTTCTTCTCTTTGGGTTTTGGAGGTCGTGCAGCGCTCCCCAGCGCTTGTCCTCCCGATCCCCAACTGTGCGTCGATCCCGGGGCGGCCGATCCCGACCCCGAAGGGGATACACCACCCTCCGGTGCGGTGGGTACGACCCTCCTTCCAGAGAGGGTGTTTCCGCCGCCTGTGAACGCGTTGGAGGTCGGCGCAGTGTCGACTGTGGAAGCAGGCGGGTTATAGGGTACAAATGCGTATCCGAAAAAGAGTTTTCCGAGTGGGAGATTGAGCGGTGCTGGGCCGTCCCCTCCGCCCTCGAGCATCTCGGAGGTTATAATCTTCTTCTGGCTGCAATGAATCATCCACTCGTCAGAGTATGAACACCAGTGGGAGGAGACAATGGAGTACTCAGTACGTATGATCTTGCTTTCTGGGTCTACGCCTGTAATCTTCCGCCCCGCTTTACCCTTACCCTTCGTCTTCCGGCCGTTCAGAGTCTCTCCTCGACCCTTGAACGCCTCAAATCCACTTTCAGCCGCGGCGGTACCGGCAGCAAAGCCCATAGAGCTCCCAGGTCGGCTGTTGAGTGGGGTCGTGTCCTCCACTTTGATACCAAGCTTCGTGGCCATAGTTGCTTGTGGTGGTGGCTTTATCCGTTCAGGTTCTTTGTAGCCCACAGGAGTGGCAAAGTCTACTTCTAGGTCGGTCTCGAAAACGGAGATCCCGTGTGCGTTTTCGGGTTTGGCTTCCATCACTAATAGCCGGAAGACGATCGAGTTGTAAATGATTTCGATCATATCGCCCTGGGTGAGACATGTGAAGTTTCGTAATGCCTGTTCGAGACTATCAGGGAGTAGATGTCAGAAGAAAGTATTGTATGACCTGCAAGGTCTCGGGGCTGCGTCGTTATAATGAGGGAAGAGCTTGGGTTACATACACGGCCTTTGGATCAGATACTTCAATAAAGTCCACTGTCTGTGCTTGCAGTTTGATAAACTTGCCCTTTGGCAATCGCGCGCCAGTCACGCGAATGGGGTCACCTTCGTTCAGTCGTAAAGTCTTCATCATCTTAAGGAAAGAAGTTAGGAGGTATTATGGTATGATTCAGCCTGGCAGCACCAACCCAGTGCGGAAGGTGGACACATCCTTCGTCAGCGATAAATTCCAGTACACCCGCATGCGTTGAAGCAGCCTGGTTCGCAGGATTACGCAGAAGGAACATCCATGGGTTCTCAAAGTCGAGATTTGCTGCATACAAGCCACGTCGTTAGCCCATAGGCGCGTTCAGGCGCAGTGCGACGCGTCATTACTCACACAATCGGGCCAACGCGGAGGGTGGCATTATAACTAATAAGACAGATAGTATCATAAGCTTCTTAAAGTACACTGCTCGAGGACATTTGACTGACTCTTGCCGCCATAGCTGACGTTGTCTCGTTGTCGTCCTGGAAGCAACGCCACAGAGTACGCCCGGTAATGCTCGTC
>Ga0307515_10023168_pt1 | contig 10897 bp, 7 predicted proteins | sample 17_EM_MG_FD_194513 | JGI IMG/M metagenome (GOLD analysis project Ga0307515, IMG submission 194513) | Populus trichocarpa ectomycorrhiza microbial communities from riparian zone in the Pacific Northwest, United States - 17_EM | ecosystem: Host-associated > Plants > Roots > Unclassified | place...
AAACTAAAATTTTACCAGAAGTTTTTAGAGATTTTTTTTTTATCTTGTGTTAAAATTTCAGGATGATTGAAGTTTATTAAGGCTTTCTGATAAAGAGTTGAAGTTGTTGCCAGATCTTGCCATGTATTTCATGATGAGATTCATAATGGTTTGCCATTCATAAATGATGCAATCAACAATAATATTGTAAATTATAGACATTCTATCCCTATACTTAATGATATTCTTAATGAGTTGCATGTATTTTATGTGTTTAGTAAGATTGATTTGAAAATTAGTTATCATCAAATTAAGATGAAAGAAGGGGATGACGAGAAAAATAACTTTAAGACTAAATATGGATTGTTTAAATGGTTAGTCATGTTATTTAGTCTTACTATTACACATAGTAATTTAATGAGATTGATGAATCATATATTGTCTGCATTCATATGTAGCTTTGTTGTGGATTACTTTGATGACATGCATAGTAAGAATCTAGGTGAGCATGTTGAGCATTTATAGTTTTTGTTTAATATGTTACAAAAGAAATCATTATGTGTTAATCTATTAAATTGTGAAAAATTTTCACAATTTAAAATAGTTTATGTTTTAACTCTACTAGATTTGATTTCTTTACTTGTTGATGAAATAGTTAGATTTGATAACAATAAAAAAGCACAGGTGATGAAAGCATTGTTTAAGAAGGTACGACAACATGTTGAGAAAAAAAAAAGTGAAGTATGCATTTCAAGATAACAAAAGATGAAAAAGGATTGTCAACCAGAAGATTGAGTTTGGGTGCATATGTGTAAATAAAGATTTCCTAAACATAGAAAATCAAAGTTGATGCTTAGAGAAGATGATTCATTCAGATTCCTTTAAGGAGTCAATTCCTATAAAATGGATTTATAAGGTGAGTATAATGTTAGTGATATATTCAAGGTTGTTGATATTTTTTTTTATTTGATGTAGGTGATGATTCGAGGTCGAATCATTTTGAGAAGAGAGGGGATGATGTGATCCTAGCTAAAATTAGGAGTGTTCATTAGGCCTATTCTAAGGCCTAAAATGAAGTGGATCCAAAAGGTGTTCAATGAGATAAGTTAAGAGGCCTGAGTTAAAACCTTTGTCTACTTTTCAGGTTATATTTGAAACCATAGGAGGATTTTGGATGGGATTTTAATTGAGTGGAAAACTAGATATATATCTTTTCCACTGATATATGGTAGGTCCACTAATTCATCTGGACAAGAGAGAACAACATATTTGAAGTTGGGCCTAGAATCTATCAGCAAAGTGTGAAAACAAAAAAGACATTGTTTTCTTAAGAGTTATGGATTTCATTCACAATATAGAGCTCTTAATGCTATTGAGAACTTATGTGGAAGCCTTTGACTTGCTTATTTTACAAGGATTCAATATCAAACAAGAAGAAATAATTGGTTAGAAATTAAATTTTATTTTACAAGGTATCATGCTTTTGTTCAGCAATGATTCTTCAACAATTATTTCTCTTGAGTATTTTTTACTATCACACGTGGCAAAGTATGAAAAATAATCTTAGACTATTGTTTTATTTATTTTTATTATTTTAAACCTATTTTAATTAGTTTGGACTTTATTTAAATTAGATGTATGTCTGACTCGGTAGCTTTAGGGTTTACATATAAATACTTTTATGCAAGAATTTTTATGAGTTGATGAATTTTTTTTTATCTAAGGTTGCTGCATATTGTGTGCCTTTTCTTCTTGTATGTTTGAGCGATTCTCATACTAATTTGTTGTTTGAACTTGCAAATTCTTCAAATGATTAATCAATTTATTTTGATTTATATTTCTCATTCGCGTCTTCATATAAACATAGGGTGGAGATAATCAATTGCATATCTTGTTGCTTCAAGTTACAAACATTTTTTAAAACCTTAAATTAACAATTTAAAAAACAATTCCACATCATTAATGATGTTTGTAAGAGGGAAGGGGTGGAGAAGGATGCTCAATCTATGGACCAAATGATAATGGAAGAGTTGAGACGTGACAAATGGTTAGAAAGAAAGTAGAAGCTTCAACATTCACACTTGTACCCTTGCTAAAATTTAACTAAAAAAATAAAAGGTTTGACAAAAAAAAGACAACTTAGGAATTAATACTATCATCAATGCGGTTAATGACATACTTGTATTAATTTAAACATTCTCTCCAAAAAAATAAAATTCACAAATAATTTTAAAAATCAAGGTGTAAAGTGAGATTATTATGTAAATTACAAGTAAAAAGTAATAAATAAAAGATGAAGATATATTTTTAGCAATTTAGGATCATTTATTTATTTTTATTTCTTCTTCCTCAATATATTCAAATAAATAAAAATTCATCTATTGTTTCTCTTAAACCAAACCAAACCAAAGAAATTTGTTTTTTTTTTTTCGGGTTTCAATTTAGTTTGTTTTTATTTCCTAAAATGTTAATAGTTTCCGTAGAGACGGTAAAAGAAAAGGCTTTATCCTCGCGCCATTTATAGTTTCATCATATGCCTCCCTGTTGACATACTTCCCCGGAAAACCCTATTTTCCCGAGGAAGAGGGAAAAAAAAAAAAAAACAGAGAGGGAGGAAACAAGAGTGAAATGAAGATCGTCATCCTCGAATCCCCGTTTCTCCCTCCCCCTCCCAATTCAAAAACAAAGCCAAAACCAAAGTCCATAAACCCCAACAAAGTCCCTATTAAATCCTCAATCCACCCAGACCCTTGGTCCTTAAGCGACGGAAACAACATATCTAAACCCAAACCCAAATCCAAAAACCCCAAAAACCCGTTATCGGATGACAACGCCAGGCGCATGATCATAGCCAGAGCGCGATACTTGAGCTTGTTGCGTAAGCACCAAGGCCCGCAAGCTCAAACACCAAAGTGGATAAAGAGAACTCCTGAACAGATGGTGATGTATTTGGAGGATGATAGAAATGGGCATCTTTATGGGAAGCATGTTGTGGCAGCTATAAAGAGAGTGAGGGGATTGGCTGGCAAGAAAAATGAAGAGAGGGATATGAGGTTGCTTATGAGTGGGTTTGTGGGTAAGTTGAGTTTTAGAGAAATGTGTGTTGTTTTAAAAGAGCAGAAAGGGTGGAGGGAGGCCAGAGACTTCTTTTCCTGGATGAAATTGCAGGTGGGTTTCATTTGTTAATTGTTTATGTGTGTGATTCTGGGGCTTTTTAGATGTTGAATGAAGTGGGTCTTGCTTTAATGTTTTATTTGTTTTAAATTTGATCTTAAACTTGTTAGAGTTGATTGTGAGATGGTTTATGGTTTAATGGGATAATGAAATCATGTTCTTTTAGAACTTAAAATTCCTTTATTTTTTTTTCCCTTCATTCTCTCTCTCTCTCTTTTTTTAGCCACAGAAGAAGTTTTGGAAATTGATTTTGTGCAATGATAGAATTGTGCTTTGACAGTTAAGCTATCATCCGAGCGTTATTGTCTATACGATTCTTTTGCGAATATATGGGCAAGTTGGAAAGATCAAGTTAGCTGAACAAACCTTCTTGGAGATGCTTGAAGTAGGATGTGAACCGGATGAAGTTGCATGCGGCACCATGTTGTGTTCTTATGCCAGATGGGGACACCATAAGGCTATGTTTTCGTTTTATTCAGCTATAAAAGAAAGAGGGATTGTAGTCTCTATTGCAGTTTACAACTTTATGCTGTCTTCATTGCAAAAGAAATCACTTCACGGAAAGGTTATAGTATTGTGGAGGCAGATGGTTGATAAAAGGGTTGCACCCAATAATTTTACTTATACAGTGGTTATTAGTTCACTTGTCAAGGAAGGTCTTCACAAGGAGGCTTTCAAGACTTTCAATGAGATGAGGACCATGGGGCTGGTGCCTGAGGAAGTAATATATAGCTTGCTTATTACTGTGAGTACCAAAAACAGTAACTGGCATGAAGCATTGAAATTGTACGAGGACATGAGATCTCACAGAATAGTTCCGAGTAAATTCACCTGTGCTTCACTTCTGACTATGTATTACAAAATCAAAGACTATTCTAAAGCCCTTTCCCTCTTTATACAAATGCAGAGCAAGAACATCGCAGCTGATGAAGTTATATATGGATTGCTCATAAGAATATATGGCAAACTTGGTCTCTATGAGGATGCGCAAAAAACATTTGAAGAGACTGAGCGATCAGGTCTACTGAGTAATGAGAAAACATATTTAGCAATGGCACAAGTGCATCTCAGTTCAGGAAACTTTGAGAAAGCCTTGAGTGTTATTGAAGTGATGAAATCTAGAAACATCTGGTTATCACGATTTGCTTATATTGTGCTGTTGCAGTGTTATTGTATGAAAGAAGATTTGGACTCTGCTGAAGTTACATTTCAAGCTTTATCAAAGATAGGATGTCCTGATGCTGGTTCTTGTAGTGACATGATTAATTTATATGTTAGACTTGGCTTGACTGAAAAGGCCAAGGATTTTATTGTCCACATAAGGAAAGACCTAGTAGATTTTGATGAGGAGCTTTTCAATACAGTTATTAAAGTATTTTGCAAGGAAGGCATGTTAAAAGATGCTGAACAATTGGTATATGAGATGGGCACAAATGCATCATTCAAGGATAATAGATTTTTTAAGACATTTTCTAATGTTATGTATGGAGAAAATAAGGAACTGGAAAACATTATGGTTTCTGCTGACACCACGGCTCTGGGGCTTATCCTGAGTTTATACTTGGAAAATGGCAATTTCAACAAGACAGAAGAATTCCTGAAGTTGATACTTGAGGCTGGTAGTGGCTTGTCTGTGGTGAGCCAACTAGTAAACAGCTTTATTAGAGAAGGTATGTAACTCACCAAATTCACTCTTTTTTTTTTGTGATTTTTACTATTTACAGTTATATACATTAATTCTATGATATGAAAGTATCAACTTTTCAATGTATTTTTTGGTTGAGAGATATCACTATCTTCTATAGGTGATCTATTCAAAGCGGAGGCAGTAAATGGTCAATTAATCAAGCTAGGCTCTAAACTAGAGGATGAAACAATTGCTTCTTTGATTAGTGCATATGGGAGACAAAACAAGCTGAAACAGGCCCAGGAGGTCTTTGCAGCAGTTGCAGATTCTCCAATATTGGGAAACCGAATAATTAACTCAATGATTGATGCATGTGTCAAATGTGGTAAATTTGAGGAGGCATACTTACTTTATGAAGAAGTGGCACAAAGAGGGCACAATCTTGGTGCTGTTGGTATTGGCATGGTTGTGAATGCTTTGACCAATTCTGGTATGATTGTCAATTCTCTAGTAGACCAGCCATTATCAATACATTTTGATAGTAACAGTTTTATGCATGCATCTTATGCATGTGCATGTGATGCAAACCTCTTCGATATTGGTAATTTTAGAATAGTTTCTTTGGTCTATACAACTTTCATTGACATAATCTGGTAATTATAACTCCATAAAAAGGCAGTTATAGCTGATGTGGTTGTGACATATAACAGATGTTTAGTAATCTGCGTGCATTTTGTTTTATGGTGGGCTATTGCTTGAATTAGGAATATTCGAGCCAGCATTAATCAAGGGCTGGTTGTGAATTATTTTAAAGAATTGAACAAATGAAGAGACTTGTGAGTGCAGGAGGAAATGGAGAAAAGGGAAAGAGTAAAAGAAAACAAAGACCAAAGTAAAAAAGTGCTTTAAAAAGCTAATGCATGCTCAAAGTTGATTCTGAAGAAAGCTACTTCTGTTACAATGCTGATTAATGGAAAAAATTGTTTAATCCTCAGGCAAACATCCAGAGGCTGAAAATATTATTTGCAGGAGTATTCAGGACAGGATGGAGCTTGATACTGTGGCGTACAATATTTTTATCAAGGCAATGCTAGAAGCAGGTTGATACAGACCATCGTATTATTATTTGTTTAGGGAAGAAAAGTGTACACAATAATCTGTAAACCTAATGTTGCAGGTAGATTGCATTTTGCAACCAGCATCTATGAGCACATGCTGTTATTGGGATTCACTCCATCAATTCAGACATATAACACTATGATTAGGTAAGAGCTTGATGGATGAAAAAATGACGCAAACAACGATCTTGATAATGCTGTATGATTGTGCACATCTGTGTGGCGAGTTGTTTTTCCACTCAAACTATTTAACAATTGATGCAGTGTATATGGACGTGGTCGAAAGTTGGATAAGGCTGTGGAGGTGTTCAATACAGCTTGCAGCTTGGGTGTATCTTTGGATGAAAAGGCATACATGAATATGATTTACTATTATGGCAAGGCTGGTAATAATCACCTATATTATCTTATTTTCTGTTCATGCTTTAAAGCAAAAACTGATTAATATCAAATCTGTGAAGTTCCTATAGTAACTTATTTCTGTCTGTATAACCCCACCCCCCATCGTTAGTTATGGCCTCCTAGTTTTTGGCTGGAAATTACTCCAGGAGTATCCACCTCTCTGTACTCCATTCACTTAAATCGAGTCACATTTACTAATTGACAAGAAAACAATATGTGAACATGGAAACAAAATCATATCAACTTTCAATGTTATTGTCGATTAGTACACATGGCTTGATTTAAGGGGATGGAAGATGGAGTGGTGAGTACTCCTGCAGTACTGGAGTTATTTCATGAAGATGTCTTGCATTACAAGTCTCTGTGAAGTCATTCATGAAGATTCTGGAAGTAGTTAGCACCAACATTCCCTTCATGCTTGGCAGAGCAAGATTTCCAACTCTTGTAAAGTTCTCAAATTGCATCCACAAGTAGCAAGTTGCCATTGCTCTAACCTTGACAGTCTAGGTGTACAGCTACTAGAAAACCTGACTGTAAAATCATGTATTTAAATTCTCCAGCCCCCTTACTGTCAAAAGCTTTGAGTGTCGAAAAACCTGACATTGTAGTAGCTCCTGAGCCATCTGCCAAACCAATGCCAGCACTCTTCTTGCTCATTAGTATTGAGCTTAACCTAGTTCAAAAGAGGATAGAGCCTCCCCTACTTTTCTCTGGGTTCTATACGTAGCATTGCTCTCCGAGGATTTAATGGTTATGGTGTCCACAACCATATTCCAATTCTGCACAATCCACAGTGAGCCATTTGAAGGAAACCTCACCATAGTCTCCATACACCAGATTCAACCGAACATGCCTGCCCCCATTTACATTCTGTCTGTCAACACATGATTGATTCACACCTGACACCATGGATAGTAAGAATTGCCAATCATATTTCCATTATACTGCTGCTCATTGGTCACTAGACAGCTGTAAACAATAAGCCAAAGAAAATTGTGGATACGCTACCCCCTCTGTCAAACTTTGATGGCACTACTTTTTATCGGTCAGCTGACAGTTGTCAAGAACAAGCCACAGAAACTTGGGGATACAATGTATCCCAAAACGTTGTCATTGCACTAGAATGAAGTGGTGATTGTTGTCCTGTTTTGCCATAGTATATGGTTAAGAATCAGCGCACCAACAGAGCATCACTGTTTATAGCATATATATGCCTTTGACTGATCATTTTTAAAGCACATATTCACTAGCAATATATTCAGTTCATTTATTCATTGCCAATCTTGTGCTCATTTTATTAGAGTTGGCAGATTCACATCTTCTCCTATCAGTAGATTTATTGTAGTAGCAGCCATGTCTCTTCATTGCTCAACATATTCCATTTCGTCACTATTTTTTATTACTTTGTAGGTAAGAGACATGAGGCATCTCTCCTGTTTGCCAAAATGCAGGAAGAGGGGATAAAACCTGGGGTGGTAATGCTCATATATATTTATGCTGCCAAAACTTTACAGATTATTTTCTGAAATTTCACGGAGAGAAATGAACATCATACATTAGTAGTTACTTCTATCAAATATATTTGTTTGTTATAATTTTCCTGTGGTTCTGCATGAAAATTACTATTTTTTTATTTTTTTTACCTTTTCCAGATAATGCTTAGAATGGGTCCATGTTTTTGTCACAGGAGTACGTATTGCCACTTTAATTTTGGTGATATCTTCATTAATCTGTAACATTCATTTAAGAAAAGATATCCCTGTTTGTGATGCTAGAATACTTAATCTTGGAGTATATGTAGTAATATAACTAAATTTCTTCATCCAGTTGTATATGTGTTTCCAAATTATTATTTTATGAATGAAAGACTTCTTGTCTTTGCTGGGGAATTGCAGGTTAGCTACAATGTAATGGCCAAAGTATATGCCATGTCAGGACTTTATCATGAAGTTGAAGAACTATTCAAAGTTATGGAGAGAGATGGTTGTCCACCAGACTCGTTCACATACCTCTCCCTTGTTCAAGCTTATTCAGAGAGTTCGAAATGCTTGGAGGCAGAGGAAACAATAAATGCCATGCAGAAGAAAGGCATCCCTCCTTCCTGTGCCCATTTTAAGCATTTGCTCTATGCTCTTGTGAAGGCTGGTCTTATGGTGGAAGCAGAAAGGGTGTATATGGAGCTATTATCGGCTGGTTTAAATCCAGACCTTGTCTGTTGTCGGGCTATGCTTAGAGGTTACATGGACTATGGACATGTGGAAAAAGGCATCAAATTTTATGAACAGATCAGGGAGTTAGTAAAAGCAGACAGATTTATAATGAGTGCAGCTGTGCATCTGTACAAATCAGCTGGAAAGAAACTCGAAGCTGAAGTTCTTTTTGAATCCATGAAGAGTTTGAGGATCTCGTTCCTCAATGAGCTTGAAGTTGGATTGAAGATACAATGCCCCAGCCACGTATCCCAGGTGACCGACCAAGGTACTATTTGACAGTGAGCAACGCTATTGAGTTGTGATGTTGATAAAGACTGCTGATGAACAAATGTTATGTGGTTGCAAAACCTTTTACAGAGCTCTCAGTTATATGAACTATGAAGACGGGGGATCCTGAGAGATGCCAAAAACTTCGATGAGGAGCAAATACGAGCAAATACCACATGGTTGTGTACCTGTAGCGACATACTGGTGTATTTAGAGCTCCTACAGCTTAAAAGGTTGAAATTGTGATCAAGGATTTGTTCATCAGAGTACACCTTATAGCCTAGGTATGCGACATGATGATCTGTATTCTGTACCTTACAATCCTGGGACGAAGGCATTTGTGCTCCCCTCAATAACATTTTATACGTCGACGACAGAGGATATCTTTTCACCCATGGCGGTGCTCTTGGTTTTCATGGTAAGGATGTGGGTCTTCAGCTGCATGAGAAGAAAAATATTCACAAGGCAACATTGGCACTAAAGATGATGCCAGTGTAGTGCAGTATGCGTTCATCTATGTATTGAATGTACTAACGGAAAATTTTCAATTCTGGGAGAAATGGGAATGTGTAGAACTGTAAAGATAGTATTATTTATCAATGAGAATTGTCTCTTTTACTGTAAAAGGACAGACAGGTATCAGTTTTTTTGTCTGTGGATGCTGATAATGTCCTTTCATCAAGGAACATAGGAAGGACCATTGATGATTCAACTTATTTTTTGTTTCTTGTATTTTGCTGTTACTGACCGACTGTTCCTCCCTTCAATGTGGCTTTATTTGGAAATCTTTCGGCACAACTTTTTTTTTAAAAAATAAAATAAAAAGGAAGAAGAAATATTAAACAAATAAATTATTTGTTGCCGTTTACAACTTTTTTCTTTGAATTTATAAGAAGGAAGAAAACCCCAAATAACATCATAAGGCAGCCCAGATGTTCTTCGTTCTCGCAAGGGTCCGTGGCATACTGTCCTGGCGCCCTCAACTTTATTAACAAAAGAAATTAACTCTTTCTGTTCTTTTTGGTATGTCTATGGGAATTGGAGTCGTCCCAAATATATTCTCTTATTGATAATCTAGAAGCAGTGATAATAATAGAGTTATTGTAAAATATACTTAGAAAATTCTACTTGATTATATAAAATTTATTAAAAAAATTTAAAATATAGCAAATACTTAATAAAAAGAATCTTTCATATCCTCTTACTAAACTACTATTCTAGTAAAATTATTATTGTCAAGGACCTGTTTAAGATTGTAGTTGCGGTTGCGGTTCAAAATATTTTTCATTTATAAATACATCAAGATGATATTTTTTTCATTTTAAAAAAATTATTTTTAATATCAGCGCGTCAAAATGATCCAAAAACATTAAAAAAAATAATTTTAAACAAAAAAAATTAATTTTTTTGGAAACGCCGGCCAGCCCGCGTTTCCAAACGGGGCCTAAAGCGATATGATATTTGATAAATGAATGATTGTATGTAATGCAAGTTTGAGATTATTAGTGTTTATACTGTGTAGTTAATCAGTTGGTTACACGTAATATGGACTTTGTTTATATAAATATATTTAATTTATTAATAAAAAATATTTATCTTTAATATTCATCAATTTTTTTATTAATGAATCTAATATTAGTTTAATATGCTCTGTAGCTAATTAGTTGGTTACACGTGATATTATTATATTCATTTAAATACATATTTATTATTAATAAAGGTTTAATTTATCTTTATTATTCATATAATATTAGATTAATGAATCTAGAGTAAAGATAATGTTCATAGGAAAAAAACATTTTGCAAAGAAAATTATAAAGTTGTTATAATTATGAGATTCATATTACATCAAAACATTGTTTCTAAATTGTTCCTAGTCGATGCTCTCTTAAATATTGGACATTTATTAGAGTCGTAGAGACTAATACATATTATCAGTGTTTTAAAACCCGGACCGGCCCGGCGGGTCGACCCGGGACCCGGCCGACCCGGGCATGGGACCGGTCCGAATGGAGGCAAAAACCCGCTCGGGAGTTGGCCCGGTGAAACCTGGTCGACCCGGTGGGTCAACCCGGGACCCGGGCCACCCGGTCAAACCCGGCTGAGACCCGGTCTAT
>Ga0307515_10023169_pt1 | contig 10897 bp, 6 predicted proteins | sample 17_EM_MG_FD_194513 | JGI IMG/M metagenome (GOLD analysis project Ga0307515, IMG submission 194513) | Populus trichocarpa ectomycorrhiza microbial communities from riparian zone in the Pacific Northwest, United States - 17_EM | ecosystem: Host-associated > Plants > Roots > Unclassified | place...
AACTATGTCTTTTAAAAGATTTTTGCCTAAAGAATTTTCTCATTTTCATGCTTGGTCCTTTTGGTTTGAAAATGTAAGGTTTGGTCCCAAACTTTATTTCTTTTCACATTTTAATCTTTAAGTTTAAGAGAGAGAGAGAGAGAGAGAGAGAGAGAGACTTATTAGGAAACAATGGAGGATAGAAAAAGTTATCATTTGACCTCATTTTAGCATTAAAAAAAGTCAATTATGGTATTATCGAGTTTTATTTGATAATAAAAATTTCATTGAAGTGTTTGTTAACCTTTATCTTACTATAAAAAAGTAGATCACAGTCAAAAAAATATTCTTATATACATTTTTTTTTTTGGGACTAATTTAGGGGTTTTAGAATGTCCGACTAGTTTGTTGTTTTTATCTTAAAAAAATAAACAAACAACACATAATGTCTATTTGAAAAAAAAAACATACAAAGGGTCAAGTGTTTAGATATGTTTTTCCAAGTCTAGCCTTTTGTTTTTTAAGCCATACTTGATGACCCAACCAAGCCTAGGGGCCCAACTTATGTTTGTAAAGAACTTTATGTTTTTTTTTTTGTACAATTTTAATTTTAACTCATTAAAATTAAATATTAGATATATATTTAGGATATGTTTTGTTAGATACCATTTAATGATTTTTACTTTTTTTATAAGATTATAGTATTTTTTTTGTTAATATCCGTAAACACGCTTTTTGAATAGTATTTCATGATTTTTTAAGAATATTTTCCTTAGATTTTATTCGATACCTTTCCTTTGTATGTTTAATTTTATTATTATAAAATTAAATAAAAAATAAATATAAAAAAGTTACCCTCGCCAACATTTGAGGAGTGTGATGATCTTATATTTTTAATAAATTCATGTGATTTAATTTGATTTTTATATTAACTTTGGTTCTCATTTTTATGATTGTTATTTGTTTTTTTTCTTATTAAATTTTAATTGAATTTTTTTATCTATCAAATTTGGTCCTTATTTTTTTGATTGTTACTTATTTTATTTGAAATAATTTATGAAATTATAATTATTATTGTTTTAATTTCATCATCTTTTAATTTTTTTATCTGTTAGATTTGATCTTCATTATTTTGATTGTTATTTATTTTATTTGAGATAATTTATGAAATCATATTTTTTTTCAATTTCATTCTCATTCAACTTTTTAATTTGTAAGATTTGTTCCTTATTATTTTAATAAACTTGAAAAAAAATATTAATAAGTTATTTTCCAGTTCATTTTCCATGACATAACCAAATACTGAAAAATATTTTCTAACTTATTTTCTATGACACTACCAAACATCGAAAAATAATTTACTTTTCAGGAATCCATTTTTTAAGAAAACTATTTTTCAAAAGGAAACTACTTTCCAGCAAACAAATAGGGCCTTAGTACCCAAACTTTAAAAATAACACAAATTATATAATTTTGATATCTCAATTTTTTACAAGATCAATTTTGGTACAAAAGTTAATTTTTGTTATTTTTTAGTTCATAAAGGTCGTCAGATTCTGGAGGTAGATAAAGAAGGGTGTCATTGGCACTAATATAGGCAACCAAAATTATCAATATTTGTATCATATGGTTCTATTTGATCAGATGAGTTTGTATTAAGTGTTTTTTTTTTTTTTACCTTGAAAGTGTTTGTAATAACAAATCTGAGCTTGATTTGATTTTTGATTTCGTGTTGATTTTGATTTTTGGGGTGATGTTTTTGGTTTTTTAAGGTCATGAATAGGTTTATCACGACTCCTAAAGTGTTTTCTAGATATTTTTGATTAAAAAAAGTTGAAGCCTAATTTTTCGATCATCACATTAGCTGGAATTTGGGCATCATTAGATGATGCGTTGTTTAATTTTTTTTTTCAAAAATTTTTGGGGTGGGTAACATGTCACCTGCCCTAAATGCATCAAAAAAAAAAAAAAAAGCAAAGTCGTTTGGGTCTACAATATTATAATTTTTATTTTACTTATAATTTTTTAACTATGAAAACATGTTGAAAAAACCCATGTATATAATATTTTCAGTGAAAAAAAAACCTAACCCGCGCGAGAAACACGGGTAAATTATGTAGACTATATATATAAAGGAGCATTACCTAGTCTTTCCTCTCAATTCTCTTAATAGTTTTTCGTTGTCAAATTTTCTCATGTTTTTTTTTTCTTGGATAGATTATTTTTAATGGTCCTACCTATTACAGAAGGCTCTCACTTTTTTCCTCGTGGATTTTTTCTTGGATAAATATTACTATTTAAGAAAGGGACTTGTATTGCAAATTTGTAATTTGAATGAGCCGCCAACTTTGATTAGAAACTTTGGGAGGAAAATGTCTTCTTGATTGCTTAGATTCTGTTTAGTAATATTGTGGTTTTAATTGTATTTTTTTTAAATTTTAAATTTTTTAAATTTTGAATTAAGTTTTTTTATTTCTTAATCTTTTTAGGGTCTATTTGTTTTTGTATTTAAAAAATGTTTTTGAAAAAAATTGATTTTTTTAAAATTTTTTTTCTTTACTTCAAATTAATATTTTTTGGTGTTTTTAGATTATTTTAATATGTTTATATTTAAAATAATTTTTTTAAAATAAAAAAAATATTATTTTAATATGTTTTTAAGTGAAAAACATTTTAAAAAGTAATTATACTTCCAAACAGGTTTCCAATAATATAAAAAATAAAAAATATATTATTTTAATATATTTTAAATAAATGTTTTTTTAAAAAATATTGTAATTGCAAGTATGCCCTTAATGGAACAAAGGACAGGATCTCTTTGAGGACAAAATGAAGAGAAGTTGCAAGGTAATTTCCGTTAACTTTAATAAAAGAAATCAACGTTAACGTCACCATCAATGTTCTGGTCAAACTGCATCTTTGAATCGACTCAAAGATAATTAAGCATATGATAGTTGACCAAAAAAGATTTGACTAAAATCAAAGAAAACGAAAACAGCAATTGCAGGGATACTTCCTTCGAGCATGAATGGAAAGCTACTCGGCCTGCTTCTTTAGGATCACCTGTCTTCAGCTGGTAACTTTTATAAATATAAAGATTGATAATTAACAACGTACAGAGAGAGTGAAGTAATTTAATTGGTCAGGTTCTAGATTTGCTTGCTAAAATTTATCAGTTCAAGTCTCATAAATCTTAGAGTCACTGGAAGTTTATATGGTCGTTAACTTTAGGACCCGTGAGATTAGTCAAGATACGCGCAAGTTGACCCGAACACCTACATTAATAAAAAAAAAAATTTGATATGAAGTTTAACATTTATTTTATTTCTACTGATAATGATTATCTTTCATCATCAATGTCCGAACTAATACATCTATAATAATTTATCTCTACAATATTAGATTTATCTCCTAACTTAAGAAAGTCCAGCATAATATTGATATAGAATTCAAGAATCATAGAACTTTCCTATTTACATGACCTAATTTGATCTCAAGTACACGTTGTGATAACCAAGCAAAGACCAAAACTCAGAGACCATTTCCTCAATCCTCTTACAAGCATGTATTGATAAAATTCCGCTAAAGTATTTGAGAATTACTTTCTCTTATATGTAACCATTTTATATCTATCAATATGTTTAATTAATACTCGAATTTATAATAATGATTTAATTTTCTCTTTTAGTAAAATATTTCCCGTTCAAAAATATATTAAAATAATATATATATTTTTATTTTAAAAAAATTATTTTTAATATGATTTATAAACACAAAAGATAATTAGTTCAAAGCTAATTTTTTTTTTAAAAAAAACATGAATAGACCATAATAAATAACAAAGAAGACCTAAATCATAACTTAATTATAGCGATGATCTCTTATTAATTAACTTAATTATAACATCATTTCTTGTTAATTGGAGCAAAAGAATAGTATATATATATATATATATATATATATATATAACGATAACCCATGAATTGACATAGTAAACTGGAATCAGTAAACATTTCATCACAATTCTTTGACGTGGTAGCGGATGGATATGAACATACGAGCTTGAGATCGATGAGAAATTATTGAAGATTCAAATTCAATTGCTTTTACAGCACTTCAATAACTATACCAAGCAACCATTTATCAAGTTGCTTAAGTCTTTGTAATTAATTAATTTTTGTCAACTTTCATGTGCTTTAATTGTATTTTCTTCAAGTAGACAATCACATGGCCATAAATTTCCCAGATTCAAGCTTGAAGAAACCAAAGATAATGGGGAAAACAATCAGAAGAAAATGTCTCTGTCTACGAAGTCAACTAATAATAAGAAGGAAAATTCTTACAAAACATGGGGAAGTTGTCAATCATTAAAGTCTAAACCTAAAACCCACCAAATCCATAATCCCAATAAATTAGTAAAAAGAAAATCATACATGTTTCTTTCATTAGAAAAAAAATAATAAGAAGGAAAATACTTAGAAAACACTTAGGAAAATACTCAAATAAACTTTTGTGCTGTAAAGTTCTCGAAACTCGCATATCTTTACATTTAATAATCGAAGCCCAGATAAAGATGTATATTTTCCTTTATAAAAGACACTTTAATAGATGATACTCGTCACTGTTACGCGTTTTTCTGATTAGTCTTCGTGAAATCCAGCCATAAAAGACAAGAACATGAACTTACCAATTCCAGATTTATTTTGACTCGGACTTTTCAAGCTCATCATAGAAAGAGAGAAGCCTATTCCACACACAGAACTATAAAGAGAGTGCTTTGGAGATTCCGAAGTACGACAATCACATATTCATTTCATTGAGCTCCATAGAGGGGTAACCTGCCTCAGGAACACATTTTGAATACATGAGTGGTTATCAGCTTTCAGAATCCAAAAGCATTGCCATGATGAAATTCTTGGCTCTGTGTTTTTTCGTTATATCTCTGATAAACATACCAATTGCCGAGGCTAGAATTCGTCACTACAAATTTGAGCTCAAGTATGAGTACAAATCCCCTGACTGCTATAAGAAGCTGGTCATTACAATTAATGGGAGAACTCCTGGACCCACAATCTTTGCACAGCAGAATGACACAGTTATTGTTGAGGTCAAGAACAGTTTGTTAACTGAGAATACAGCAATTCATTGGCACGGAATTCGTCAGATTGGAACACCTTGGTTTGATGGAACAGAAGGAGTCACTCAGTGTCCAATTCTGCCTGGAGACACTTTCGTATACAAGTTTGTTGTTGACAGGGTAAGTCATCAAGTCTTAACACTCTGTAATGCTCTGCTTTTTCACATTACCTGTATGATAATAACCTCTTGCATCTTCTATACAGCCTGGGACATACTTATATCATGCCCATTATGGAATGCAAAGAGAAGCTGGGATATATGGATCAATTCGGGTAGCGCTTCCCGATGGAGAATCCGAACCCTTTGCTTATGATTATGATCGGAGCATCATCCTTACTGATTGGTATCACAAGAGCACGTATGAACAAGCTACAGGATTGTCTTCAATTCCCTTTCAGTGGGTTGGGGAGCCTCAGGTACTTAATTATCTAACATCTCCCTTGTTTGATATCTTTAATGTACTTTACTGTGGTAGCTATCAGTTTCAAACGACTAAACTTGTTCCCCGCAACAAAAATTGCAGTCACTTCTGATACAAGGAAAGGGAAGATTTGATTGCTCCGCTGCCAATCCTCCCCTGAAAGCTGATGTCTGCAATAATACAAGTCCTGAATGCTCTCTTTATTCTACGACTGTAGTCCCTGGAAAAACATATCGGCTTAGGATTAGTAGCTTGACTGCTTTATCAGCTCTTAGTTTCCAGATAGAGGTATTTTCAATCTCCTGACAATTTATATTCTACAGCTAGTTAGAAAAATAAAATGATGAGGTAGTTATTAATTAACATCTTAATAATTCTTATGCAGGGTCACAGCCTGACTGTTGTTGAAGCTGATGGTCACTATGTTGAGCCATTTGTGGTAAAGAATTTATTCATATACTCCGGCGAGACATACTCAGTTCTAGTGAAAACTGACCAAGACCCTTCAAGAAATTATTGGGCTACTACAAATGTTGTTAGCAGAAATGCCACTACTCCACCAGGCTTAGCCATTTTCAACTACTATCCAAACCATCCCAGGAGATCCCCTCCGACGATTCCTCCTTCCGGGCCAATGTGGAACGATATTGAGCCGCGGTTTAATCAAAGTGTTGCCATTAAGGCTCGCAAAGGCCACATATATTCCCCTCCTGCAACCTCCGACAGGGTCATAGTCTTCTTGAACACACAAAATCGGGTAAATGGTAATGTCCGTTGGTCAGTTAATAATGTCTCTTTCAATATTCCTCATACACCTTACTTAATTGCGCTCAAGGAGAATTTGCTTCATACCTTCAGCCAAACCCCACCTCCTGAAGGTTATGATTTCAAAAATTATGACATTTTTGCTAGACAAAATAACACCAATGCTACTACTAGTGATGCCATCTACAGGCTTCAGCTCAATTCAACAGTGGATATTATTTTGCAAAATGCAAACACTATGAATCCCAACAATAGTGAAACACATCCATGGCATCTTCATGGACATGACTTTTGGGTCCTAGGCTATGGAAAGGGCAAGTTCGATCCTATTAATGATCCAAAGAACTACAATTTGGTCGATCCAATTATGAAGAATACGGTGCCGGTTCATCCTCTCGGCTGGACAGCTTTGAGGTTTAAGGCTGACAATCCTGGAGCTTGGGCATTCCATTGCCACATTGAGTCACATTTTTTTATGGGCATGGGAGTGGTATTTGAAGAAGGTATAGAGAGGGTTGGAAAATTGCCCTCATCTATCATGGGCTGTGGCGAAACCAAACACTTACTCAAGCCATAGTTGTTCCTGCGGACACTATTATACTACAAATCCTTAGGAGGACTCAAGAAATTTATTCGAATATTATGGCTTAGAGACTGAATTGGTTTTCTTTTGTTGTTCACGGACTCCAACAAAACAAAAATTACATTATTCTTTGGTTGTACATGATTTTCTTGTCATTTCTTTGTAAATTAAAAGCTTTGTCATTTTCTTGTTAAACTTTTTTTTTTTTTTTTGTAATGGTTTGCCTTCATAATGAGATATATTTGACTCTTCTCTTGACATTTTATAATTTATAGATTTATTACTTAATTAATGGTTTTCATGGTTTTAAGCCCAATTAAGAACAATCTTCTTTTATTATTATTATTAACGTGGATGTTCGGGTCAACTTGCGCACACATCGACTAATCCCATGGGCCTTGAAGTTAATGACCAGTAAGCCTCTAGTGGCCATAAGGTTTGTGGAACTCGAACTGGTGACCTCTAGAGAGCATACTCATATACTGACCAATTAATCTACACCTCTTAGGGTTCAATCAAGAACAATCTTGTTTCCTTATGACATTGCTTTTTATCAGCCCATCAGCTTAAATTTTTGTTTTCTAATTGACATTGAATTAAACCTAACATCAATCTTGAATTTTTATTAAGATAATATTTTTTTTAATATTAAGACGACAACATATCTACCAAACGTATGACCCGGATCATGGACTTCATTGAGTTTAACAACTTCGTTATTTAAAACTATTTTTTACTTAATAATATAATAACAAAAATAGACACTCGGATAATTAAACACTAACCAAATAACATGATGTTTGTTTGAGATTGTGATAACCTCATTCAAACAAAACCAAAACAAATTATGATAACTAATTCAAAATTAATAAAATATTGGAGGATAAAATTGGAAGAAAACAAATTGGAAAGGTAAAATTAAAAACAAATAAAAAGGTTTGAAAAGAAAAAATGAGGTGCTTCACTTTTTATATGAACAATGAAGCACCACAACAAGGAGGATGACCTGGCACACCCTACGAATCTATCCACGAGCTGGTAAGATGCTAGTGGCACGTGCAACGACACACCAACCATAATAGCTTTTTCATGCGTGTATTAGCCATGCACCGCCACTGATTTTCTTCTTTCCAGTAGGTTTTTGCCATTGTTTCTGCCCATCCCAGTCATCTTTGATCGCCTTAAAAGATCTATTTTGAACCCCAAACTTCTCTTGAATAATTATCTTGCTTTATTATTGATTTTGATGTGTTTTGTGATGAGGTTTCAAGATTATGCAATGTTTATTAGAATGATTTTGTGTTGGGATGATGTTGGCCAAGTCTTTTAATCTTGCATACTCATTCTCTTGTGTAAGGATTATGTGTAATAGCATGCTTAGACTTGATTTTAGCCTTGTGCATGTGCATATGTTTATTACTTAATGTAATTTTATGCATGCAAAATTAGGACTCTTACTTGTTTATAATGTATTTGGTGGGAAATTAATCTTGTTTTATTTTCATCCATTTTATTTGTAATTACATTATCCTTATCATCCAAAACATAAAAATATTTCACTACCATCAAATATGTATATTGACAAGTCTCTCAAATATTGAAAAAAACAAGAAAAAAAAATATTTTTGCATGTTTTGATTTTTCATCTTGGTTAGCATTTTTTCAAAAGAAGGAAGAAAAAAAATTGTTGCATGAATTTTAGGGTTTTTTCAATAAGTTTATAAAAACCATTAAGATTTGGCCCACATTAAAAGGCTCATTGAGCCAACATTCCCAAAATCTTTAAAAACTCATCTTGGTTTTCTAAAAACCCATTTCAAAAATATTTTGCTATTGACTTTTGATATTTAAGGTAAATGGACTTAATATAGGTTGTTGTTGTATATTAAAAGGATTAACACTTAAACAATAAAATTTCTAGTCTAATATTTATCGGTAACAAAATTAAAAGTATTAAATTTTCAATCTAATATTCATCGGTAAAAAAATTAGAAGTACTAGATTTTTAGTCTAATATTCACTTATAACAAATCAGAAGAATTAAAAAGATTTTCAGTCTAATATTCACCAATTACATTCAAGTATGAATCAAGAGTATTAAGTCTTCATTCATCAAATATTACGAGTGAAACCCTAGTGTCAAAGGATATGTGAACCTTATCGAGACACATTCCAGGAGCCTTTCTTAAGATTTGAGCTAGGTTCAATGAGCCCAACATAGACCAACGAATCATTCACTAACATAACTTGATCGACAATTAGTCACACGTTATAATTAAGAGTGACCAATTTTAGAATTTTCAATTCACCAAGTGTTATCGAAAGGTAATAACCGAGAGTGGTGAAAATAAATCAGACTTTAGAATAACTGAGTTTAAACCAACAATCAAAGTTTAAATCATTACAGTAAACCTATTATCATCTTGTATATATACTAGTGGTAGACTAGGCACAATAAATTATTAGGAATAAAATATACTATAAGCAATGTAGACTAGTGAGATATGATATTTTAAGATAGCATCTTATCTTCAGCATAACTAGTTCTTTACCATAAATTTTGGTTGACCAAATAGAGTTTTCTAGTGACTATAATATCAGGTGACAATTTCTTTTCAAAACGTTAAGACCTTTGTCCCTTTCAAACAAAAAAAGAAACCATTTTTAATAGGAAAGAGGATGGGTCATTATGATGTCGAGTGCAACACTCCATGTATACAATCTTAATTTATGAAAACTGAAATTTATGAAAATAAGGCCCAAAACAAGCTTAAATTTATGAAAACTGAAATCTTAAGCATCTGGATGACCCAAATGAAGAATTGGCTACCACCTCAACATCAGAAGAAAATAACAAACATGGGTTTACTATAGCAACCAAACTATAGCCTTGTAAGTAGCTGGCATTCACTAGGGCCTGTACTTCTTGTTTGTTGAACTATTTTTTTTTCTTAATGACTATGAATTTGGTTTGCATTTTAGATAAATACAATTTCTTTCCTGTTCGATATCGTGGGGTTATTTTTTTATTCAATTATTACTTTTTCTTAATGATTTAAATATAGAGTGAAAATATATTTATTCACGAAAAATTAGGTCTTTTTTATTTATGTGTTTTCTTTATTTGACATAAACATGACTTTTTGATCATTATTATGATTTTTTAATACGAATTAAAAGAAAATAGAATAGCAATTAGTAAGAATTCAAATAATTTAAATTTATGAGAATATTTTTTTCTTTAGACAACCCTTTTTTTTATTCATTCATTTCTTTTAATTTTAATTAACAATTCTTTTTCATCATAAGTTTAGTATTTTTTATATAAAGATTTTATCATGAAAATGCATGATTGCACGGTAGTTCTACCTATAAAAAAGATTACTAGATACTTGACTGCCCAATATATTTCATCGTGCGTTAAATATTTTTTTCCCAATAAAAAAGTTGTATACATAGGCTTTTTTTGACATATTTTTGTAGTTAAAAAAATTCTAAGTAAAAATCAAAATGTTTATGCATACATATAATTAAATAAATCGAGAATTATATGTATTAATAAATGATAACTAAAAATAAATTTGAAAAAATCAAGAGACAGATGTAGATTAAGATATTTAATCTCGTAAGACGAGACATTTAACCGATTATATTTGATAATTTTTTTATTTAGTCAAATGATAATAGAAATAGACACACACTTTAAATTGATTGAATAAAATAAAAGAGAAAAAAATAATATGTAAGGCTACATATATTAGAAATATTATCTGGAAATAAATATTTTTTTATTTTAAAAATAAAGTTCATCTATACAAAATATTAAATAAATTATAGATGAATCAGAAAAACTTCTTTAAAAATTAAATGCATACAAAATAACTAAAAAATAATTGTCATTTAAAAAAATTCTCTAAACAAAATAAAAGAGATAATGAGTATTAATCTAAATATAAATAAGAAAATAATTTTGAAAAAAAAATATAAAAAAAATATTAATAAAAAATATT
>Ga0307515_10023170_pt1 | contig 10897 bp, 12 predicted proteins | sample 17_EM_MG_FD_194513 | JGI IMG/M metagenome (GOLD analysis project Ga0307515, IMG submission 194513) | Populus trichocarpa ectomycorrhiza microbial communities from riparian zone in the Pacific Northwest, United States - 17_EM | ecosystem: Host-associated > Plants > Roots > Unclassified | place...
GGCTTTGCCAGCAGGAAAGCCCAGCCAGAAATACCAAATCTCCACCCAAACTTTGCTAAGCATGTTCAAAATGCAAGTAGCTGTGGTGTCTCAATAATGAAAGGCATCGTTTTGTGGAATTCAATCATCTGTAAAGGAGAATGGTGGGTAGTGGTGCATAGACATAGGGTGGGTTGCCAGTTCAGAGAGCGAATTTTGGTGTGGCAGTAAGACTTACAAAGTCACATCACATATAATTTGCAATTCACCTTGACAGAAAGTTATATTTGCTACTAAAGAAGACTTGATAAAAAGGATGGCCTCTGATGACCATTTTTGGACGTGTGGTGAGGTGGTTGCGTGGGCGGCCCTGTATGGGCCGGGAACCGTTACGATCCAGGGGATACCGATAGCCCGTATGCAGGGATCGATCGATAATTGCCTTACAGTTGATTCAATATCCGTAAGTTCATTGTATAGACAAAATCAAATCGCCTACCTTAACCAGTAAAATGCATCAATCGCTGATGCTCTAGCTATTTGGTCGCAGGTTCGAATCCTGCATTAATCAATTTATCTCTCTTTCTCTCTCTCTCCCCCCTATTTTATTCAATCGTATCTCACTCTTACAAACTGCATAAATGTCGAAATTCATTTGTCAGCCAGTCAATCCATCTGCGGGGATCGATAAACGTCACGCCTGAACGAACCACAAGTTCATCGACTAAATTGAACCAGATTACCTACCTCGATTAGAAGAGGAGCTACAAACGCTAGGTGCTCTAAACGTCACGTCGGTGCATCCGAGGGATTTAAAGGCATGTGGCTCGGTGTTGCCGCTCAAGAAGTAGAAGTCATCACGATCCATCTTCGTCAGTGTTGAGTTCTACGGACTCTTGAGGAGACAATGCAGACCTAGCAATCGGAATAGCCGCTCGATCTCCACTTATCTGACGAGTCTCATCAGGTATCCCTCAGTAGCCCAATTACTATTTTGCATCATTATATTAGCACTATCACTGGTGCGGTACGACGGCTGGCTTCAAGACTGCCTTGAGAATGAAGGATACCACCGGACTTGGATGGACGCAACTCACGACTTCAGGACATGAGGAAAGTGTACTGAAGACTCCTGGTTGGGAGAGAAGAAAATACGAGGAAGATGGAACAGGGGGTATAACTGAAGCCTTGCAAGTCCGTACGGCTTTAACAAATTTATGTCTTCAGCATGTCCTAATGAAAAGATAACCAGTTAAACCCAAACTGTATCTAGGTAGCAATTATAACCGCCTGCGTGCAAAACTCCAAACCCAAGCACAAAATCCCAAAATAGGTATTCCATAACTCCGAAAGCACTGTCCATATATCCGCATGCCATTATCACTGCACCTTCTCTTTCCCATCCTGTGCTCCCCGCAGCACCCCATAATCAATTGGCGGTTCTTTATTAATCGGAGAACCCTTCCCCATAACCTTCTCCACATCTCGTTCCAAAATCCTTGTCTTCGGCCACTCAATCCACGGAAGCCAGTCTTGACTCAAGCACATCTCGCATCGGCGGAGTTCCAACATCGCGCTTCCCTTACACCACCAAAACTCCTCAATTAACGTAAACAGCGCGCAATAATGCATGAATATCACAAGCGCGCGGGGCCGCCGCTCCACCAGCAGCTCTACAAACTTATCCGTCGCTGTGATGGGCCAGACAAAGATGCTGCCGATGATGCTCTCCCACTGCATGATTGTTGCGAAGGATTTTCGAAGCTCGGCGATTGCGCTGAAGTACGCGGTTGAGGTAGAAGTGTCGGATAGTTCTTCAGAGCCCAGTAGGGTGCGGTCGGTGCACAATCGGTAGAGACTGGAGAGTACGCCTTCTGTTTCGGCGTCGAGAGCTTCCGACGATGACGAGAGCTCGTATTGTGTGATTAGTGGAGAGAGGGGTCCACCAGTCACCCAGGACCATGCTTGCTTTAGGATGCTGTGAACGCCGCGGAGGAGTGGGACCCAGGAAGCGATAGTCGCGGACTCGTCGATGCGCGACGAGACGAAGGAGTAGATGACGACTAGGCAGCTGGAGACAACGAGGGCATCGCAGTTGTCCCGGGAGATATGGGCGAGGGTTGCGGCCATGCCGCGGACAGCGCGGTCGTGGTGGTGGGTTGCGGTGGGGAGGTAATGTCCACTTTGGGCGGGTTCTATGGTGCAGAGGTGGAGCGCGGAGATAGCAAGGACCGTATGCATTAGGAAGGGGTGGTGTACGGCGAGAGTGGGGATATTGACGCGCCACAGCACCTGGATGTTGGGGCGGTTGCTGATTGTGTCCGCAGTCGATATCGCCCAGTGATGCATCAGCGAGAGATCAACGATGTTAAGATTATCGTTTGGGGCGGTAGGGACGCCATGGAACGGTGGGTAGCGGGTGAGCTGGTTGGATGTTGCGAAGGATGAGGACGAAGGGGCGGGGAGAGACGAGCGCGTGGGCTTTGCGTCTGGGGCAAGAAGGAGAGGGTCGGTCACGACGGTGGACGCGGGGGTAATTGGTGATACTGTTGGCGCATGACTGTGGGAATGAGTTGAGGCCGCACTCGGTGAAGGGTGAAATTGCGGAGTCGATGTAGGTGATGATAAAGACACCACCAATTCTAACGACGGCAGGTTAAGGATGGCAGGCGCAATTGGCAGCTGTTGTGGATGTGGATGTGGATGTGGATGTGGATGTGGATGTGGATGTAGTTGTGGTTGGGATGGTTGTGGTGCAGGCGAATTCGAAGTGGCATTTGCTCTTGAGGACGATTGCTGCTGCTGTTGAAGTTCCAGTGCTGCGCGTTCCTCAGGTGGCAGCGAAAAATCGCAGACGATAGCATGCTTTACGCAGTTGCCGCAATTGGGGTGAGTCTCATCGCACTGCAGAATCACATCCAATCAATCAGCCCAGCTTATTCGTATTCGTTTTAGTATAGTGTACTTCCGTACCTTGATTCTGCGCCTCTTGCATTTCAAGCACCCCGCTCGTGACTTTTTATGGGATCTTCGTGGGGCCATATTGCTGAGTTTGAGGGTACTCGAGTACGAAGAGAGGACGAGGATGGAATACGAATTCGAAAAAGGGGTCAGGCAAGAGCAGCACACCAACAGATCGGCAAGATAACCGATAAACGGCCAGGAGTGGCTACCTATTTGTGGCATGTGGCTGTGCAATGTAACTGGCGGGAGAGCATATTCGAATTACAACCACGCGAACATGGAATAAGTACTTTATAGAGTATAGGTAATATTCTAATTGTGGTATGACTTCGCAAAAAGAACATGTTTTATGCCGGTTTCGACGACGCCCGCAGTAACTACCGTATGTGCGGTCTCGTATCTAGCAGAAACCTCCTTCTCCTGCCTTCTATTCTCGTGCGCTATGCTACAAGATACCCCGTCCTCTCAACTATTACTTTGAAAGCACACCGACACTCTTCGCATCCCCCGGCTTGCCTCCCTCCGGCGTTCCCGGGATTCCAGGGCCACCCTCGCTCGAATGTCGCAGGTAAGCAGCACGGATCGCTTTGGTTTTGGCCGCCTATCGACCTCCGTTAGAACCCATCGGAAGAAGAAGAAAGAGGGGAGACTGACCTCCTTGTTGTGGTGTAGACATTCGGTATAGTCGTTCTTTTGTGGGACGCAACGCCAGCGACCTTCGGTGTTGCTGTCTGAGGTACTGATGATGTAGCAGCCAAGGAGGTCTTGCCAGTACGGGAAGCACTAGGATGGTCAGCCATGGTACGACCTGAAGATGGAGCGGAGGTTGAAACGGCAATCAGAAACGAAGATGCGGGAGGGCTGGTCCAGTACTGCTGCGGTAAAGACATCCTATATGGCAGCTGGCGCAGTCGACAACACTCGTGCCTTGCCATCCCACTGCACCATTCTTCCCCATCTAGCTGCCTCCTCGCCGTTCCAGCCCTCGAATCTCCCCGCCAGTATCACCGTCAGAGCCAACGTACCCTGCTAACACCTGTCATACCATCAGTATATTATGGCGTCAATCACAGTCCTAGCGGCAAAATGTAGACGTACCGCCGTTGAGGCCATAACCGGAAGCCATTGTTGGTGAGTCGTGCTACGGGAATTGGAACGTGTAACGATCAATGAATGGGCTTGCTTGACGTTGGAGTCAGAATGCTGGCGGTCGGGTAACTATGAGCGCCAAGACAGCAACAAGATGGATCTCCACCTCATGTATACGGCCCAGGCGCCTTATTAGGGGTGTGGGCGCGTCCAGCGCCCACACCTAACAAGCCATTAACAAGCCACTAGCGGGGCACCTCATAGCCACGCTCCCACCCTCAGCTCCCTGCTCACATCTATTCAACTTTGAGCTCAATTAACTCCATGAGTTTTACTTTGACCAGGATATTGTTTATATATGAAATGTAGTTAACAAGATGCTCTTTCACTCAGTGTTCCTAAGCGGCCAGGCCGGCCCGGCTTTGCATAGACCAGGCCTGGCCGGCCTTAGCGGCAGTTTTCAAATGAGGACCATGCCGGGCCTGGAGGCTTTTCCGGCCGGGCTGCTTAGGAATACTGCTTTCACTTGCTTGCCTCATCTTTTAGTTTTCTCTAATATTTCAGGAGTTGTTGTAGATCAAGTACAGTGGCTTAGAATGTACTCAGCACTGCTGATGCAGCTAAGCATTGCTTAGCACCACGGGTATTTGGCGTCAGGGAAATTATTTCTACCTGATGCTTAGATACATGTTGTATACCATCCAGTAAATCTTTTTCTACCTGATGCTTAGATACATGTTGTATATCATTAGGTAAATCTTTTCTACCTGATGCTTAGATACATGTGGTATACCATCAGGTAAATTTTTTCTAGCTGACTGTCAAGAGCATTTGTGATGAGTGACACCTCATGGCTCAAATATAGTGACCTGAACCAGTTTACAGACAGTTCTAGTATCTGCCCAAGGATAATAAAGAATCTATGTACATATTGTAGAGCTACTCTATGCAAAAGGGCATGGAATTTAACCAAGAATTGGCTGACAGATGGGGGCAGTTGGTAGGTGGGCAATTAGAAAAGAAGGAGGACTATCTACCCCACTTGATTTCTCCACCAATTCTGATTGGAATTCAGTGCCCTTGCTGCCAGTGTCTCTTATGCATAGCAGAAGACTATTCAGGGTCAGCTTGGCAATTTCTAAATGGTGTAAAATGTCACTTGGGTGAAAATTCCCTGAGTTATACTACTGTAGAGTGTCTTCCAGTATTGCAACTTCAAAATTGTAACTATTACAACAACTACAGTTACCCATCCAAATATGCCAAGACCAGTACCAATTGACAGCCAGCAAGCCATATATGCTCTGATATCATTACTAGCAAATTTGATTTTCAATTGGTGATAAAACAGAGGAGTCAAGAAAGACAAACAATCCGCCAGCTTCATGGACTCTCACTCACATTTTCAACTTGCTCAGAATTGGTCCATTTGACTTGATTTTTGGATGCATATGTAGGCCTTGTGGTTACCTATCATACTGCAGTCTCTGATCTTCTCTTCATTCTGTTGGTGTTCAGTAACTTGCAGTTTTGAAAAAGTACCGGGATTTTTAAGGGTAGAGCAAGGTTCCCCACTAATAACAAGTTGTTTTGTATAGGTGCTGAGCATGCCCACACCCATAATAAGGTCCCCGGGCTGTATGCATGAGGTGTGGATCTTGACAGCCTGATATCGATCGTTAATTGATAAATGATAAGGCTGCGTAGAAAGGAAGAATTCTAATATACAACCTTGCCAGATTATGATACAATGAGTCTATCAGTGAATATTTGAATAGTATTGAACTTATAGTGGACAGGTAACTGGAAGATCTGACATGAGTAACATTGTGTGAATGAGTATATTTGAAAGATGTAAGGGAGAAGATACAATGGAAAGGATGGAGGGTATATTAGTAGAGAAAGGGTATTATATATTAGTACCAATGCCAGAGACTACATCTTTAGTTACCCAGTAGGCAAACATCTAAAGTGTTATTAGATATATTTAATTCTTTATGATTGGTATTATCAATTCAATACTATTAATAAGCAAATCCTAAGTAATAATAATAACTTTAAATGCCAATTTGGCCAATTACTCAATAGCAGCAGAGTATCTTTTGTAAGCCATAAGTAAAGTGTATTGGGTGATACATGGTATTGAAGATTCTTACTGTAGAATAGATATTCTTTTAGTTGAGCACTTGCTATTGTGAGTGAAAGAGATTGTCACTATTTGAGGAGTGACAGGAATTGGTGTAGCATAGAGAAGAGGTACTTTGGTATATATCACAGCCTTTCAATACTGAATGCAATATGATTACAAATGAACATATTCTAAAACTTTTTACTACATGAATGTATAGGCTCCAGGGATGATGCGGGGAGCTATTTGATTACAATTAGTTTGCATCTTGTAGTTGAGACTACAGTATACACTGTCTATTCTCCATCCCTTGGATAGTGATAGCAACGGTTCTGGACCGTCACTTTGGGTCCAGGTCTGGGTCCAAACTAAACTGTTGCCAAATTGGTGGTTCAGGTTGTCAGTATATGTGAACCGTCAACTTGGGTACGGTTCAATGGTAAACTCCCAACCCGTCAGAATTGGGCGGGTTGTCAGCAGGTCGCCCAGTTGGTCGATCTATAGATCCATATAAGGCTCTTGTTTTTGCAGTTTGTTATTAGTATCTTATCAAAATCACGTTGTCAACAACCAATAATACGTTTTTGGATGGTTTGCAGTTTGCAATATCGATCAATTCGGAATCTGTGTTTTACCTCTGATATATTGTATTTATCCATATCGCGGCAGTCAATAATTCGGTTATGTGTGCGAAGATCTGTGCATTGCCTCGATTACGAAATATGCAAGACCTAAAACTGTCGACGCTCCGTTGACACTCATTTTCAAGATGCGGCAGGGAGCATGTTGCTGTTGTTTTTGCCCTCAAAGGCTGCCAATATCTCATCAATGGATGTCTGCAACCAATCGGAACATAAATTACCCATAATTCAAAGCTCAAAATCGTTGATGCTCTGTTGACGCTCATTCTCAGAATGCGGCCTTGACAATGTTGGTGTCATATTTGCCTATAAAGGCTGCCAATACATTGGTTATGCATAACAACGACCAGATCACTGTTCAATGACCGTACTCGTCAGGAAAAACATATTCTGTCACGTGTAATTTACCGGAGGCTATATGGCCTACCGGAGGCTATATGGCCTACCGGAACCTCCTGTAACACCGATAACACCACATATTGAAAAACACCCCAGAGCGGTTTTCGGTAATGCACGATAATACACCTGTAATGTACCGATAGCATAACTGAAGTATTACTGTAATGCAACTGTAGCACCTGTATTATACTGCAATTTATGGAGAATACTATATATTCAAGAGTTACTTATTTATTAACTACTCTAACATGTGTACACTCTGACTCTCATGACTCCAACAAGCTCACCCCCACAACTCTGACATGCTCACTCTAACTCTGACATACTCGCTCCCACTCCAACTCTGACATGCTCACTTTCACCACTGATCTGCTCGCTCACACAACTCTGACATATTCAATTTCCAACCTCAGATCTGCTTTGTCTCACTGCTCTGACATGCTCACTCTCACCTCTCTGACACTGTGGCTTTGCTGGGAGCAAGGTGGTAGTGGTGGATCTGGCTTCGCTGGGAGCAAGCTGGTAGCGGTGGATCTGGCATTGCTGGGAGCAAGCAGGTAGCAGTGGATTGGGGTTCGCTGGTAGGGGTGAACGTGGCTTCGCTGGGAGCAAGCTGTTAGCGGTGGATCTGGCTTCGCTGGGAGCATGCTGGTAGCAGTGGAATTCTCACTCTCACCTCTCTGACAATCTGGCTTCGCTGGGAGCAAGCTGGTAGTGGTGGATTGGGGATCGCTGGAAGGGGTGAAAGTGGCTTCGCTGGGAGCAAGCTGGTAGCAGTGGATGGGGTTCGCTGGTAGGAGGGTATTACACGGTTTCATAGAAGAATAATCGAAGAGTAAAATACCCGATGCTGGTGATTGTGATGGTGGTGATGGTGATGGTGCTGGTGGAGATGACGATTGAAAAAAGGGGTTGATGGAATGCTTGCAGTAAGAGAAATTTGTAACTTTCTGTAATTCGATATTACATAGGGTAACACCCGCATAACATTCCCATTACTCTGCTCCAATGGCCAAAGTACAGGGTAGGCAGTCATAATCTATAGGAAGGAACGATAACACAGTGGTAACACGGATAATATATGTCGGTTACGGTTGCACCGAAGGATTTCCAGACACTGACAAGACCACAAATCGTTGACAATCCGTTGACACTCATCCTCAGAATGGGGTGGTTACCATCCAGGTTTATCTATTGCCTATACAATCTGCCAATATGTCAGTGATGCATAACAGTGACCAGATCACTGTTCAATGACCGTACTTACAAGACCACAAATCGTTGACACTCTGTTGACGCTCAATCTCAGAATGGGGTGGTAACGGTATTGGTGACTCTTTTGCCTATAAAAGCTGCCAATACGTCAGTTATGCACAACAGCGACCAGATTACTGTTCAGTTACCAAACTTACAAGACCACAAATCATTGATGCTCCATCGACTCTCATTTCAATGAATTTTCCATTCAACATCTGCTGCCATCGATAATTGTTTTCATCATGATTTGAACTCATTGGTTGTCTTTCTGTCAGATTCAGACTCTGCCCTTTGGCAAAGCCAAGCGCAGTAACATTCTTCCACTGTTCGCTCTCACATGACTAAAATTTGTATATCTTGCCACAAGATTCATTGCGCCTGCTATACATGTATTTATCAACTGATATTGACAAGCTACTGCTCACCATTCCCCCATAATTTATCTCTAACTGAAACTCTCAGTCAAGCTACATAAAGAAGCTGGTGAAACATTGATGCATTCAGGCCTACTTTATCCTCACTCCTGTATTCCTCCTCGTTTCTATTGCATTCAGCGTCACAAACACCTTTCCAGCCTGTGTCATTGACTTCAGTGTTGGCCAAATCAATTCAGGAACATTTGGGGCAGCACTCAGATCCCACTACTCTGGGCTTTCCGGATCCTTGATACCATTGCCTTGCTCTATATCAGATTCAGTGTCTGCCGTGCAATCGTCTTCGGTGTCATTTGGATTATCCAAGTCACATTCCAGTTTAGCCAAAGTTCGGTGTCCGGAATACCTTCAGGTGCGCAATCCTCAGCACTTTTGACTGGATGACGGTTGATTATTGGAATGCAGCGGACATTCAATATTTGAGTTCGTCCTCCAGGGAGGTCCTTTGTGGATAACACTGGTGGCAACGGTAATATTTCTGACTGTTCAAATACAGCTGCACCATCGTGTTGAGAGAGGGACCAGGATGCTTTGACAATCTCTTCCATGGCCGAAATGTATCCTACAGCTGTCATCTGCGTGTTTTGAGCGGAAGCTACCCCCTGTGTACTACATAGATTTTGGCCGCACTGCCACTTCTCCAAAACAGTCGTGGACCCTGGCCATTCTGTACAATGTGTTTTGTTTGGCTTGGTTCTGCATTTCTGAGTCGTTTTCATTATTTGTTGTATGCCATGCTGGGTCATCGCCTGCCAAAATCCCATTGTTGGCTTGAGCAAACTGCCTTACAATGACTTTTTCACGAAGGGTCTCACCTGTGGTTCTTGACTGACTCCAGCCAATAACATCTCGCCCAAGGGAAGAAGTGGACTCCACTCCAACACTATGTCTGATGATAGATAATTAGTTGCACGCCACATTGGAGAGATCAGTGCACCTTGAGTGCGTATCATTTTGCTGGCGCCACCAGTTGGTTATGTCTGGTATGCAAAATGTGATGCTAATCTCCATTGGGTCGGAGTGGTAATCATTGAGATTTGGAATAATTTGCCCCCATTGTTGAGTGCTTCAGGCGGTGAATTCAAATACAGCCTGGCAGTGCTCAATAAGGGTGGTACACGATCCCTTTGTTCGGGTGTCCTTTCAGCCACATTGTTAGGTGTCGAGTATCTTTCGTCATCGCTGGACAAATCATATGGATCAAAGGATGATCGACCAGATCATGTAGCCATTGCGGAGGGGATGAGATTACTGCTCGGTACGTTTTCGGGTACATTGACCGGCAAACGTTGATGTTTGGCACAATATTCAATCTCCACATACCTCAGAAAGGCCTCCGGGGATCGGTTAGTATAGGATGTCCCATCCCCAGGATTGATATCCATTCCATTGTCCCACATCTGACACAATTGTGACTTCTGGAAAGGATCAAGTATCTGTGCAGAAATGAGAAGTGTACCCATTGTTCGCGTCACTTCAGCTTAATATTTGGACAGCTTCTGTTGGGCTAACTTCATGGAGAAGAACAAGTCCTCCTTCCATTGAGTCTTCTTTGTGGCCGAAGCTCGTGTAACCCCATCCATATGATCAAACATGTCATTGTAGACTCTGAGAACGTGATGCAATGTGACTGTATGCCTCTTTGACATCCACAGGGTCCAATATTGGAATGGCCTCAAAACTTCCATCACGTACTTGACAATGGTCCATTCAGCCTGGGTTGTGAAGAGTGGTCGGTAATCACTGCATCAGCAACGACCCTAATTTCTGTCAGAAACACCCAGGTGTTCCTGACGGCTCTGACGGCTCTGACGGAACCTCGTACGCTCTGACAGAGAATTACACGCTGCCCGTTGCCAAGGCGACGGGTCGCGTTGCATAGGTACCACCTTTACTTTGTGGTGACATATACGCATCATCAGAACGACACGTGTGTTACACTCTTCGCAGGGGCTGCAGTTATGCTGAAGCCGTTTTTCAGGAGAGTATCAGACCATAGGAGGGCA
>Ga0307515_10023171_pt1 | contig 10897 bp, 2 predicted proteins | sample 17_EM_MG_FD_194513 | JGI IMG/M metagenome (GOLD analysis project Ga0307515, IMG submission 194513) | Populus trichocarpa ectomycorrhiza microbial communities from riparian zone in the Pacific Northwest, United States - 17_EM | ecosystem: Host-associated > Plants > Roots > Unclassified | place...
TCTGGGTGTTTTTCAGGGTTCTTTTGGTTGTTTTTGGTCTTTTTGGGCTGGGTGCAGCAAGAGCTCCTTTTTTCGCTACTTTTTTATATAATATATATATATAGCTGCCTAGATGCTGCTTTAATATATATTATATAGACAGACAAATCCTTAAGGGAAAGGAGGAGTCTATATACGAGGTAAAGACTTTTCCTAAGTAGTTTATCTTAATATAATAAAGACGGAGTATTATACCCTATAGTATACTTTTTAAAATAACTAAGCCTAGCTAAATATAACTACGAGATCTACGATAAGGAATGATTAATTATTATTAGATGTTTTAAATAATAGCGACCTAAACTAGAAGGCGCTAGATTTCTAATTAAGGTCTTTAGCGATTATAAGAACCTATAGTACTTTATAACTATAAAATAGCTAAGCTATTATTAGGCCTACTAGTTAGAATACTTATCTTATTTCTAATTCTTAATTATATACCGCTTAGGTGTTTAAGGCTAAAAGCCTAATTCTATAACTTAATGCTTGTAAGACGCACTAGTACTAAAAGAAGTACATTTCTACCAAAATTAGACCCTACTTTGCCCTAAACTATTTAATCCTCCTACTAAAAATCTTATAGTATAAGTTCTTAAAATAACTAATTAATTAACGAAATAGATTATAGTTAATAAATACCTAAATAAAAGGTTTATCTAAGAGATACTTAAGCTAATTTAAAATTGCGTTAGATATAATAAAGCCTTATAGGAAATACTACGGTAGACTTACTAATATGCTAGGTATATAGGTAATAATAATAAGATCTAAGTATAGATTAAGTGCTTAATAGATTAACTCTAATTGTATTCTAAGATTTACTACAAAAAGAGAGCTATCTAAGGTGGGGACTGTAGTCCTTTAAATATATAACCTAACTCCTAAGAAAAGTACGTTAGTATATTAGTACATCCGTACATTAGTACGTCTTATATTCTTATATTCCTATATTCTTACGTTTTAAACTACTTTATACTAGGAGGGAGAGGCTTACTAAGGACATTAGCTAAAGTAGCTATTATAGTAGCTTATAAGGCCGAAGCGGCTAAGCCTAACTATAATTAGGCCATTTAAGCCAGGTAGTATTTATACTAGTAAGCCTTCTCCACTAGGCGGGCTTTGCGCTCCTTCTTATACTTCTAAATCTCCCTTTTATCTTAGGCTTATTCCCTTTACTCTTTAGCAATTTCGCGCTCTTCTATAGCAGCGGCGCGTATATTAGCCTTAAATGGCATTATAGGACTAATAAAGGAGGGTGTAGCGGTTATAGACAATAGTGTAGTTAAGGTAGGTCGTTTAGGTGGGTTTGCTTATTGGGATTATATATGTATATAAATCTCTTAGTTAGTTATAAGCGGTAATAGCGTTATAAAATAATTCTTAAACAAATAGATAATAAATATATAATAAATATTAATAAGTTTAGCAATATTAAAAGCGAATTAGCCACGTAGTGACTGCGTTCAATATTCGCGAATATTGCAGGAGGTCTTAGTATTATACGTTGCTGAGGTAGATGCTGCCAAGCAATATATAAACGCTAGTATTTGGTTAGTGCGCACGGGCTACAACTTTAAACACCTAAATCATCGGTGCAAGGGATAAGGACGTCACTATACCCGATAGCCCCTTAACAATGGCCTAAAACGATACTCGTCTTATCTAACTAAATTACAGCCTTCCAATCTTCCAAGGTTTAATAATGGTAGGTCAATACAAACTTATATCGTTCGCTCTTTATAGCTATAGTTAATCTAGGCTTCCTTATTAGCTTCGTCTTACGGTAGCCGTATTTTTTAAGTATAATTTAAACGGATAATATAGAGAGGCCTATTTCGCGAGCAACCCTTTTAGTGCTTTTTTTACGCCCGTAACGATCGCACATAACGGCGTTAATAACTTTTTGCTTAAGATTAGGAGTAATCTTTTTCTTACGCCCTACGCGGGGCTTATCCTTAAGGTAGTTATTAAGGAGAACCCAATCTGCACGCTAGCCATTCTCTACTGCCCTTTTTAGTAGGTTGCCGATATGCTTGGTACTAATTCTGGTAACTTAAGTGATCGCTTTTCCCAAAAAGGAAGGAGAAATCTCTTTTCACGCAATCCTCCGTAACGTTGGCTAATTTATAAAGACGTTAGTATGTTATTAATTAGTAGCTAAAAAATAGTATAGTGCACGAGTTTTGGTAAGGATTATTCATTGCCTTAAATAGCGATGCGGCCCATGATGCCCAACACAGACTTATATCACGAACCACATAATTCTATTCTCTTTATCACCAAATCGAAACATACGATGAACGAGAAGCACTCCTCCACCGCGGATCACGAGTACGACGAAGAAGGCGTCCTGCAGGCGAACCATGACTTCGCAGTCGTGCAGCCGAACGATGTGTTTGGCAATGAGGCCGGTCACGCAATCAAGTATAAGACGCTGAGTTGGCCGATGGTTGCGGTGTTGATGATTACGGAGATTGTCTCGAATGGCATGCTGAGTCTGCCACAGAGTGGTGGCGCGGTAGGAGTGAGTATCTTGGCCACAGCACAATGTCTGTTAGATTTACACGCTGACTCTGCGCAACAGCTTATTCCAAATGTGATTTTGATTGTGGTACGAATCCCTTTTTAGGGGCTGCAGCCTAGGGATCTAAGATTATGGGCAGTTCTTAGGGATCTTTGGGACGTTTACGGCTTATTTGCTTGTGCAGTTGTGAGTCCTCCCTTCTCCGCTTGCAGAATTATACGTACCAATTTCCTAGCAAACTCAACCACCCCGAAGTCCACAACATGGGCGACGCCGGCTACATCATGTTCGGCCTAATCGGCCGCGAGATCCTCGCCGCCGGCACCGTGCTCTTCGCCATCTTCGCAACTGGCAGCCAACTAATCGCGGGCGAACTCGCGCTCGCCACCCTCTCGGACAGTAGCCTCTGCCTGATGCTCTACACCGGCATCTTTGCCATCCCAATCACCATCTGCAGCTTTCCACGCACTCTCGGCTGGCTCTCCTGGCTCAGCATCCCCGCCACCTTCTCGATCCTCATTGCCGGTCTCGTCGGGATGATTGGGGCCGGCGTGAATCCCGTTCCTGGCCGCACCGTTAGCTTGACACACTCCCAGACGTTCGTTAATGCCTTTGGTTCCGTTGCTAATCCAGTCTTTGCATACGCAGGTCACTTTATGTTCTTCATCCTCATTTCGGAGATGCGGAATCCGCGGGACGCGATGAAGGCTGCCTACGTACTGCAAGGGTTCGCGACGACCTTCTATGCCGTGTTCGCTATACAGCAACATTGGTATCTGGGGGATGGCGTTGCGAGTCCAAGTTTGCTCAGTTTGCCACCCAAGTGGCAGAAGGCCGCGTTTGCAATAGCTATTCCGAATTTTTTAATTGCCGGGAGCTTGTATTCGCATACGGCGGCGAAGCTCATTTTCTTGCGACTCTTTCGCAATTCAAAGCATCTCCATAGTCACACTATGATGGGCTGGTGTACTTGGAACGTCTTGGTTCTGGTTATGAACGCCGCGGCGTTTGTACTAGCTGTTGGGATTCCGGTGTTCCCTTATTTAGTGGGCATCGAGGCGAGTTTGTTTGCAAGTTGCAAGTTTACCATATCTCTTCGAGAAGACCGCCAGTGTATTCTAACGCTTGGTAGGGTATACTTATGGCATTGCAGGGACTTTCTGGCTTCATGACAGCTACTACGTAACAGGTCTTGGTACTGCTGGATGGCGAAGACAGCCGATTATGTTCATGCTAAGCGTGTTGACGTTTATTGCTGGCGGATTCATTTGCGTTGCTGGATTGTATACATTTATCGGGCTGATCAAAGCAGCCTACGATAGTGGAAGTAAGTCACCTGAAGGAGGGCTCTTTGAAAAGAGGGTACTGATGGAATACTTAGCGGTCGGGTCGCCATTTTTGTGTTACTCGGCTCCGCCTCCCTCTGGTAATAGCACTAGTTCAGGATAAAGATAGCGAGCAACGATACCTCTGGGAGACACTGCTATGTGTAACAGAAGATAACGCAGAATGAGGGAACATGCTGAGTACTCTTATAGCGGGGTGAATCTGTGTGGATGCAAAAACTGGCCAATTTACAAAAGAATATATATAACAAAAACATTGGATTAGATTCAAGGCTATCAACTATCACCATTGTAATATCTCCTAGCTGTACTGAAGGACGTTCCGACTCTGGTTATATTCTGAAACAGTCATCTCCTCATACCTGGCTGGTTGCAAGTCGTTCACAAACTGCGGCAAAGGTCCAGCAGATTTGTCGCCACCAGCCCTGAAGAAGAATACGATCGACAGTCTCGGCGGTATTCTCTGAGCCTCCATGTCCTCCATAGCAGCTGTTGGCCACGGAGGTAGCTTTACTGCAGAGGTGCGACGGGTGCTGTTCGATATTCGTATCAGCAAGTATCAGAATAGTTTCCACCTGTATCATCACTCTCTAGGGACCCCTGTAGGAGGTCAATTTCTTATGTATATTAGGGCTCTTAGAGCCACCTTCAATAAGACAGATCAATCGTTCAATTCTGTGTCTCTACCTACCAGCTAGCTTATGTCATTCGTGATACCTGCCTGGCTGAAAGCAGCTACTTGATGTATGCATGCGGGCAAGTTGCCGTTCGTCCACCTCTCAAGCGTATTAGCCACGTTGACGATGATTCAGCGTGGTTTTCAATATCAATACTGCCAATAATATTGATCAATATTGTTACTAATCAATATTGGCGAGTATTGGCGAGTTACCTCAGTAGACTCATACTAAGAAATCGATTGCGCTGACGCGCTAAACTCCTTCGGATATTTGATCGATTTCTTGGTCTGAGAGACTTTGGCGAGATTTGTATGGAAGCACAAGCTTTTTTTATAAGGAAAACTTATAATTTTTAACAAAATTAATTAAAATCCCCACAACATTTTTTAAAATAAAAATTATATTAAATTACTAGGGAGATCTGGCTTTATAAATTATAAGATTTTAGGCTTTTTATACCTTTACGTGGGCCTATATATAAAGGTATTTAAAAGTGCTAATAAAGTTAACAATAGGAATTTTCACTTTAACAAAATTAATCTTAAATTTGGGAAGGGATAATGCAATTTAAAGGCCTTTGGTAACGTAGGTAACGAGGTTATAACGCTCCCTAGGTTATGACCGCGCTAGCGTACCGCCTGCTATTTTAAGTAAAGTTTTGTTGTTCTGCCAAAATTAAAGTAACACATATATTTAGAAGGCGGTGTATCGTGCTAAGGCTTACCTAGGCGTGATAGATATAACTTAGGTAAAGTTTTGATGTTCAAAACGGTCATAACCTAGGGAGCGGTCATAACCCCGTTACCTACGTTATATAAAGTAGCCCCTAAATTTTATTTATAAACTTTTAAAAACTTTATTTTATTATATGGTGGAGAAAATCCCCTTATAAAATTGCTAAAACTAAGATTTTTGTTGATAATTTTAACAAAACTCGCCAAACGCTCTCAGACGTGATTTTGGTGGATGTTAGTCAGCTTGCTGACGGGCCGAAGGAACATCCGCTCCAATCAAATTCACGTCTGAGCTCGCTGAGGTAAATTGGCGAGTATTGGCGATATTTGTAATATTTGCAGATCTTCTTGGCACCCCTTCAAATTTTGGTCCCGCTAGTTGTATACCCTCTAAATAGTATATATACACCCTCTAATTAATATATATATACTACCCACCTAAATAAACTTAGATCCTTCCTCTTTATATTAAAATATTATATATATCCGCGAGTAACTATTATACACCTATATCTACTATAGCTTTTAATCTACCTCTATGTCACGGAACCCCACCATAGGGGCCTCCATAGGAGAGCCCCGTGCTCTCGCGTACACCTCGCGTACAGCTTATGTCAGCTACGCGTAGGTATATCACCTCCTTACGCCCTTGACCCTTACGATCGATCGTGTAACGTTTTATAGACTCCTTAAATACATACGCTTTATAGCTACTACCCGCGTCCTATAACATTACGTTGCACCTTTTTATTACTAACGCTTAGCCTACAACTAATTCTACGTCTCTATAATACTATAGGCGCTACTAAAAGCAGCGTATCTATAAATTACCTTACTTTATACTTTTAAGGAACCTATAATAGTACGATAATATTCCTTATTAGCTACTATATTAAACCTAAAGAATAATTTAATACCTATACTTAACCTATAACGCCAATCAATCCTAGGAGAATTTAATTTATTAGCCCTAGCCTTAACCCCTAAGGAGATAGATACTAATAATATCTTATTTTTTATTAATTATATAACTACGGATAAGTAAACGGAAGGGCTACTACCTATTAAAATCAAAATACGAGACGCTGAGACGTTTGTAAAAATGGTAGCATAAGACCCTAATAAATACTACCGCCTTTTATAGAACTACTACTTAAAGCTTATATAAGCTGAGATACATATTACCTAAGATTGCGATATTATTTAAACCTTATAAGCTTATAAGGCGCTCGCTAATAATATATATTAAAAAACTAAAGATAACCTTTACGTATCTAAATGTGATATTTAACAGTTAAAGAAGAATAAAATTATACTAATTGCTATAGTTACTAAAAAAGAAGGCATAATTAAATACTTATAATCTTAGCTTAATAAGCATATTTATAATAACGCTAGATACCTCTTTATTATATATAACGCCACCTAAGTCTCTACGCCCCTAGTAACTTTACCTACTATTATAGAACCCCACCGTAGGGGCCTCCATAGGAGAACCCCGTGCTCTTATATATACCTCGCGTATAGCTTATATCAGCTACGCGTAGGTATATTACCTCCTTACGCCCTTGACCCTTACGATTAATTATATAATGTCTTATAGACTCCTTAAATATATACGCTCTATAGCCACTACCCCCGTCCTATAATATTATGTTGCGCCTTTTTTACTACTAATACTTAGCCTATGACTAATTCTACGTCTTTACAATACTATAGGCGCTGCTAGAAGCAGCGTGTCTATAAGTTACCCTACTCTATACTTCTAAGAAACCTATAATAGTAAGATAATATTTCTTACTAGCCACTATATTAAACCTGAAGAACAATTTAATACCTATACTTAACCTACGCCGCCAATTAACCCTAGGAGAATTTGACTTATTAGCCCTAGCCTTAACCCCTAAGGGGAAGCCTAGTGGCTTAAAAGATTATAATGACCTTAATAAGGTAGATATTGACAATATCTTATTCTTTATTAACTATATAACTACGGATAAGTAAGCGGAAGAGCTACTACCTATTAAAATCGAAATACGAGACGCCGAGACGTTTATAAAAAAAGGTAGTATAATAACCTAATAAATACTACCGCCTTTTATAAAACTACTACCTAAAGCTTATATAAGCTGAAATGCGTACTATTTAAAATCGCGATATTATCTAAGACCTGTAAGCTTGTAAGGCGCTCGCTAATAATACACGCTAAAAGACTAAAGATAACCTCTATGTATCTAAACGCGACGTCTAACGGTTAAAGAAGGCTGAGATTATACTTATTACTACGGTTACTAAAAAAGACGGCATAATTAAATACCTGTAATCTTAGCTTAATAAGTATGTTCGTAATAACGCTACCTACGTTTTTATGCCCCTAGTAACTTTACCTACTTAACGCTTAATGGAGGGTTATCGCTAAGCAGCCTCACTTAATAGGAACCCCTACTAAAGTAGCGATAATAAAAACTATAATAATTAAACCTAAGCTGCTACCGTAGGGTTTAATGCACGTTACCCTAACCCCTTAGTTTTTTAGGGAGACCGTAAGGAATATAGCTACTAGAAGATATAAATCCACAAGAAACTAACTTAGAGCGCCTACCTTTTTCCTATAAAAGACACTAAGATTGGTTATATTATTAGGCGAATAAAGGGTATACTATTTAATAGACTCTTCGCCTAATGGGAGACTAATAGCCCCTAGAAGTGGTAGTCCTACTAAGAAATCCTTAACGATCTTAACCTAATATACCGCGACTACGACCTATTAGCTACTAGCCGAGCTAAACTATATACCTTAAAGATAACCCCTATTAAATTATTTAATAAATTTTATATTAAATTCTAGGAATATACTGGAGCCCTCGCCTAAGACGATACTAAAGATTAGAAGGACCTTCTTAAAAAAGTTACTTATTGCCTTAGTTATGCAGCCGCCAGCTATAACTATAATAGTGTTTATAATATAGTAGCAGCTCTATAGAAGATTAAATAACAACTAAATTAGATTACTACTACTAACCCTTACCTAAAGACCTCTCTATAGGGGCCTTCTGGGCCCACTAAACCTATATATATTAAGCCACTAACGCCTACTACCTTAAGTGCTACCGGAGCCAATATTAATTTCTCTATACTAACCTTCCTATAAAAACTCTTAGATGGAGAGCATAAGCTACTCTAAAAACTAGGACGCTACTATAAATACCGTTAAAAAGACTACTATCGCGATAACCTAAACTGCCTAATAGCTAGGTTTAGTAGCTACCGCCTAATACCTAGCCTAATACCCCGAATACTAAATATGTTGCTATATACCACTACTATATAAGACGAAGATATAGTAATAGCGATAGAGTTAGATACGGAAGCGGAAAACGCTAAGTCCTAGCTCTAAGTTGTGGATTAGGACGCCTTAATAACGGAGAGATCTATATATTAGCTTACTTAATAGATAATTTAGTAAAGATAAATAGACGGAAATAGATAGTTTTACCTATAATAGGAACTACTGCTAAAAAATAATATAAAAGCCGTTCTATAATTAATTGCGAAGCTTTTAATAAATTTATAGATACCTAATTTATACGCACTTATAACCTATCTATCTTACCCCTTACTAAAGCCCGCGCCCTATAACTTACTAATAGTAGTTATACTATATAGAAGATTACCTATATAGCATAACTTTACCTAGATATAAATAGGCACTAGGAAGAACTCTAAGCCTATATTATACTACTTACCAACTACCCTATTATTTTTAGAATAAACTAGCTTAAATAATATAACCCCGCTATTAACTAGAAGAAGAAAAAAGTAACCTTTAACTCTAAATACTGTAGAGGGACTTGCTTAGGGTATAGCCTAGCCGCCTTTATTTACTTCCTAGGATATTAACCTATAGAACCCCTTATTACCCTACCTATAACTAACTACCACTATATAAGTGCCCTAGCCTTCTACTGTATAGTATATAGAAAAGGCTAGACCATTACTATAGCTTCCTAATTATAACTATATAAGCTTAATAAAGAATAAAACTACGTCCTCTATAGTAATAGGATAGAAATAATTAACCTTTTAGAAGATAATACCCTTATAGAACTTTACGGACTTTTACCTTTAGACTTTAAGAAGTTTATAAAGCTTAAAAAAGAACTTATTAACGAAGAACTCCGTAAGCTCCTCCCTAAGAGGTATTATAACTTTACTGATATATACTTATAAAAGGGCGTAGATATACTCCCCCTATATTAACCTAACGACTATACTATTAATATTAAATAAGGAAAAATATTACCTTATAAGAGACCCTACTTAATATTAATAGATAAACTTCTAGTTATAAAAAAGTATATTAACGAGCGCCTTAATAAAGGATTTATTCGTCCTAGTATATCACTAGCAGCCGCCCCTATTTTTCTTACTAAGAAACTAAAAGAAGGTATCTGATTTTGCGTTAACTATAGAGGACTTAATGCTATTACAATTAAAAACTAATACTTAGTACCGCTTATACGTAAGACCCTTAAGCGGCTTAGTTAAGCTAAAATCTATACTAAGCTTAATATTATTACCACCTTTAACTATCTCTAAATACGGGAAGGTAATAAATAAAAAACTATATTTATATCGCGCTTTAGCCAATTTAAATATACCGTTATACCCTTTAGCGTATATAACGGCCTAGGCACCTTCTAAAGCTATATTAATAATACCTTATAGGACTATCTTAATAACTTTTACTCTATGTACCTAGGCGATATACTTTTTTATAGTAATAACCCTTCTAAGTATACCAAATATATTTAAAAGGTCCTATAGCGCCTTAGGGATATAGGACTTTATATTAATTTTGTCACGGAACCCCACCGCAGGGGCCTCTATAGGAGAGCCCCGTGCTCTCGCGTACACCTCGCGTACAGCTTATGTCAGCTACGTGTAGGTATATCACCTCCTTACGCCCTCGACCCTTACGATCGATAGCGCAACGTCTTGTAGACTCCTCGAATACATACGCTCTGTAGCCACTGCCCACGTTCCGTAACAAATTTAAAGAAATGCGAATTCTTAGTTATAGAAGTAAAATACCTTAGACTAATTATTACTACTAAGGGTATCCGTATAGACCCCAAGAAAGTATATATAATTACTAAATAGTAAGCCTCTAACTGTATTAAGGACGTATAAGCCTTCCTTAGTTTTGCTAACTTTTATTAGAAATTTATATATAACTTCTTAGGCGTAGTAGCACTACTTATAGTAATAATGCGAACAAAGGGCCTTTCTATAAAAGGAAGAAAAACGTACCTATGCTTTACCTAGACGCTTAAATATAAGAAGGTATTCTAAGACCTTAAAAATGCCTTTACTAAAGCACCTATCCTAGCTTACTTTATACTAGGATAACAACTCTATCTTAAAACCGACTCCTTAGACCACGTTAATATAGGCAATAACGGTCTCCTTTACCTAGTTATATTTTACTCGTTTAAGCTTATACTATAAAAGTATAACTATAAGATCTATAATAAAGAACTCCTTATAATTATATAAGCGTTTAAAGAATTC